>Ga0310786_10006789_pt1 | contig 15117 bp, 17 predicted proteins | sample AusTroGonzalo_MG_FD_203881 | JGI IMG/M metagenome (GOLD analysis project Ga0310786, IMG submission 203881) | Bovine rumen microbial communities from tropical cattle in Woodstock, Queensland, Australia - Gonzalo_03 (v2) (version 2) | ecosystem: Host-associated > Mammals > Digestive system >... | reverse complement strand
TCCATACACCTCTCCACTTCCAAATACGTGAATAGTTTGGATCTCCGTCACCTGAATCTCTTAATACATACGCATCCTTCATGTAACGAGAAGGACGACCTGTCTTTTCTGTAACAGCGTCGAATACCTGTGCATCCATGTCAACGAGAGCCTGCTGTGAATCAAGTCCACAATAGCCCTTAATTGTCCAAGATACGTTATCGTACGAAGGTTTACCTGCGAATTTATAAGAATCGTTGCCGTAATGGTCTTCAATCTGTTGATATGACTTCTTGAAATCACCAAGTGACTTTGTAGACAGTGTAAGAATATCAGAATATGAAGCAATGTCTGATGAATTTACATTGTAGAGTCTGATCTCGAATTTACTCTTAAGGTACGGCATGTAGTCGTCTTGGCCGATCATATGATCTGTACCAAAGTACATTCTATCCATCCACATAAACTGTTCCTCCTTTATTATTAATGTAGGTATATAAGTAGCATTGCTATATACTTATATTATACACGGACTGACAGACTATAATAGCTGCCAGTCCGTGTACAAAATGTATATTAAAATGGGTTTTTAAATTAATCGTAAGTCTCTATATTTAAATCCAACAACTATTAACTAGCTGACATTAATCGTAGGTCTCCATAAAACCTGTTGGAGGTAATAGGAAGAGATCAACATCAACAGTGTCAATTACACCAGTAACTGCAAGATAAACCTTACCGATTACTGTGTTAGCATTGATTCTGTCAAGATTAATGATGTCAGGATTCATGATAATCTGATATCCAAGCGGATTGTATTCATTACCTGTAAGTGCACCGACTGCACGCATTTCATCGAGAAGCGGACTGAGTCCTGCATAGAAATGTGAGTATGCGTTTTCGTTGTTGTACTTAAAGAGTATCTGAAGTGCAACATCCCAGATACGCTGTTTAACTCGGTTACAGAGAAGTCTTGTAGAAAGATTCTGTAAAGCGTTGTATGTGCCAAGTGGCTTGTTCCAGAGTGTTGAGTTACCGAAACATGTGAATCCCTTACCCGGAACTTCCATAAGTGGGTTGAGGCAAACACCTTCGTCGTGATTTTGGATCTGGTCTAAGAATGCCTTCTTAATCTTGTATTCAGGAGTGTGTGCGACACCTGTTGATGACATACCTGCAGGAACCATCCACCACTTATTAATACCACCGATACCTGGTGCATTAATGATGAGTAAAAGGTGTGCAAGCTCAGGAGTAATCCAAGTGTTCTGTCCTGCTATAGGTAATGTAGACTTGCACCAAGGACCAACAAGTTCTGCAAATGTTGTATATTCCTTAGAATACTGTCTAATAATAGCAGCATTTAGTGCGTCTTTATACGCACTAGCAGCACTTCTTGTACAATTAAACGGTGTACCTATAAATGCAGTACCGCACTTGGATGTAGCAGCAACCTGTACCATCTTCTTAACGAGTGATGTTACATTGTAGGTAACTGCTGTAGGTGTTGGAAGTGAATCTATATAGGATCTTGGAATGTACTGGTCGTCTGCTATAGCACTGAAAATAGCATCCCAGTCATATGAAATAGGATCTGTGAGTTCCTCAAGACACGCTTCAAACTGGCTGTATATGATCTGTTCGTTGTAAAGACGAATAAGCTGTGTGTTGTCGCTTGCAAGTGATGTGATGTATGTGAGATATGAACCCGCACCTACACGGTTTGATACCAGGTTAGTGATAGCAGCAGCTGTAATTGCTTCACCGCTAATAGTTTTGTTAGTATAGTCAGAACCGGACTGTGCTGACATTGCAAGTGTCATCGGAAATACTACACCCGTCCAGTTAACAGCAGAAGCTGAGATCGGTGTTAAGTCAGCAATAGTACCACCTGTATAGAATGTAGGAGCATCGATGTAGTTTGACTGTAATTCTGTAATTAACGGAATAGCTTCTGTTTCAGCATCCGGGTGAAGTGCTACATTAATGCGTTCAAGTAACTGTCTTGGCTCTGTATCAGATGCTTGCTGGAATACTGTAACAGTACCTACATTATTTGCAGGAGTTGCTGTAGAGATAGTACCTGAAATTTCAACCTCGAGCTTATTGCCGTAGCTGCCAGGGTATTTAGCTGGTACTGAAATCCAGTATGCAGTTTCACTCACTGTGTTAAATTTATAAGTACGATAGGCTGTAGTACCAACACCGTCTACACGCTTTACAAGAATATCATAGCCAGCAGCAAGTAACTTTAACGCATAGTCATATGATTTCTCACGTGAGCTTAAGTAAGTATTAGGTCCTTTAAATGTGTTCATAAAGGCCTCAGTACCTTTATACCCAGCTGAGAATTTAACCCAGTCCGGATTAGAATCTTCAGAATCTGCAATATAAGCAGGTCCCCAACAAGCTGTAATAGGAAGTGCTATACATGCATATGAATTATTTCTAACTTGAAAACTATAGGTATCAGAATGCTCTGTAATAGTAATTCTAGGCATTATTAATCTCCTCCTTCACTATTTTGATTGTTAGTATCAAGTCCCCACATAAAATAGCGGAGATTCTTTTCGTTTATATTAATTACATTAGCTCCAAGCACTCGTATAGGTATTATTTGCTGATAAAGTATACCAGTTTCTGAAAACCTATCTCGTCCGGAGCTATCCTGCAAATCACCGTTCTGTATGATTTGCGCATGTATCATACGGTCTGACCCGTATGGTAATTCTATAGTTAATCTCGGGTAATTTAAAATACAAAACATAACCTCACTAGTGAGCTCGTCTATGTCGTCTTGTGTAGTAGCAAGTAAAGTAACTGTATAGTCAAGCTGTATAGGAATAGCTTGCTCGTTTACAAGTTTATGATCACGAACTCTGTCGTTTCTTCCTTTACGTGAAATCACCCAAGATTGTAAATCATTAGATTTAGTCCATGATGTTCTGTTTAGCACTATAGCTGGAAGCTGTAATCTACCTTCTTCGTGCATTGAAATTACATTCCAATAATCAGCTACAGGTACTATAGCAAGGTTTGCTTTAAAAGCTTCGTGGAAGTAATCATATAGATTATCATCATAAAGCTGTATCATTAAAATCACCACCCGCTTCCGATTCCATCATAGGAGAACTTTCACGAGGTGTAAAGGTCTCAGAATAACTGCTACGGGTTGGAGCATTATTTGTAGGAGCTGAGAACTCAGCATTCGAATCTACATCAGTAAAGTCGTCGTCTTCTATCTTGTATAATAGTGTTTCGCTAAGCTGTGAGATAACACCACAGCAGGGACACTGTATTGCGTATGGAAGATTACTGTCTACTTCGATAAGGGTTACTGGAGTGCTTGTAGGTAATGCGAGTCCATTTTTAGGAGCTTTTAATCTTAGCATATTTATTCACCTTCTTACTTCATGAAACGTCTTGGTTCACTGTTTTTCTTAGCTATATCTCTTCGTGTTTCCGCAGTCTTAGGAGCTGTATTACCAATTAACGGTACTATCTGACAGATGATATGGTCAGGACACACGAGAGCTGTAGTAAGCTCTGTAACTTGAAAGAGTCTCGGCTCTATACCAGTAACTAACCCATCTGTCTTAAACAAACAACCCTTTTGAATATGCGGTGTATTAAAAGGTATATGAATAAGAAAAGGTAGGTTATCGCTTTTCTCGACAACCCACCCTAAATTTCGGTATGTTTTTATTTTTGGTTCTCCTTCGAAAATCCCGTATACATCGGATTCTGTAGAATAACCGTCCGGGGCAGGCTGATTATAAGCGTCGACATTATTGTTGAGTGGGTATCTGTACTTGAATAATACTCCTAGTTGTTTAACTGAAGCTTCGAATTGTACTCTGAGATACTCAACTTCGGCGGGCACTATCAGTCCCATATACTCACCCCGCTTGTAGTTTATTTAATTATCTGCGTCTCATTGGGCGACGTGCAGGTCTTGTTGAACGATTTGAGTTCATTGAACGACGTGAAGCAGCTACATCGAATTCTTCTTCTACAGCAACTTCTTCAGCTGCTGGAGCTTCTTCGTTAAAGTCTTCAGACGCAAGTGCTACTTCTACTTCGTATTCTTCGCCTTCTTCTGTTACACAGTTGAGTGTGATACCTTCTTCTGTATCAGCAAGTGTGATACCTACTGTAGGATCAGCTGCTACTTCGTTGAGAACAGCTTCGATAACTGTTTCAAGATCTGTAAGGCTGTAGTATGTTACTTCATCGATCTTCTTTGAAGAGTTAAGACGGCCCATTGGCTTTCTTGACTTCATAACAGCACGACCTGAGTTAACCTTACGGAAGTTGCTGCGTCTTGAAGAGTTGAGTGTGCTTGACATAAGCTTCTTTCTAGCATTTGTGTTACGCATTATTTAAACACCCTTTCGTAGTTATTATTTTATTTTTAATGGAGTATTGTTTTGAGTTAAGAACTCTCTAAGTTCTTTTAACTCCTCATTACCTTCAGAAAGTAACTGATCTCCATCTAACTGTACTGGACTACCAGGAATCTTCATCTTAGATCTTTTTCGTCCAACATATATTTTAAAATGAGCAATAGCCAAACGACGCATGATATCTTGCCAATAAGATGTTTTAATCTCTGACGGGTCATCGTAGTTTGGTATATAAGTTATTGTTACATATACAGGATACGGTGTATTAGCTGATATATACAATAACTGGTTTTGCTCATCATACATGAATTGTAGATCTTGTGTTATAGCATTTTTAATATTTTGTACGAGCATTGTTTGTACATAGTAGTCAAAATAGGCGTCGTAACTCTGTTGATTTGATACAGCTGTCATTCCAGCAAGTGCAGTAAATACATTACCAGCCGAAGTGTTATCTATACCGAGCCCTGCAGGTACGTTTGCCCTTCTAACTTCTATAAGATCTTTAACTTTATACTCACTCAAATCAATACGTCTTTTATATGGTACTGTTAAATCAGCATACTCATGTAAATTACGTTTTAATTCTCGAAAAGCTTTCATTAAGATCTTGAGGTCATCTCCATCTTTAGCCTCTTCGTCAGTCCACGGTACTTCCATGTGTATATCGTCTAAATATTCGTGAATCGAAATAGTAGTATCTTTTTTAGACATACACACACCTTCTTTTCTTTAAGTTTAAGATGCCTGTGAAATAAAACACAGACATCTTAAGAGAAATTAGCCGCCGACTGTACTTCCAGCTACTAAATATGCAAGACCACCTGGCCTCATAACTGTGAGATAAACAGCGTCCTCTGAAACCAGGTATATTACCCCTCGACAAACTCGCTTGTAATAGCGATGCCGAAATTCTTGAGTGCTTTACCAGCTTCAACATAGAACTCAGACTCAGCGAATGTAGCAACTGAGAATGTATTTGAGCCGCCCTCGATAGCAAGCTTGATTGTCTGCCATGCACGGTATACTGGTACCTGAGGTGTCTTATATGCGTCGAGAATAGCTGTAATAGCGTTTGTAACGCTTGTAGGCCATCTAAGCTGTGCAGATGTAAGGAGTGAAAGTTGAGCGTCTGAAAGATCAGCGTTGTTAACGAGGTTCTCCTTAATATATGCAGGAGCTGTTGCAGAATCCGGAGCGTAGATGTATGCCTTTGAAGGACCGAAGTACTCGCCTGGCATCTCGTTAGCTGTAACGCCTGGAATTGGAGCAGCTGTTACAATGTTAGATGACTGTGCTTTTGCATTGAAAATATCATCAGCTTTTGTATAAGTGATCGTAATATTATAAGCCATGGTATAAAACCTCCTTTACTTATTAAATAGTTATTAGTATGTTAGGTTAGTAACAACACCACGGATGAATGCCTTAGGGTTAACCATCTTCTTAGCGTAAGAAGCAGCAAAGCCCTGCTGGCCTGTGAATGTAGCGTCCATAAGAGCTGGAGTTGCTGTAACGAGCATATATGGAGCGAAGATGTATGATGGTTCTACTTCGTTGCTTGAAACGTGACCCATTACGAACTGATCGTGTGGGAGACCTCTGAAGCAGTAAACCTTTAAGTCGCCGAGTGTACCAGCGTAGTAAGAACCTGCAATCTTTGAAGTATTTGATGGCTGGAAGATTGTCATGCCCTGGATAACTGTCATTACAGATGAACCTACGAGTACCATGTTTGGACGGATTCTACCTGTAGCATCCCAAATTCTCTGTGAACCAGCATTGAGTGCTCTAATGAATGAGTTATCGTGAGCAAGATCGCCTGCCTGACCCTGACCGATTGGTGGTTCAGCGCTCCATACGATTGGCTGACCTGCTGCTGCGTTGTTGAACATATCGAGAGCAACTTCTGTATTGAGTTCGTTAACGATTACTGATGTTGCCTGTTCTTCGAGCATCTTAGGACCGTCGAGTCCGTACTGCTTCTGCATATCATATACAGCAGCCATGCTCCATCTTGCAGCAAGTGTTCTATCCTCAGCTACGAGATCAAGCCACTTAATCTGTCCAAGAATTGGAGGTGTATTAGCTGATGCTGAAATGTTGTCTGTTCTGTAAGTAGCAAGTGTTGTAGCAGCTGCTGTTACACCTGTGAGTCTACCTGTTGCGTAGTCGATTGAACCTACAGTTGTTGGAGCTGTTGAGCCAGCAGCAATTGTCTGGAGGTTACCTTCGCCGTCATCGAAAATAGTTGTACCTGTTGCAGGAACGAGTCTTACAGTTGTTGGAAGAACTGGGCCTCTGAGAATAAGGTCGTTAAGTGGTTCGTTCTGAACAAGGTTGCTTGAGTATCCTTCTGTACCTCTGCTGAGTTCGAAAGGACTAGCGAATGTCTGTCCAGCCTTTACTGTACCCTTGTCTTCGCCGTACTGGAAGTCTGTATATGGTACTGCACCGTGACGTGATTCGAGTGTCTGGAATGTACAAATTTCAGGAATAAGCCAATCTACAAGAGTTGCTTTAAGAACATTCATGTATACTGTCTTCTGAAGTACATCACCCGGCTGTGTAGCTGATGGGATAATAGATGTAGGAAGAAGTGATGAGTTGAGTGCTCTCTTCTGAAGTTCATAAGCATTCTTGATAAGCTTTTCGTTCTTGCTAAGTGAAATTGCATCATAAGCAGAAAGTCCAGCTTTAACACGGCTTGAATTTAATGATGTGCGGAAATCAGACGCGCCACCTTTTGTGTAAGGCTTTAACATGATTATCAATCTCCTTTACTGTTAAAATTATAAATTAATTTTATAGTATCTCTAAATTTACATTTGACAGCATCCACAGAATCTGTGAGAGCAATTACAAGATTCTGTGTTGCTCGTGCTGTCGACTAATGGCCATTAGAGATATTTGTTATACAACAGATCACCAAGAGCTTTCCGGCGTTTCTGAGCTAAATAATCAGCACCATCAGAAAGCCTTAGTTTACTATTAGTGATGAATTGTCTTCTTGATGCGACTAGTCTTTGTGGAACAGCATATTTAAATGCAGGTTCAGCTACAAAGTCAAAGCCGTAGAACTGTATAGCGCCTGTGGTTTTACCTGGAATTGTTCCAGTATCTGTACAACCGTCAGCCCTAATACTTACTCCAATTTGAACTCCATGTTCATATAGGTCTCGGATAAATTTACCTTCGTCTGTATCAAGAAGCTCTATAGCACCGACAAACTCGTTACCTACGATTTCTCCTTTAATAAGAACTCCAGCTTCTGTACCCTTAAATCCTACAATGTTTTCTTGTGGATGTTCAATGTATGCAGGAAATACACGACGAGCTAAACAATCTTGAAAACGTTCATCGTTTACAAGCCATTCCATTGTTGTTCTCGAAAAAGTAAGTCCGTCTTGGTTTGCTTTATCGATATCAAGAAAGTTACCCTGTACAATGAACTTATCTGTTTTAGAATCATGTATTAATTCTGTACCCTTCATGTAATCACCTCTTTTATGCAGAAGCATCAATTTCTGTATATTATATTATATTTACGGGAAATAACTTAAAGTTAACACCTTATTAATATTATATACAGGGTAATTAATGTAAGATTAGAACTCCTCCATATCTTCGGTGTCTTCCGGCTCTTCGTCTGTATAGTTTCCTCGTATTTTATTATAAATACTAGAATCTACTAAATCGAGCTGAGGTTTAATAGTTTCAAGTTTAATACGAGAATCAGTTACTCCAATGCTTTCAAGTAACGCGATTAAGTCATTTGCTCTACTTATAGCATTGTTTGCAAGGTCTGATTTTAACTGGTCTTCTGGTCCGATAGGTGGTTCCATATTGACTTCAAACAGATCACAGTATTGTGACAGATTATTCTTTCTAAAGTATGTATTTAGTGCTTGAGTAATACCTTGAGAGTAAGCATGCTGTAGAGAACGTACTTTACGATAGAGTCTTATGTTGTTCTGTATTAAGATAGTAGCTCCACCTGTTCCACTTTCGTCTGTACTCTGTCCTAAGTTACCAGGTGATACATCAGTGATACCTGTAATCTTATCCTTATAGTAATCGAGATCTACTATATCACGAACATTAACATCTCCACCTAATGTTTGTAAATTAATTACACCTTTACCGTTACGTGTAGCAGTATAAATAATCTTTTCCATAGGACCAGGATCTGCATAAGAGTTAGTTTGTCCTGTATTAGTGTCAGCAGCAAGCTTATGCTCAATACCTCTCTGTAATTTGTCGAGGATTCTGTCTTCTTCCTGTGGAGAACAGTCACCTATTTCTATTTGTAAAATACGGAGAAGTGCAGAACGTGTTACTCTGTTTGCTACAAGTGCGTCTTCAAGCAAGCTAAGTATCTGTGCTGGAGTATAAGCATCAAGGAACGGTGGAGTACCTTCGTAGATATCATATGTAGTAATTCCTGTACTATCGTCGACTTCTATTTGTCTTGAATACAATGACAGGTTATATACAATATGAATACATGCGTCACTAGACTGTACACTCCAATAGTTGCTGTTAATAATACACCACTGATTGTATGAGTTTTCAGCTTGTCCAAAGTCTACAACGAAACCAGCTGGTTCATCATCATGTCTAAGTTCATAGATGATAGATGGGTCTACAGCAGCATTCATTAATACGTCCCAGTGTGCGTTTGGATTTCGCTGATTAAGACTTACTCGTGCTGTATTGTTTGATGCTGTAGTCTTATAAGACGGAGATACGAATTCTGTAGTTTTTAAGAATAAGTTACCATAAGTAACGAGCTCTAACATGTGAGAATAAGCTCTCCAGTTTAATTGCCAACGACGCATAACTTCATTAGCAGCACGGGCTGCTTGTATTGCCATTTCGTTGTCATTTACAGCTGTAGCCCAAATTACATCACCTTGTGCATTAGTACATGTAGCATTCGTAGCATACACTTCTATAGTTGGTCCTATAATAGCATTAGAACGAAGCTGTGTCATTGCATTGTATGCTATACGACGTTCGTTTAGCTGTGCTGCTGTTTGTCTTATTTGATCAAGGTCTGTTAATACACCAGATAACACACGATAGTCTATATCATATACATCATCTTGCTTCTTTATCTGTTGTGCTTGTATAACTTCATTTTTCTTTTTCTTAGTTTTATCTTTACTCCTGAAAGAGAATAATGCCATATAATCACTTCCTTTATATTGTAATTATATCCTATCAAATTTATATGGGTTGTATTCCTGTAATCCATGGAACAAACCTTGTCGCATAACAGGGAGCATGTCGTCTTCACTGTCACTCATTCTAAAAGTAAAATCACTAAGTCCTGGATCATATGGTAATAAGCTGAGATCCCAAATAGCCCCTGCAAGGGAGTCGGAGATATCTTTCGATCCATTCGCGGGATGATCCAAGCGGCCGGTTGAGGTGTCTCGTTGAAGATGAATAAGCTCATCTTCTATCTTATTGTGCTTTATCATCTCTATACGATCTTCTACCATCGCTTCTCTTAAAATGTGGTAGCCTTCTGGTGTACGGTCAAGAGATTTTATTTGTGTGGTAAAGCCCTTATCCTGTAAGATTTGATGGAATTCAGCTGACTGGAATGTATCCGTTGAGATCATTACAATATGAAATCCTATCTTTCGTAGGTAATAAATAAATCTACGAGTTTTTGCCATACTAATTTCTGAACCTTGCGGAGCGTGTATACCAACGGAAAATACTTGTGCATATACACGTTTCTCTACAGTGCCGTCATCTGAATCTGACATTATATTCTTCACATAACAAGCACCTGTAATACCCGTGTTATCGCTTTTTAATGAAGTATCGACGTGTATCGCCATCGGTAATTCAAAAAACTTCTTAGGTATCATTTCAGGATTGAAGAACTGTTGATATTCCATATTATCGTCTATTCCGATTTCTAATATCTCATTTGTGAACGGATTTGGTCTGTCACAATAGCATTTACTAAATATTTTATAGGAGAAATAACTTAGAGTACCTGGAAGTGCGATACCAGCAAGGTCTTGTAATGCTGTAATGATATTAAGTTCAAAGTCACGCTTAAATTCAATAGGTACATCTATGATATTATAACCCATTTGTTCGAGAGCTTCTATACTTTCTCCATCTTCTACCACTTTAGGTGTTAATTGTTTAGAGCCATAAGCTACTGGAAAGGTAACACCGGAGTAAGTTGTGGATGGTTTTACATGCCATAACGGTTCATCGACTAGATAGATCACCCCAGCTGCTACATCAGCCTTGTGGTCATTAATATATACTTCAAGGAAGTCATGTTCCGCTTTCTTAGAAGATACTAGAAACATTTTACCTAAAAGTTTACCATTTTTAATAAAACGAGATTTAATACGCGCGCTGACAGATGAATATGTTTGCATGATTTTTGATTTTTCAGCGGTAGTGTTAGATCCATTAACGAAATTTACTTCATCGAGTTATAATGTAACATTTTATTACATTTGTATGTATCAGAGCATCCCACAATTATGCACATAGGAGATTAAATTTCCTACTTGAACAGCAAAATTGTGAGATGGCTGAACATTAAGAACATCATATACTGGAATAGGACTATCATAATGTATGTGTTCTATCTTTGTAATAAATGACATGAAACCACCCCCTTCTTTCTATAAGCCAATAAGTGTTAATGTTCTACCGGTATACGAGTAACCAGTTTTGTTAATTCTGGATATTTTTGACTAGGTTTTCCGTTAAATGCACTAGTTATAGTAGATATATAAATCGTAGGATAATAAGTAGCTCGTAAATACTCAGTTAATTCAGTTGCATTATTGAATTCCTTATCATCACATTTCCAAATATATAAACGACAGCGCTTACGTTGTTCTTCTATAAACTTAGCTGATGATCCAAGTTGCCAACCAGATTGCAAATAACTATCTAATTCAGATTGTTTTATACGCTTCATAGTATCTCCTTTAGATACACAGACAATTATATTCTTGCCTCTACCTAGTTTATATCCAGCTTGTTCATAAACCTGTAAGTCTGCTTTACTAATCAACCTAGCATCCTCACCTTTATACACCCAGCAGGGTTGATACTCTTTATGTTTTTGACTTAGATTTTCATGATGTCGTTGAGCAATTTCTCCAGCATATTCACCACCTGTGAGCTGATTATACCCATTTTCTGGATATATTGTCTTATATTGATGGATTAATTCTGATTCTAGCTTATTAGCTGCTGTTTTATCTAAATTTTCTGCTACAATTATGTGTTCAAAATTATCCCAACCATATTGCTGAATATCTGCCCAAAATAATGTATTATATTTGTATCCGCTACCATTACTGCGCCACCGAGTTCTAGGACATGCACAGCGTCCGATATATCGTTTACCGGTAGGTGATATGTGAATATACACACATTGATTAGCTTCTTCTTGAGTATGATTATTAATGTCAATACTCATATATTAATTCCTCCAATATCTTTTAATGCAAGTACAGCATTAAATTCAAAACTCTGCTTGTACTCTACTGGTACTCTTATGATTTCATAACCGTATTTGCTAAATGTTAAAGCATCAGCATCATCGATAATCTCAACAGCTTTAGTATCCACTTTGTAAGCTAGAGTAAAGCGTTCTCCGCTGTATAGCTCTGCTGGCTTTACATTCCATAAAGGTTCTTTAATTACTAATTTATTGTTAGCTGGTTTTTCTATAAAATCTCTAACGATTGTTGCATCCTTAGCGGTTGGTGGAATTAAGAACATTTTAGGCATTGGAACTTTAGGAAACCGAGACTTAATACGAGCTTCGATATTAGTAAGCTGTACTAAATATTCTGCCTGTTCTGCTTTAAGCTGTTCTTCTTCTTGATTTTCAAATCCTAGTTCATCCATAAACGCACAGTTATGACTAATACATGTAGCATTACCAGTTTCTATAGCAAAGTTGTGATTTGGCTGTACATCAACTACATCATATACTGGAATTTCTTGTTCATAGTGAATAGGTTCTATCTTAGATATTTTCATAGTTAGTACCCTCCTCACTATAGAGTTCATCGTCTTCTGTTAGCTCTCCGAGTGCTTTATATGTACCATCCATAAGCATAACCTTATGTTCTGGAGTACCTTCAATAACAGCACCATTATCAAGTGTGATCCTAATAGTATCTTGTGTGTACTTAGTTAATACGACAGGTGCTTTTGTAAAGACTAAACCTGTATCTGTCTTCTGTAATACATTAGCTGTAGTACCAGCAAGTTCTTCTATAGGAATAGCACCGTTGTCAGTTATAACTTTAGTAGAACCCACTACACAGAAGATTTGCTGTCCTAAACCGTGTTGTCCTTTAGAACCAGCTCTTATTACAATGTGTTTGTCTGGAGCATAGTATGGATTAGAACTTGATCCGAGTTTTCTGCCATGTTCTAAGAACCAAGGTGATTGTAAGCAGCAAGCATGAAGTCGTTTATAACCTACACCTTCAGCAAGTGCTACAGTAGCATTGAAGAAGAATATAGCAATATCATCAGAATCAGCAAAGCCAAAATATCTCTGTGGAAATTTTAAGCATAAAAGTCTATAAAGTAAGTATGCTATAGCATATACTGCAATAGCTGTCTTTCCTATGCCTATAGCGCCGCTGAAGATAACCTGCTCATACGCAGTATCGCCTGACGAGAATATCTCTCTCAAGGCATTTCTCCAGAATGGATAAATCTGTTTTCCATGGTTTGTAGCTTGTCCTAAATAATGGTCATCCTCCAAAAATGTATCTACATCTACCGGGATCTCTTCATAATCCTGTAACCATACTGTATTATAAGTCTCGCTCTCTCCTGTTTCTCCTAACTCATGTAATATCTGTTTTAACGTTTCCTGCTCCACAGGATCAAGCGTTGCATATATATTAGCAAAACGCTCTGGAGCAATATTTAAAATATCCATAAAAATACCTCTTTCTCTTTTTAGTGATTATTTAGTGCCTTATCTACAAGCCGAGCAAATTCAGCAGCATCAAGATCATCTAACTCGTCAACGCTAATTCCAGCTATATTTGCTACATCTTCTAGTAGAATATCGTCATCTAAGTCATCTATATTATCAAGCTCTAGCTCTTCTTCCCCTACAGGTTCCTCAGTATCCTCGTCATCCTCTCCAGTATAAGGCCATCCTAAATAATCATATATAGTTTTTTGTGAATACCACCTACCAGCTATTTCTGGCATTAGCATGTCACCCATTCCAGCATTATTTGTTTTTGTACGGCAGTAATTTTGAATCATAGGCAAGGACGGTTCTGCTTTAAATACTTCCAGTACAGGAAATTCAGCATCAGCTCCGAATGCTTCTTTAACAGCAAAAGCTCTGTGTCTGCCTTCCTGCTGTTTGTCTACATAGTTTAAATATGGTACAGGAAATGTATCACCCATTAACATGCGTTTAGCATACTCATGTACTTTAGCATCATCAACAGCATTTGTAACCACGCTCTCGTACGAGCTATGAAAGACATCATTAATACACTTATCAATGTACTCATCACAAGTCATGTAAGTTATCTTACCGTCCATGCCTTTCTCATAGTATTTATAATCATGTCCGCTAACTCTGCCAACATTTTCATTAATATATTCATTAACATAATTACCTGGATTCTGTAAATCAAATACAGTAGAAGGAACATCACTCATTATTTCTTATCTCCTTCCTTAGTAGTCTTATATTCAAACGCAGGCAACTCGACCCCTCTAACTACTGTAACCAGTAAGATAGAAGGGTCGTCTGCTTTTTGTTCAAGTTTTACATCTAAGACATTATCATATAACGAACGAACATGCGCAAGTATCTCCGCTCTTTCTTTCTTAGAAACCTTAATCATTATTCCTCCTCAGGATTGAGGTACTGATTGATGTCAGAAGCAATAGCATAGATGTCAGCTGTCCAGTCGAGTAGCATCTTAGTATTCTTCTGTGACTCAGCACTTGTTTCCTCGATAGGCATTTCGAGTCTGCCTTCAAGGCTTTCAGCTAAGAACTTAGCCTGTTCTTTAAGAACTGCCTGTACCTGCTCGAGTACTTCTCGATCGCCACCACCATTAACAGCAGAATTAAGACGACGTGCTGAATTAAATAACTCTCTTCTCTTACTGTTCATTGCAACTGTATTTTTCTGTGAAGCCATAATATTATCCTCCCTTGAAGCTACTATCGTTTTATCAGCAACGAATGCTTTAGCTGCGATTTCGTCAGTTTTAGGTGCATCTTCAGCAATATCGTTGTCCTCTACAAATTTATTATACTCATGCATATAATGTTCAAGTGTTTCGGCTATTTCGTCTATATTCTGTACAGCTGTATATAACTGTTCGAGTTTATAGCTTATGTTTTCGCCGCTCATAAGAGACCGTAAACAATCTCCTAATTGTATTAACTGTGTAGTTGATAACAGCACATTCTCGTTAGCAAATATACGATAGAGCTCATTGTAGTACTCCTGAATGCTGTAATTCATGTAACCAACTCCTTTTTAAATCTTGTGCAGTACACCCTACAGGTATCTCTACAAACGCATAGTTAAGAGAATATAGAGTTTTTCTAGGATATGACTTGCACATTGACCACCAAGCTAAGACGTCACGTAAATTATCATAATCACCGTATTTGTAAAATACTTTGTCGTCATCTACCCACTCGTCTTCGGGATAGTCTA
>Ga0310786_10006788_pt1 | contig 15118 bp, 23 predicted proteins | sample AusTroGonzalo_MG_FD_203881 | JGI IMG/M metagenome (GOLD analysis project Ga0310786, IMG submission 203881) | Bovine rumen microbial communities from tropical cattle in Woodstock, Queensland, Australia - Gonzalo_03 (v2) (version 2) | ecosystem: Host-associated > Mammals > Digestive system >... | reverse complement strand
CCTAGCCGAAAAGCTAGACCAGCTTCTGCAAATGAAATGAGGGTTGAGCCATGTACGCAAACACCACAAATGGACATAGGCCGCATGTTTAGTCAAGCGTAGACACAAAGGTGTTGCAACAGCTGATTGTCTGGGGCAACATTGACGGAACCATAACGCAGAAGGCGGAAACGACCGTTGAGGAATGGTACGGGCTTTCATACACCGACGCAAGCAACCTGATGGAAGCTTCAGAAACTTCGACATTGAACGGCGTCACGCGAGACTATCTGGGCAGCGCAACGTTGACCCAGAACAGCGGCTATCCAGTTGCGGCATACTGCTGGGCTACTGGATGCTGGGGGACTAAGGTTACAACGTCCCTTAGCAGAATGGGGGACACCAACCTCTACCATGTCCAGAAGACAACCGTCGTGTATACGGTCTACGGCACGGGGAACAACACGTTGACCCTGACGTGAGGATTTCAATATGGATTTTGGCGCGATAAGGTACATATTCCAGATACCGCTTAACTGGTACCGCAAAATACACGACATGGTTTTTCACGCCTACGGCACCAACTTCCTGACGGTGCGCGAGGGGTATTACGGCGGCATGGAGATAGGCGTTGATTCGGACGGATTCGCCGCCGAGGTAAGGCGTGCGGTGGATTTGTCGGGATATGTCCAGACAATCGACGGCGAAGGGCCGGACATCAGCGGAAACGTTGACTTGTCGGGAACGTATGTGACGCTGGAGACGGCCCAGACGATCGACGGCGAAAAGACATTCTCCTAGCCAATACAGCTTTCCGCATACGCTACCCTGTCCGCCGGAACATACGCCGCGCGCCTTGCCTACGGCGAAAACGGAATAACGCTCGCGGGCAGCGGAAACAACAGGCAGCAGCTCCTCGACGATGAACCGGCAAGATTGTATTCGTCAGGTGCCGACAGTTAGATCGCCACACGCGGATATTGCAGGTTGAACTTTGCGCGGCCCGGCGACATGAGCGGCTATGTAAGGACGGTTAACAGCGTAGGGCCGGACTCGAACGGAAACGTAACGTTGTCCGTGGGCGGAATATCAATCGACGACGTGGCGGACTATCTGGCGCAAAACGACTATGCTACGGAGGGGTACGTCTAGGACTATACGCAGGACATGCCCACGAACGACGAGGTTACGGCATACGTCGAAGACCAGCTTGCGGACTATGCTACCGAACAGTACGTTGAAGACTCCGTTGCGGCATGCGCCCAGATTTCAGACCTCGCCGATTTCGCAAGGGTTGTCGACGGCGTTTCCGCATCAAACGGCGCGGTTGACTTCAACCTTGACCCGAACGAATGGGTGAAGACGGACTCGAACGGACACCTCGCCACGACCTCCGAAACCCCCGTTTCCCTGTCTGCTGGGGACACGGGCTACCTTTACGCCAGCAACGGAGCCTTGCAGTTCAAGGCGGACGATTACGTTACGCTTTCAACCGCGCAGACGATAACGGCTCCAAAGACATTCGTAGACGCAAACGTAATTCTCGAGGACGGCGGAAACGTGATAGTTGGCAACCCGTCCACGACCGGAAGCGAAACACGCATAGCCCCCGCCGTAATCTATCTTGACGGAACCCCCGGACAGACCGGAATATCATTCAAGGACGGAACAGCCGCGAACACGGGCTATCTGGTAAAGAACTCTTAGAGCCAGCTGACCTTGAGAGACCCTGTTGGCGTTGTCCTTATGGTTTCCGCGAACAACGCAAAATTGACATCTTAGCCGACGGACACGAACTCGGACTCGCTTGCAATAGCGACGTGCGGATATGTCCAGAGTCAGCTTTCGGGAGTCACGAACAACAGCATGAACGTCGTGACGGGCGTAAGCTGGAACGGTACGCAGATCGTGGTATCTTCCCAGTCGTGGAACGTCCAGAACGGAATCATAAAATCCGCCACGAACAACGCAAACTCCTACATTGACACGGTTGCATATTCGCCGACGTGAGCTTGGACATGGGCACGATATTAAGAAACACGTCAGGCGGAAACGCGGCTAGGATGTACAGATGGAACGGAGACATAATGCGCACTCCCATTGCAGTGAGGATATTGCCAGACCAGAAAAAGATATGTCAGATAGGAGACCCCAGAAGCGCGGACTCCATGGGGTATCTCAGGTCTGGATTTCAGGCCGCGAACACATATATTGCAAGCGTCCAGAGCGTGGGATATCAGCTTGTGAACCAATGGATGAACGGGACTCCCCAATGGCTGGACGCATGGGGAGGCCATGACCCCGAGTTTGTCTGGTACCAAGGAGCTTATGCTACAGGCGCATAGACGATACAACAAGGCAGGTTCATGTCGGAGGCGTATGCGTCTATACCGGGATTTCATTTCACCCTTCCGCCAGTCTCCGCTCCGTTTGCCATTAGCGGCGTGACTGTCTACTACCTCAACATGGGTTGCGTGTGGGCGTATGGTAAGGCGTATGGCGGAAACGCGAACAACAAAAACATGCTTAATGCCGACTATGGCGGATTCGGAAACGGAGTTGGGATGGATTTCCACGTATTGAACACGCCAACCGTCAACTACCACCCAATGGACATAGCGAACAACACCCCGTTCGACCGCATAACGATTTCAACCAATCATTCGGTTGGCGATTACACGGGATGGAGAGACATATTCCTGAACGCGCCTTTGGGGGTGGTTGACGGGTGCATACCTACGTTGACAACCCCTATCAGGCAATGGTACAGCATGGAATCTTCGACTCTTTCGCACTTCACCCAGAACGGCGCGGGCTGGATAGTCCCCACAGCCACGCCAACAATCGCAAGCTCTACGGACTACTCGCCCAGAAGCGGCTGGGGAGGGGACGGGGCGAACAACTATTGGGCCTGCATATCGCTGCGAGACATATATGTCGACGTGCTGATCGACGTTGCGCAATAAGTATTTTGTGGAACCCAGAATGATATTTCATTCCGAAACGGAGATGTTGACATGATAGGCGTGATAGATGTTGTGATTCAGGCGGCGAACCCCTCAATGCCGCTTTTCCCCATGCGGGCCTATGTGAACAGCCCCTCGTCAATCCGACTGCGCAACGTACCGCGCAAGATAGGAGACTGGAACATTGAGCGGGTATACTTCACCGCCGCATATCCCGACGGTTCCATAAAGACCGCCAACTGCGTATTGGTTGGCGGCGTGTGGGTAGGGACGATAGAAGGTTCCACGATTTCGGGAAAATCGGAAAACGGCTTTACGGTCTATGCGGACGGGAAAGACGAGCATGGATTGCCTGTGACTGGGTATGTGCTGGGCAAGGGCCTGATAGAGATACTTGACGCTGACGGGACGATAACACCCGGCGAAACGACATACTACGTTCACCTCCTCGACGCACAGCCAACCTCGCCAAAAGAGGGCGACATGTGGAAGGATAGCTCGGGAGTCTGGTACATATATCAGGACGGGACGGCCAAAAGGCTTGACGCGGAGGCCGCACGATTGGCGAATGCGGCCTTTGTGATAGGAGACAACGCCTACAGCAGAGCCTCGTCTGCCATAGACGCTACAACCGCAATCAGCGCAAAGATACCAGCGCAAGCATCAGCTCAAAACCAACTTGCAGACAAGGCATTCGTAAATTCAAGCGTACAGACGGCAACTGCGAACTTCAGGGGCAACTGGACGACATGGGCAGATGTTCCAACGGTTTCAAGCGACTATCCAGCAGACTATGCAGGCTCAAAAGTTCCGACCGTAAATGACTATCTTGTGGTTCAAGACGCGAGCGGGTATGACATCGACGAGCTTTCAGGAACGTGGCGTTTCAAGTATTCTGGAACGTGGGCAACTGACGGAAAGATAGGTTGGTTGCCGGAGTATCAGGTGAACGAAACGCCAATGACTGCGGCACAGTTGGCGGCGATAAACTCAAACATAACTGCGGCGAAGGTTGCGCAGTATGACGAGGCCATGACGAAATTCAACTATGAGCTTGTTGATGTGCCGCAAACTATTGAGCCATTTGTGCTTTCATCCATGTTCCCGATTGTGTTTACAGAAAGTTGGGGCGATGCTCCTACAACTATAACCTCGGCAGACGCTGGCAACATGTCATTTAATTTAAATTCACAGGATGACTGGAATGTCAGATACAATGGTCAACATGTGTTTTACGCCTCGCTGTCAGGGAAATATGCGTTTTCCGACACTGGGCACGAGATAACCTTCAATGGTGCAGAGCCACAGGAAAATGTCACGCAGGTATTGGGTTTCAACAGCTTCTATCAAGTCCACGACCGTGCAATCAACACGCTTTCCGTTGATTCGTCAACATCCGTGCATGACCTTGCGTTTCCATCCTCAATCGTAAACCATGCGCGAGACTTCATGGTGCGCATTGTCGCTTCTGCTGGCACTTACGCAACTCCTCCAACGTTGTCCGTTAGCGGCGTGACCCTGATGAACGCAGACGGCGAAATGCCTGAAATCAAGACCGACACGACAAACGCATGCACGACATTGATTTACTTCTCGGAGATTTCGCCCAACGTCTTTCTGGTCAAGGGTGAACAGCTGGAGGCTATCACACTATGATGGTATCTTTGAGAAATGCGCTTGTGGGGAACAGGTCAAAGTTGGTTGAAAAGTCACTGCGCAAAACTGGCAGCTCGTCAGCGGGGTTCATTGTCAACGGGCTAGGCAACATGCCGACAGATGTTACAATCATGTTTTGGTATAAAATAACAGGTGTAACGTCTTCAAACATATATAACAAAGCTCGGTGCGCCATGAAGTATGGCAACATGTCAACTGGTGTGGGTTTCGGCGCGGCGCATTGGGGCGGTTCAGGCACTCATGTAGGTTTGGTCGAGGGGCGGTACTGGGATAGGATATCCAACAGCTCGATATCTGTATATGACGACAACTGGCACCATGTGTCATTTGCCGTGCGTAGCGGGACGGCACCATTTTCAAACACAGTCTTTATCGACGGCATGATCGGAACACAATACTCGTCTGGTTTGACCGCCGCTTTCCACAGCCCAGTTGATACATTCTGTGTTTGCGGACGAACAACAGACGATCAGCTTGGCCAACCGTGTTATGTGTACAATATGAAAATATTTAATGGCATCGCCTCTCAGCGCGATGTGCTGGATGACATAGGTAGGGCTGGCAAATATCCGCCGACTGACAATCTTCTGCATCATTGGACTGGTGACGTAGTTGGCGGCAAGGTTGTAGATAGTGTCGGAAACTGGCATTTGACCATATCCCCAAATTGCGACATAGTTTCCGAAACACCGTTTTCGGCATGACGGAGGAGAACCAACCATGAACGACGACAGAATCACAGAACTTTTCATCAGGCTAAATTCCGAGCTGGCCTCCCTCAACACGAACATGAAGACGGTGTTGGACAGGTTGACGAACCACGAGCAGAGGCTGACGAATCTCGAAACAAGAAAAGATTCTGACTGGAAGACACAGCTACTCATGTTGCTGGCGAAGGCGGTTGTGATAGGTGCGGTTTCCATAGGCTCCTTGGTTGGCGCGGGGAGCATCATATCAAAGGTAGTTGGAACATAAAAGGAAAAGAGGCAAAGCATGATTAAGTGGGCCATTAAACGCTACGTCGTGGGCAAGGTCAACGACGTGCTGGAAAAACACAAGGGCGACGTTGACCAGACGAAAGACACGCTCCAGCTCTGGGTTTCAAGGCTGGAGAAGATTCTGTCGTGTTTCAGGTCGACCCTCGCAAAACTGGATGACGGGAAGATCGACTCTGACGAAATCGACCAGACCATTTCGGAAGTCGAAGAGGTTGTCAAGTCGTGGTGAGGCGGTTTGTCATGTTGGCTTGCGCGTTCATTCTGGGATGCGCAAGCCAACCGAAATATGTTGAAGGCACCAGCATATCCCTCGGCGCATACATACCATGGGACGGACAGATGTACGGCCTTGAGCTGTTGAACTACACAAACGGGACTGTGGTAAAAGTCCCTTCAAATACCGTGTATGAAATCCGGCGAAATCACTCGGCCACAAACGATTGGTGCTGGGGACTCTTGAAGTCGATCGAACACACGGACACAAAAATAAATTCGCCATAAATATTTTCATGCAACTTTATAGCGCAGACTGTTTGAAGGTCTTACCCCAACTCCCTCGACATAGCATAGATACCGTCATAGTTGACCCTCCCTACGGTATTAATTTCCAGTCTAACCACCCAAAACAGAAACGCCCGAAAATACTAAACGACAAGACTCCGTTTCTGTCTTTCATTCCGTTCATGAAACCGCTCCTGAAAGATACTGGTTGCGTTATGGTCTTCACGAAATGGACTGTCCAAGATAAGTTCGTTTCGACCATGAACGAAAACGGCTTGAAGGTTAAGAACGTCATTATCTGGGATAAAGTCTCTCATGGAATGGGCGACCTTAACCAGACATTTTCGCCGAGGTATGAATCTATCCTATTTTCTCCAATGAACGGTTTCAGGTTTCAAAGGAAAAGGCCGGATGATATAATCAGGTTCAAGAGGGTATCTAACCAAAGGCTCAAACACCCGAACGAGAAACCAGTTGAAATGTTGGACTATCTGATATCCAACACAACACCAAAAGGAGGCGTTGTGTTGGATTGTTTCATGGGGTCTGGGTCAAGCGGTGTGGCGGCTTTGAATCTCGGCATGGACTATATCGGAATAGAACTTGACCCGATGCACTTCAAGACCGCATTTGATAGAATCATGGGAAAAACGAATTGTTACCCATTATGCACCAGTTTGACGGAAAACCCCGTTATTGAAGCACCCCTCTGATTATGGTATAATGTCCAGAAGATAAACGAGACTGGATAGAGGCCGGACATTGTTTCGGTGATTTTTCGTTTGATAATGGATTTTTCACAATTGAACCAGAATAGGCGGTTTTCAGGCCGTTTTTCCCTGATTACACATGACAAAAACCCTAGTTTTCATATAATTCTAGGTGTACATAAGAAAATACAATGATATTTTTAGTTATGTGTTCTTATTGGAGTGATATTTCCGACGATTTCATATATTCAGATGATTAAACGTCTGAAAACTGTTACCAAAATATTCTCTCATTTTTTCCTTTTCCCCCTTGCTTTCGGAACCGAACGGAGTTAGAATATCCGGCGTTGCGTTCATCAGAAGTGACACCCTGACCGCAACTAGACAACGCGGAAACCAAAAACCGATTTTGTCCGCCCTTATGGGTCTATGCTTCCGTGCATAGGTGTCACCCCATAACGGCGGACTTTATCACATGGAAGTGACACCCCATGAACACGACAAAAGAAAATGCAGTAGATGAGTTGAAAAAATCGGAACCGTCTGTTAAGATGGAATCCATGAGGACACGCAGAGCCAACAGGACAGGCGGACTTATCAAAAAGCCCAACGGAACCTATCTCGCCAAATGGACAGGCCCAGACGGCAAGATACATTACAAGGCAATCCACGAAACCACATACGGAAAAGCCCTAAAGGTTTTGGACACATTCACACAGGCGACACGACATGAAACCATTGAAGAGCAGATAAAGGTACTTGAAATGCAACTCGCCATATTGCGCGGGAAACTCAAAAAGCCCGAACTGTCCATATCCGACATCTGGACGGAATATGTCAAGACGCAGTGGGAATCGGATATCACAGCCAACACCAAAAAGGGCTATGAAGGCTCAATCCATCTTTTGGAGGCGTGGATGAAAAGGAACGGTTGCCGTAACGTTTCGGACATCACAAGGGAAAAGGCCGAGGATTATCTCAAGTTCCTGCAATCGTCCATTGGTCTGGTTTCGTACAATTGCCGCCTAGTCCTGTTCAAGCGGGTTTGGAAAGAACTGGCGAACACAGGCAAATTCAACCTTGACGAAAACCTCTGGACGGAATTTCAGAAGCTCAAGGGGGCAAAGCACGTATCAAAACGGAGACCATTGACCGACGATGAAATAAAGTCCCTTCTGGAAAACGCAGATGATGACATGCGCCTTTTGGTCAAGATCGGAATAAACACAGGTCTCCGTCTGGGTGATTGCGCCTGTCTTAAATGGGCGGACGTGGACATGGACAGGCGTTTGATTTCGACCATTCCCCAGAAGACGAAAAAGCACGGGACAAAGGTTATTATCCCCATTCGTCAAGAGCTTTACGACGTTCTGAAAACGGTCGAAAAGACAGGCGAATATGTCAACGCCAAAAACGCTCACGCCTACTCGACGGGACACATTCAAGACTATGTTTCAACCGTCTTTGAAAAGGCCGGAATAAAGACCTCGGAAATAGACGAACAGGGAAAACGGCACACTATAACGGGCTTTCACTCCTTGCGCCATACGTTTATATCGAAGGCTGTAAACTGTGGGATTAACCCCATGCTGATAAAGGACATTGTCGGTCATTCGTCGCTGGACATGACAAGCCACTATCACCATACCGACATAGAAACCACAAGGGAGATTTTCGACAAGGTAGCGTAAGTCCCAAACAAAAAAAAACGAAAGGAATCAAAGGCCCGTCCCCCCAAATGGGACGGGCCTTTGTTTTAGGCGCATTTCCTGCCCTAGGAACGCTCCTCAAGGTCTGGACGAATAAGAATAGACCGTCTAGGGGCGTTTATGGGGCGTTTCTGGATGGGGATTAAAAGGGTTTGGCGTCTGGGTCTTAAAAACAGGACAACATAGCATACGATCGCACCCAGACGCCAAACCAAAGGGATTAAAATGGGACTGCCTAGACGAACTGATATTAAGAGTGTCCGTAGGCAGTCCCATACATGAACCACAAGATGATAATACCACTTTCGGGATATTTCGTAAACCGTTTTCTGAAAGAATCTGATTTTTTTTCTAACGTGACTTTTTGAACCTAGCCCTTAATCTTTCGACGGTCTTTTCTACGGCCTTTTTCGTCTTTCCGACTTCCTCGGCTATTTCCGCATAGGTCTTTCGCGCCATGATGCCGAGCATTATGGTTTTTTCAAGATCGCTTGAATTGTCGAAAGCAAAAGCAATCGTCTGTTTCATCCGTTCCATCCGTTCCATCTCTTCCGTCTGTCTTTCCATTCGGTATATTTCGGGCTCAACCGTCAACTCTGGACAGACAAGCTCCCTTACTTTTCCCGTCTGTGGGTCTATGTCACCATCCACCGACACAAAACCCCGTTTCATTTCCCGTTTGACCTTCTGGACGGTCTTATGGGTCAAATACGCCCTTGCATAGCTCGTTAGATCGACTGTACTAGGCTTTCGGTATTTTGACGCAAGATAAATCGCACAATCCTTTGCATATTCCCAGACCGCCCATTTGGGGACTCCGTACCATCTAGCGACTGTCCGGGACGTATATTCGACCTGTTTCATCAGGTCTTTCCATTCCGTAACTGTTATATCTGATAGGTTCATGTCGGTTATATTTACGATTGTACCTCAGATTTCCAGAATTTTCCACCAAACGGAAAATTTTTTGTTCCATATAACTCACAAAAGACATACATTTATGTGGAGAAATATACAAATATAAAATGTATTGAAAAAATCCATACTTTTTTTATGGGGTTCGTTGCGTTTTTATGGGGGATTTTTCAAAAAAGCGGGTATTAATATATTAGGGACTTGATTAAAGGTTCTATATTTCGTTTCGGTAACGTCTTCTGGTTTCCTTACGGATGATTTCAAGATTAAGTTTGAAATTAGGATAAACCAAAGGACAGACACAAAGGACAGACATTAAGGCTATTTCTCCATGGACAAACACAAGTCGAATTTCTCCATGGACAGACAATAAATCAAACATCCAAAAAAAAAAGCAAATGTCAGACGCGAAGTGAAGCGTAGTGAAACGTAGCGTCAGGGGTGAACGTAGTGAACCCCTTAGTTGTTTGTCCTTTTGTTTGTCCATCATTTGATACGAAAAGAAAAATACCATTTCCGTTTAAAACAGTTTGAAACCCTACATGGAAAATTACACACTCTGTATCACACGATTACACCTTGAAAGTAAATCACACGATTAAAGATTTACAGTAGAAACGTAGGACAAACACGCTAGGGTGTTCACTACGTTCACACCCACGCACTACGCTACGCTTGTGCGTCCGTATGGTTTCTTTTTTGGTTGATAGGTCTAATGGTATCGTAAGGGATTTCACACGATAGGGAAAATGAAACAGACTGATATTTCCACGATTAAGGAAAATGAAACAGTTTGAAATTTCCTACGGTTCCAGACTTTGAGGACAGACACGCTAATGGGTTCACTACGCTAACGCTACGTTCACCCATACGCCCTCGCTACGCTTGGGCGTCTATCACTGTTTCCTTTTGTGGTTCAAGGTTTATCGGTATCAAACTAAATGTCACACGATACCCTTTAACAGTCCATGGAGAAATGGCCTAATGGTTTTCCATGGAGAAATTGACCTCCCGTTTCCGATTCCACGATAAAAGGCTAGGATATCCCGTCTTCCGATATTTCCCGTGTCGAATCTGTAAATATCGTCATGAGAAAAGATGACGAAAAGGTAGAATCCATCATATCCGATTTTCTTGACCGATACTTTTACGGTCCAATTTCACGGGAAAAGAACATCCGATTTGAACGGGTTAGGGACAGGGCTAAACAAGTACGTGGAATAGATGTTATCCTCGGTCATACCACGATAGACGAAAAAGTAAAATACCACGATGGATGTATTAACAGAATCCTTAAATATCCGTCGTTTGAACTGTCCTTTATAGACCGTTCAAACCGTTTACACGATGGTTGGTTTTTGACGGGAGAAAACAGATACTACGCTTTCATTACAATCTACACGAACGGGAAAGACCATGTATTATCCTTAGACGATATATCATGTCTTCAAGTCCTTTTCGTCTCAAAAAAAGATATCCTAGACCTCCTAGAAAAGGACGGGATAGAATACATGTCCGATGGTGTTGAAATCAGACAACACGATCATGATTCGGAGTTTGACCCAGACGGTAGGTTAAGGATTTACTATCAAAACGGGTATAGGTTGGTATGGTCTAAAACCCTTCCAGAAAGTCCAGTCAACCTCGTTATACCACGACGGAAACTGGAAACACTACCGCACAGTAAAGACGTTATGATTTACAGAGGGTTGAGAGAGATTGGAGACAATGTGGTTTTTTGTGGTCGTTATAAAACGATTTCCCATTGATGTAAATAAGACTTGAAGGAGCTTTGATGACATACCGAATAGAATTTGACGATGAAGAGTATAGGGACATGCAAAAGGACGTTCTAAAGGCGATCTATGTTTTGAGGAAATGCGCCTATGAAGTAAATAGCCCAGAGCTTAATGGATTGTGCATGGAAAGCTCAATACTGCTCAAGATGGTTTGGGACAAGATTTCGACGTTGAAATCATAGGATGAACTAAGACAGAAGACCTATCGTATAATGGCTAGTACACCTGACTCTAACTCAGGGGATATCGGTTCGAGTCCGATTGGGTCAACCATTGAGGAAACCACGACATGAACCAAAAGACAAAGCGAAAGAACTATCTGGAACCATCAGACCTTGCGGACGAATTGGAGAAATCCTAGAAGGTGGGATAGCCTACGGTCAAGGTTTGTGAAATGTTTAGAACCATTGCCCAGCGTCTAATGGGTGATTCACGTTTTAGGAACTATCCAACCGACATTAAAGAGGAGCTGATTTCAGAATCCCTTTTGCGCTGTATTTCGAATATAAAGAACTACAAACCCGAATACAGGGATAAATGTTTCTCATACTTTACCCGATGTTGTGAAACAAGTTGCTTTGCGTATCTTAAACGACATTATAGGTATCTTAACATAAAAAGAGACCTAGCCATAGATTTTGCCGATGAGGTAGAATCATACAGCCCAGAAATGGCCCAAAGGATTAGGGACACATACGAACGGAAAGACAAATGAGCGATACAAAGATAATACTGGCCTTGCACACGAAACCAACAGACGAGCTTAAAGGTATAGTTGACGAAAACAGAGACCTTTACTTTCCAGTTTGTGGAGGGGCTAGACTTAAGGACTGTGGAGACGAATGGATAAGGGAAAATGTTCTGATGGATGATTCAGAACCAGACAACATATCAAACCTTAACCCGTTTCTAAACGAACTGACTCCGCTTTACCTTGTCTGGAAAAACAATCCAGACAAGGTTTTCAAAATGACAGGAACGGCTAATATCGGACTATGTCACTATAGGAGACTATTCAAACCAGATGTTGTTTCCGTTATAGATACTGTTGACGGCATAATAGCACAACCAGAATCTTTAGGCGTTTCTGGTTTTAACTGTACCTTGGAGAAACAATATGGATTATGTCATTACGCCGAGGATTTCAAAATCTTTCGGGAAACACTTATTGACCTTAACCTATTTGATGCGGAGGTATGGCGGGAATGGTCAAGAGGAAACTACCTATACGCTCCCTGCAACTGTTTCATTTTAAAACGCGAATGGTTTAACATCTTCTGTGAAGTCCTGTTCAAGGTCGCTTTTGAACTGGTGAAAAGAATAGACGTAAAGGGGCGAACACCATACCAGCAAAGAGCATGTTCCTTTTTGTGTGAACGGTTTACTTCCTACTGGTTCTATAAACAGAACTACAGGCGCAAGATGATTTTGAAAGAGGTTGGAATGGTTTGGCGTAGGGACTGGCGATGATGGAAAATTTTCTGGCAAATACCCCCCTGCCTCTTGCCTACAAAAAAATCAAAGGGAAATGTCTGATCGCCGAACTGACTTTCACAAATGTTATAACCGGCTAACTTTTGAAAAGATGGAAAAAAGCGAAAAAACACGAAAATAGGGTCAACGGGTCTTTAAGGACAGACCATTGACCAACCTCGAAAAGCAGCATAGGTTTTTGGATGCACACGCCTCAATAGACTAGGGACTAGACCTTGCCTTTGATTCCATTGACTGGGAACGACGAAACAAAGCGGAGTCTGATATTGTCGAATGGGTCAATACGTATTGCGTTGGAATATTGCTTGACGATAGACCTCCTCCAAAGGGTGAATAGGTCTTACGCCAGATGGAACGGGCAATAGTATCGCATGAGAACTACATGATTTGCATGCCGAGGGGAGCTGGGAAATCATCGTATGTCGAATGTGTGATACTGTATGCGCTTGCGTTAGGGTTGCATAAGTTTGTCGTGTTGGTGTCAAACAACGCACGAGCCGGAAACGGTCTATTGTCGGACATCTGGCGCATGATATCGGAACCAGATACTCCGTTCCAGATCGACTATCCGGCTTTATGTTTTCCCTTCCAGATCGCCAAAGGGTCATTTAGGAGAAGACAGCTTTACAAGGGACAGTCAACGGAGATACAAAAGAAATCGGACATTATCGCCTTTGCACGCCTTAAGGATGAAGACGGAAAAGAGCTACCGTCTTCTGGTTCTATAGTGACCGTAAGGAGTATCACAGGGGGCATAAGGGGTTTGAAACATGGACGGCTCAGACCTTCCCTTGTGATTCTGGATGACCTGCAAACTACGGAGATAGCTCAAAGTCCCGAACAGGTGGAGAAGGTTTTGACGGTCATTAAAAAAGATATCATGAATCTAGGCGGGAAAAGCCGTCTTTCCATCCTACAAACCGCCACACCTATTCAACCAGAGGATTTGGTCGATAGAATCAGAAACGATATCAACTGGAAAACAACCACATTTAAGGCTGTGGAGAAATGGCCTAAAGACCTAAAGCGTAAAGATTCTCTATGGGCTAGATATTTCAAGATGTTCGACTAGGAGAATATCACCGAAAAGGGACACGCCGAAAGTCTTGACTTCTACAGGAAACACCAACGGGAAATGGATGAAGGAGCGGAGGTGTTCAATCCGTTTCGCTATTCGGAAAAGGACGGTCACATTTCGGCCATTCAAAAACTCCTAGAAATCCAGCACGTAATAGGAAATGCGGCTTTCATGAGCGAGTATCAGATGACCCCGTTAAAAACCACTTTCAGTATTGACATAACACCTAACAAGATACTAAAAAATATTTCCGACACAAAGGAGTTGGAGGTTCCAGACGGTTTTGTCTTTACGGCGGGGGCAATTGATATTAATGTTTCATACGCCATAACTGCAACATTGGTATCATTCCGACCAGATACAACGTCTAGGGTTATCTGGCACAAGGTTTTTCCCGTAAAGATAGACGGGGCCTTACCAGATGCCGCCTATAATCAAGCCGTCCATGATGCGCTTCTTAAGGTGTGTTTGTAGATAAAATGTCTGGGCGTAAGGATAGACGGTTTGGCGATAGATGCGGGAGGCCGAAACTGGGAGGCCGTATGCGCTTTTTCCAAGGTTGCCTTAAAGTTGACTGGCCTAAACGTTTGCGCATTTGCTGGACGTTCCTCAAACAACTTTAACCCATTTGTACGGTCTAGGTTAAGGGATGCGATAGGCCGGACTGTCCTATGCGGTGACGCTAAAGAACATGTAAAGACTGGTGCGGGATATAAATACCTTTTCTTCGACTCAGACCATTTTAAAGAACAAGTCCAAAAGGCCCTGACAAGTCCTATCGGTTCCATTGGCTCATGTTCGCTTTACCATGGAGAAGTTGAAGACCACATGGACTTTGCTATACAGGTATCAAACGAAAAACTAAGATTCGTTTCACATAGGGGCGGACGTGATTTCTACACATGGGCAACCAAAGAGCCGCATGATTTTCTTGACTGTCTGGCGATGTGTTATGCTGTGGGAGCTAGTTAGGGTCTATCTCCCGTAACATCCACGAACACCATACAGACACAAGTAAACAGGCACAGGCGCAAGGTTAAACCACGAATAAGGATAGTGTAAGGTATAAGTATAACATGATGACTACAAACCAGAAACGCAAGATTCTTTCCCGCATTAGTCAGATCGAAACGGATATAGAAGAGCTTAAACGGTGCCGTACAGAAATCGGCCTTAACGGATATGCCAGCGCAACGATTTCAAGCGGGGGAGGGTCGAAATCTTACACCCGTTTAGATTTGTCCAAACTAACCGAAACCATTTCCGTGCTTACGTCAGAACTTAAAAAGCTC
>Ga0310786_10006787_pt1 | contig 15118 bp, 12 predicted proteins | sample AusTroGonzalo_MG_FD_203881 | JGI IMG/M metagenome (GOLD analysis project Ga0310786, IMG submission 203881) | Bovine rumen microbial communities from tropical cattle in Woodstock, Queensland, Australia - Gonzalo_03 (v2) (version 2) | ecosystem: Host-associated > Mammals > Digestive system >... | reverse complement strand
TATATAGATATTAATATCTATAATACCTTATAATATGGAAATCCCCTTCCGGAGGGGGTGGCTTTTGTAATTGTAAATTGTCATTTGTAAATTTTGGGGCTTAGCTTCGCAAATAGTGTTTGTGCCTTTTAATGCTGTTTACTCCTTTCTAACAATAATTCCTCAGCCAAGTATTCGTCGCTTAGGCAATGCATATCTGCAACACCTTCACTTATTAGTTCAAATGTCTTGGAATTATAAAAGAAGTCCAAAGCCTCCTCGTAAGTCAAGCCTGTTTGCTCGGCAAACAATTTGACGATTCTCGCATATTTGTGCTGAAGTAGAATAGGATTGGCTTGCATATTTTACAATGATACGGATTCAATAAACTTGAGATAACGATCAATTACTTCTTGCGAGGTAATACAGAGTTGATGATTAGGCTTCTTCCAACGCAACTGGTCAAGTGCCTGTTCACGAGTGTAGATACCTTGGAGATAAAGGTCAACAGTGTCAAATACATTATCATCAGCTATACCACCTTCAATGATATCATACTGCTCATGTGGCAATCCCTTACGACAAACTGTTACATAATCAAGCCATTCGCCATCATAGGAAGGAAAGAACTTGCGATTAAACCCAGAAATCTCGTCAGAAAGCTCAAAGATATTCATTATTGCAGGCTCGCCACGACGAATAAAGCGCTGGCCATAATCACGCGCCTGCTTCTCCAGGGAAGTAAAATACATCCCTTCACCAAAATCCAGATGTTTACGCGAATGAAAGACATCGGGTTTAGATACGATGACATTGGAAGTGTGATAGTATATCATGCTGCTTTCAGAACACCCTTTTTGGTCATTAAATCTACAAGGTCTTCTACAATATATTCACGCGAGAATGTGTGTAGCACATCATAGCATGGAACTATGTAATCAGAGATAATTCCACCCTTCGTCATGCTCTGGTAAACATCTCTTGCACTCATCTTCAACGCATCGGCCACACTGCCTACACAGAAGATTACAAAATTGAGAATCTTATAGTCCATACCTGTTGTTTACTTGGTTTTCTACTGCAAAGATACAGTATTTTCATAAATAACACCTTTTCTTTGGCAAATTATTTCATAATTTATGTTCACGAATTATTGTATCCTCGATATATTTTGATTATATTTGTGCACGAAATACCTAATATTGACATGAAAAGCGAGAATTCTTTATCCATCATGGGGTCGGATGTTGTGCGTTTGATGAAACTTGGGCGAAGTATATCGAGGGGAACTCTCTTGGTCATTAGCCATGCGTGAAGGTGGTGAAATTAAAATAAGAAAGCATTATTATTAACCAAATAAACGTTGTATTATGAAACAGATTAAATTTTGTATGTCTAAGTTTTTGTCGCTCATTGACAGCGGTAAGTTCTTCATTCAACCCGTGCGTTGGTTGTATGTGCTTTTTGCATGCCTATCTTTTGTTCAGGCATTGTTAATTCTCTATTTGATATATGAAATGGGTATTGATGGTATTCTGCAATATACGGAGGGTTGGATAAAGTTCTCTGGTTATTTGTTCTGCTTCATTTTCGCAGTATTCGTTATCGTTTCTGCTATTCTAATGTTCTACTTCTGGATGAATCGCAGTAATAAGGTGGTTCGTGTTGTCAACGAGGGTGATCAGATAGTGGCTATGCCCGTTTGGGCACATTTGGTGCAGAGTATCCTCGAATCGTCAGGCGTATATTTGGCCATTATTCCGCCTACAGGTGCTGTCTTATTCTATTTGTGGTGTATTTTCACAGGTTTTAAATATGTCGATCCATATGCAGATGCTGGTGATATCTTCAAGATATTGCTTGCTGGCTTACTGGCCTTGGTACTTTTTATATTTATATGTCTATTATTGAGTTATATTATCATTCTGATTGCTCACTATATTGGCGAGAGTATTCGCGTTCGTGCTCAGATAGCCAACGACGTTCGTGATCTGGGCGACATTCATCGCGCTGCGACTTTACTGCGTGAAGCGGAGTCGACTGCTGCTGAGCCTGCAAATGAGGCAGATCCCAGCTAGATAATGTGGAAATGAGAATGAAAGATGTGTTTCTATTAACCATTTAAGAGGCTATTATTATGACATTAATAGATTTAAAGCCTGTCAGACGATGCGGGAAATGTTTTCACCTCATCCCTGCCGCTATGAAGAACTGCCCATATTGTCATAGTGACTTTAAGGCCAAGCCTTCGCTCCCTACCGAGGCGTCCCAAGACGATGCTGTTAACATCGAGATTAAGCCCCTCAGTCCTAAAGCAAAGAAACGGATACTTATGGGTGTTGCCGCTATTGCCGTGGTAGTGGTGGGCATTTTGATCTGGCAATATATTGCAGATTCTATGGTGCTCTGCAAATCCATTCTGGAGCCATTAGATGAGTCGGTGGTCATCTCAAAGCAGAAGAACAATCCTGACTTCGGACTTTTCTATAGCGAGGTCAGCGTGTTACGTGAATATATCAAGTCTGACGAGGACAAGGAGAAATATAAAAATATCTCTTATGAAGACTTCTTGTCTTACTATAATTCATACAGTAGTCCCGTTTACTGCGATGAGATAAAACAAAAAGCTCAAGAAACGTATGAACATGATATGCTGGCTCCTATGAATCCTCGTATCGACTCAGTCAAGACATACTGGACACAGTTTATTGAAGAGCACGACGTCAACAAGTATATCAAGGTAGATATCAAGACGGGGGCCAACGACATGGATAATCCCATCTTTTATTTTATCGTACGCTATCCCAAGGATAAGCTGAGTGATTGCTCGATGACTCTGCATTATCCCGATCGCTGGGGTTATGAAAATACCTATAACATGAGTCTTCAGGATCTGTTGGAGCATAACAGCAAAGAAAAAGCATACCAATTCAACTGGCAAGATCCGAGTTTCTGGGACAGTCATGAAGTTACACTGACAACAAACAGTGTTACGATAGAAAAAAGTGGTAAGACTATTACCGCAGATGAGGTAGAACAAGTCCCTGATATTGTAAAGTACTTCCTGGAAGATGACTCTGAAGATAACAGGCAGGCACTCATCTGTGAGCTCATTGATTCCAATTTCCCTTCACGGGAAGAATATGCCCTAAATGCAGTTCGGGAAAATCTGAAGGAGAAGAATACTACTCTCTTCGAACTAATTGAGCGTGTGGAAAAAGCAGCAGGATATCCTATAGTCCAACGCGGTTTTAGCTCATATTGACGATTCGATAATTCCTTATGTGGCGATATTAAGGGATTCTAGATTCAATACTCTTTTAGAACTGTACCCATTGGTACAGTTCTTTTTTTCTACAGTGCACAAGGGAATGGGTTCTCTGCCCCACTTAGGCTGTGCAATATAAAAGACAAGATGTAAGATTAAATAAACACAGGAAAAGCGAACCATGGGTGGAATAACCACCCATTTTGCAATCTAAAGTAGATTTTTTTACTTTTTTTTAATCTGGCTGTTATTCAGCAAGTTACGACTTTTGAACCTTAGCGTTACTTGTTGAAATTCAGCAGTTCATGATTTCTCGTTTTTGGGAGGCCGTCTGAAAAATCATGGCAAATTTTTTGTGTATTTTCAAGGAAAGTTTATACCTTCGCATCACTTTCCGTTCAAGGAAAAATTGCATGTGGAAACACGCCAATGAGAGTTTATTAATTTTTATTTGAAAGGTAATAAGATTATGTCGGTGATATCAACTGAAAACAAACTATTAACACTTATTGAAAACAAAATGGACATCATGGACCGATGTCCGTGTTTACTATCCCTGAATGCCCTGTGCCTCAGTATAGCTGTTGATACATGTCGGACTACAAAATACTTTAAGGGCCTGCTATCTGATTGGAGGAAATGCCTGCCTCTTGGCGCTGCTCATGACGTAAATTTCGGAAGCTGGGGTAATAAACTGTGGGGACTGATGTATAAGGTACAGACCGCTTATAAATCATATAATGTGCAGACAAACGTCTACGATTATCAGAAACCGTGTTATCTGAACTTTAAGCAACAATTGGAAAGTATTGATGATTCAAGTTGCTCTTTTGCCCCTTTCCGGCAACTAAGGGATGAGGACATCTCTGATACACTTATCTGTTCTCTGCGTGAACTGAGCGAGGTTTTAATGCAGATCTCGGAATTCTTGGGTTCTCCGAACGAGGAACATATCGGTACGTCGTATCTGATGTGGCTAAGCTGCTATAAGCGCAATTATCTGCAAACTTGTCAGGCCGCCTACAACAAATGGAAGTTTGAGTTCTCCTTGCGAACCCGTGCCAAGCACATCAAGGAGCGGATGAAAAAGGAACTGGAAGACTTTAAGAATTCATTTAGGTGTGCGGACGAGTTTGAGCAGGTCTTTGATACAGAGCAAAACACCTTTGATTATGATGGCTTATCCAGATTCATCTTCTCTCATAGCGACAGGTTCGGCATATCTTACCTTTCCCCTAAGCCTATCTTTAGCGAACAGTTGCGGGCTCTGTTTGACTTTGTCGAGACTTGGCGAATGATGGAAAAAGACTTGCAGCAAGCCCGTAAGAACCCAGAAAAGGTCTCTGATACGGTGGATAACCTGGAGTCCAAGGTTATGGCACTTGTGGGGAAGATAAAGCATTGGGTGGCAGAAGAATGGGTTGAACGCTTATCAGAACTTTGGTTGCGCATCTTCAGGGCATTCCGCTCGGAAATAGCCCAAGCCGGTGTGCATGAGAAATTCAAGGAATTCAGTAAGAAGAAGATTTACTGCATCATTGGATACCTGAAAGAACGAGGCGTTTATGTGCAGAGTGTAACAAATGTTGAGATTACAACAAAACTCGAGGGTAAGAACAATGGTATGCGAAAGTATGTGAATAATGGCATGCTGGAGTTGGAGCCCTCGCTCAAAAATCGCATAGCATCTTTTATTGAACAAGAACTGCAGAAAATGGCAGCCTGATACTTACTGATAGTTACGTGATAGTTGCGTGATAGTTGGCATGGTCTAACTATCACGCTTTTTTATCTTCCTCATTTCCAGCATGATAGATTAATGATAGTATCTTCGTTAACTATCATTAGGGCTCATGTACTATCTGCCGTACCTTTGCGATCGAAATAAGATTTCAACCGTGTCAATACAAAATTGACATTGAGCGCTCAAACAGAGATTTTTAACATTATTATTTTAAAAAAGAAACATTATGAAATTTGAAGCAACCGTAAAATTACTACACGAAGCAAAGAAAGGCGTAAGCAAAAGCAGTGGTAACGAGTACATGTTCCAGCAGATGATACTGGAGGCTAAGGACGGCGAAGAGGGCATGGCACGCTTCCTGGTTTCGCTGGGAACCAAGCAAGTAGAGGATGTTAAGAGCCAAGGCATTGAGGTGGGAAACCGCGTAGTGGCTGACCTCGTCTTCTGCACATACATCACCCGCTCCAGCTATGTGGAAAACCGCGTTTATGTGAATGAAATCAGAAAAATTCAGTAAATGAAGAGTGAAGAATGAAGAGTGAAGAATTAAAGTAACAAAAATAAAAAGTAAAGAACATGATTACATTAGAATTTGAAAACATTGATCTGAGAGTGATGCAGCAGAGTAACGTTATCTCTGGTAGTGTAAAACAGATGCGCGGCACAATGCGCCTGAACAGCATAGAGGGCATGGCAGATTTTGTTGAGGAAGATCGCCAGCCTTATTGCAAGAAGAACCCAATCATTTGGCAGGGCGAATACCTGACCGTCCGTTCCGACAAGGAGCATCATCTGCGCGGCACATTCCGTCTGTCTCGGCCAAAAAGCAAAGCAGGGGTGAACCAGCTTATCTGCTGCCTGTATGCCGACTTTTCCCAGAGCATCGAAGTTATAGGGCAGATGCTCCTTAACAGCCTTCCAAACACCGGAATCCGTAAAGCAGGGAGGAGCGTAGCATGAGTGTACACGTTGTCTATAAAAAGGAGATTAACGGGGATAGGGTGAAGTTTCTTCGCCCTGTCCTCTCCCGCGAGGAGTATATGGCCATCCGTAACAGCGAGGACCAGATAAACAAGATGAAGCGTATACGTGCCGGTGAGGAGAATCAGAAGTTCTTTCTGGAGGAGATGAACTATAGCTGCCTGCCCAACGAGGACGGCTCGCTCAGAGGCAGTAAGCGAATGAGTAATTCCGTAGGCATGGACATTGACCATATCCCAGCCGATAAGATGCAGGAGACCAAGGAACATATCCTAAGCCTGAAGGACGAACTGGGACTGTTGATGATGGAGGAGAGTGCACGGGGTGAAGGTTATCACCTGGTGTTCAAGCGCCGTGCAGAACTTACTCAGGAAGAGAACCTAAAGTGGGCTGCCAATCTGCTTGGCGTGGAGTTCGATAAGAAAGCTAAGGACTTCACCCGCGTTTTCTTCACTACTACAGAGGCGGAACTGATTTTTCTCTCTCCTCAGCTCTTTGAGCTGAAAGAAGAGAAAAGTGAAGAGTTAAGAACGCCGAAGGGGTCGCGAGCTAAAAGCGAGAACGAAGTGGCAATGAAGAGTGAAGAAGGTTTAGCTCGGCGGCCCGAAGGGGAAAGCCAATCTAAGTTATCAAATGACAACTCTCAACTCACCACTGACTCTAAACTCTCAACTCTAAACTCTGAACTCCAAAAGAAAGTACTCCCCGCCATTTTCATGCTCTGTAACGACAGATTCCCTCAGGTTCCCGAAGGTTTCCGCAACGATACGCTGTATGCCGCTTCCCGAATGCTGCGCTACATCTGCGACTTTAACGAGGAGAAAATGAAGGCGTTGCTTTACCCCGAGTATTCGCTGGGGTTGGACGAAGCCGAGGTAGACAAGACCATCCGTAGTGCCCTGATGAGTGAACGCGGCATGATGCCCAAGGCCTTGAAACAGATTCTGAGTCGTGAGGGCATGGGAGGCGACAAGGCAGAGGAACAGTGTGGCGATCTGGCAGGTAACCCCTACAGCATCTACCCCTCGCTGAGCAGCTGTGTGCTGGACGACCTGAGCATGCCACGCCTCCCACGTTGGGTGGAACTGTTGCTGAAGGTGGTTCAGCCAGGGTATAGGTTCATCACTATAGCAGGATGCTCTACGGCCATGATGACGCTGCTTTCCGATGTAACCAAGAAGTGGGGTACCAAGAAGGAGGCACGACTGAACGGATGGACACATTGGGATGGCCTTTCGGGTAGCGGTAAACGTCAGCTTAAGATGGTTATCGACCTTCTGCACCGCCACATCGAGGCGGAAGATGAACGTCGTCGCGCTATGGTGAACGAGATTATCACCTACAACAAGACCGCTGCTGACGGAGAGAAAAAGCAGGTTCCACCCTTGTTGCAACGCCTTCTGGAGTGCGACACTACACGTAAGGCACATATTCAGCAGATGGACGAGCTGAAAGGCAAAAAGACCTACACCTTTGCCGAGGAGCTCTCGAGCCTGAATCTGAACAAGGGCGGTTACTACTACCGAGGCGATTTCTGTCGTCTGCTCTTCGACAACGGTGGAGTGGGCAGCATGAATGCAACGGGCGAGTCGCTCAGTCTGAAAACACCCTGCAACTGGGATGTAACAACAACCAGCACACATGACCAGACTATCAGACAATGGGGGAAGGAGGTTCAGAACGGAGCAGCACAGCGCGTATTCTTCTGTTTAGTCCCTGACAATACCTGGCAGCGTAAGCCTGATGAAGTACAGTGGACAGCCGAGGAGGAGGCCTATCTGGATCGCGCCACAGCCTTGATGCAGAAGTTGAAAGGACTGGCTCGTACGCCCAAGTTGGACAAGGCCATAGATGAGTGGGTAGAGAATATCCGTCAGACCCTTATGGTAGGGCCCGAGGAGGGACGTAACATAGAGAGGGCTCGCTTCCGTTTCCGCAGCTCGGAGATAGCTCACACGCTGGGTGTAATCATGCACTGTTGCATCATAGTTCAGAAAATGTTGGACCGTGAAGATGAACTCAGAGAGGCTATCACGGAAGCAAAGTCTGGCTTAGGTGTGCTAAAGAACGATGCTACCACTCCTTGCGAACTGATTGCCGAGGCAGAACGCCGTGTAATAGCCGCGCAGAGTGACTTGGAGCAATGGAAGGTGAACGCCCTCAACCTCAGTCAGTATCCCGAGGAGAAAGCCTCTACAGAACTGGCTGTCTATGCTGCCGATTACTGCCTTGATACGCAGGATATGCTGTGGAGCAAGCGACTCCGCGCGCAGATCATGGCTACGTGTGGTAGTGGAGAAACAGTTAAGACACGTAGTAGAAGTGATGAGGACTATCAGCGTCTCCCTGTTCGTTTCACCATAGAAGAGCTGTTACAGATGAACTGGAAGTCACCTTCGGCCATCAAGCAAATGGTAGCCCGCTTCCAGCATACCAATCTGATTCGCAAGGTGGGAACGCAAGACCGCAAAGCCATCTACGAGAAAACGGCAGCATGAAAAATGACAAATGACAATTTACAATTACAAAAGAGAGCATCAGTGAAAATTGAAAGTTGAAAATTGAAAGTTGAAAATTTCAACTCAAGTTTAGAGTTTAAAGTTTAGAGTCAGCTTAAGAGTTTAATAGTTTAAAAAGTTTAAGAGTTTTTTTAAATTGAAAATTGAAAATTGAAAGTTGAAAATTATGGAACCAAGAGGAATAAGGAATAACAATCCATTGAATATTAGATTATCAAGTGATAAATGGCAAGGACAAAGACCCCCCTCTCCTCGGAGAGGGGTCGGGGGTGAGGCTGAGTTCTGCCAGTTTGAAAGTATGGCGTATGGTTGGAGAGCTGCCTTTGTGATATTGTGCAAGACGTATTACGGGAAGTATAAACTAAAGACCATCCGTGCCCTTATCACGCGCTGGGCACCGCCCAAGGAGAATAATACAGAGGCGTACATCCGCCGCGTTACAGACCGCATAGGTATCGGGCCCGATAGGGAACTGGGTTCGCCCCAAGAGCATCCTGCCCAATGGATGATGATAGCCATGGCGATGGCTATCGTGGAGTGCGGCACCGCCCAGCTGGATTACCTGAGTATGCTGAAAGGGTGGGAGATGGCCGCTAGGCTTTAGACTTTAGACTTTAGGCGCTAGACTTTAGACTTAGTTAACGGAAACCGCCGAGATTCTGAAAAAGAGTCTCGGCGGATATTTTTTGCATTTTTCTTTAAAACTACTTAACTTTGCCTTCATAGATGACCATCATACGACGCCTACGTCAAAGTTCTGGTATGGCTCACAAGCTTTTGCCCTACGGGTGAGCCATGTTTACCACTACCATTCCTCCCAGGCATCGTACTCGCGGGTAAACTGAGTGCTGGCGCCTATCTCATTATGATATTCAGGAACTGGAGCATCACTACTACACAGCATTTGCATCTGCTGCAACTTGACAACCATTATCTCAGGCTTTATATACTTCTTCATACGAGTTGAAAATTTATTTCATTGAACATTATTTTAGTTTAGAGTTTAGTGTTTAGAGTTTAGAGTCAGTGGTTAGTTCAGAGTTTAATCAGTTTATTACTTCATACTCGCTTCTTTAAACTATTTCAACTGTCTCTAAACTCTACACTCTCAACTATCAACTTTCAAAACAGTACCTTACGGCCATTCACTATGTTTATACCTTTCTGCGGCCTGCTGAGTCGCTGACCAGAGAGGTTGTATATCTCTCCCCTCCTTAACAGGGAGGGGTCGGGGGTGAGTCCGTTAATTGAGGTGGCTTCATCCTCATCACCGAACCACATCTTTGTCGCGGCGACCTTGCTCGCCTCAATGCCTTTCAACTGGAAGTAGCCACGGAAGGCATTGATGGTCATGGCCTGGCTGGGATAGTACAACTTGTTGTTATTGCCCATATAGAGAATGGTCTTATCCTCTTCTTTGAAAGCTCTGGGACTGTAAATACCGGCAAAGGCAACCTTACCGTCTTCGCTGGTGACACCATAGAGAACGTTGTTAATGGTGACATTCTCAAATATAGGATTGGTGATGTCTTCGCCATCGTCCCACTTCACGATGTATGCTTTGCCAGCCTCGATGCTCTCGGCAGTCTTGAAGTTCAGATAGAGCGTACCATTCTCAGCGTCGAAACCAGTGATATGGGCATAAGAACCAGCGTCTGTATCCAGTTCCATCAGCTCACAATTAGCAAGGGGACTTGCCGCCAACTGTTCAGCACTCAGTGCAAACGGCAGGCACAGCGTGTTCCACTTGCCGTCCTTGTAGAGTGTGCGCCCTGAGAGGGTGACGCTGTGGGCCGTCATGCCGTTGTGAGTAGAGAGGACTTCGCCGTTGGTGGCGTTGTCTACCAAGGTGATGTCCAGATTCTGGTAGCGGGCAATGAAGCTGACATTGCCGCTGATGGTGTACTCGTCGCCTGCTTTCTTGATGGTGCCGCCAGTAGTGGTGTACGCCGATGTATAGGGGTTGGCCGTAACATTGCTCACTTCCCAGCCCACGAACTCCAGTCCTGGAACCGTTGTGGGACAGTCGGGCATGGTGAAGGCTGTACCCGAAGCCATCTGGGTTGTCTGACATTCGTAAGTTTGCCCATCATAGGCCTCGCTCACCTTCTTGGGTAAATAAGTCCTCACGGTATAAAGTGTAGTCGTTGACTCTACGCCGCAAACGGTGCAGACACCATTGCTGAATGTGTGCTGTTCTGGCGTGAATTCTGTGGTGCAGTATTTGCAGTGGGCGGTGTGGGTATCACCTACACCCGTACCGTTCACGGTGTAGGTCAGGCTGGTGTGGGTACACGGCTCGATGCGTGCTGATGAGCGGTACCAGCAGGCTCCCACACGTTCGCCAGCCGTGAAGATGCGCTCGTAGTTGTCTCCGTCATAACCGGCCTGCACCATCATATTGTTGCCAATGGTCAGTGTGCCGTAGATGTCGCATCCTTCACCCGGACCGATGGCGCGGTTTCCGGTTTCCACTTCTGGGCGGGCCTGTCGCCCTGCCTTGGCGATGACGATGCCACCCGTGATGGTCACATCGCCACCATTGCCGCCATAAATAATGCCGCCCTGACCGCCGCCGATACCTGCACCGTAGTCGTTACCCTCGGCATAGACGTAACCACCACTGATTTTGACGGTGCCGCAGTCACCGCCCTCGCCGCCGCCGATACCTGCAGCATCTACACCGCCATAGGCATAGACCTCGCCGCCGGTAATAGTCACCTCACCACCGTCGATATTCCTAATTTCTTGCATTTTTATAGAACCACTGCCGATGCCCGCACCGTTGCCGCCGCCTTTGGCATAGACCTTGCCGCCATTCACCGTGAGGGAGCCACCTCTATCATTCCATCCGCCACCGATGCCGGCACCGTCATCGATACCATAGGCATATACCTCTCCGCCGTTCACGGTAACGAAGACACCATTACTCAAATATCCTCCGCCAATGCCGGCAGCATTGTTACCACCATAGGCTTCCACATGGCCGCCATAAATATCCACAATACCGATTGCAACTATTTTATACTCGTGTGTATAAGCTATGTTAGGAACTATTCTTCTACGGACATTATTTACAGTTTCTAATGATTCTACAGATCCTACTCTAGTTCCTGTACCGATGCCGGCACCCTCGCCACCGCCGTAGGCATAAACGGTGCCGTCATAGATCGTGAGATGACCAAGGCCGCCATGCACACCGCCGCCAATGCCGGCCGTCGCAAGATCTTTTCCTCCTTGTGCCACCACCTTGCCGCCATAGATAATGACATTGCCACCGTTTTGTTCATTTCCGCCACCGATACCGGCGCCTTTTCCTCCGCCCTTGGCATAGATGTCGCCACCATGTATCTCAATGTCGCCGGGGGTTCTTGCATGATCCGAATCCTCGCCGTCATAGTCACTACCGATACCGGCAGCCTCTGATTTGTAGCCGCTGGCGATATCCAGTCTGCCCATCGACGCACCGTAGGACTGGCAGTGGATGTACAAGGTAGGCTTGTTACTATCGGTGTTATAACATAATATACCACCAGAGAGGGTGAGCTTGGCACCATCGCAGAGGATAAGGTGTACCTTCTTGCCCAAGACATTGAGGGTGGTATGGCTTACATTGCCGCGCACTACATAGTACTCATCATCGTTGCTGAATCCACCCAAGGCGAACCAGCCGTCCACCGGTTTCACTTCCTTGTAATCGCCGGCAGTCGGCACGTCGTTATATCCAATCAGGTGCGTGAGAGTCATGGTAGTGTTGACCACTTGCTTGTTTTTGTCGTCCCAGCGGCGCTTGATGTAATCCACCACGAAATGACCCTCGCCATTCTGAGACACAATACGGAATACCTCGCAGTCGGACGTGAAGATGGTGGAAGGATCTACACCACTGTTATATGTGCCGAATCCACTGGTAAAGGTGCCGCTTATGCTTTCCATGTTAATGCCGATGCTACTGCCGGAGAGAGCACCGGTGACGGTGATGAGGGCACCGGTCTTCAGGAAGAGGTTATTCGTCACACTGCCCGCTGTTGTGTTGCCGGTAATGCTCATCGCGCCCTGCATGTTCAGCGTGCCTTCCTGCCAGATACCGCCGCCGTAGGTGCCAGCCGTGTTGCCGGTGATGGTACAGCCATCGATGGTCAGCGTACCGAAGTTGCAGATGCCGCCACCGCCAGTCAACTTGGCCTTGTTGCCCGTGATGGTGACGCCGGTGAGCGTTGCCGTAGCATTCTCTTCATTAAAGAAACCGCCGCCACCTTTAGCGCCGGAGTTGTCGTTACTACCATTGTCTGTAATAGCACCTCCCGTCATGGTGAGCGTACCGCCTTCTCTATTGCAGATACCACCACCGCGGTCATCAGCGACGTTATTGGTAATGATTACATCGGCGAGCGTCACCGTACCGCCTTCATTGACGAGGGCACCACCGGCACCACCCCAGCCGCCTGTGAGCGTGCCGCCAGTGAGGTTCAGCGTAGCGCCTTCACGCACCGTGATGACCTGACCGCCACCTTCGCCGCGCTTCGTCAGCTTGCGGTCCAGCGTGTGGCCGTTCAGGTCGATGGTCACCGTCTTGCCGCTTTCGATACTCAGCGTGCTGTTGCTGAGGTCGATGTCCGCCGTTACGGTGATGTTCGCATCGTTATTCTGTATCGCCGAGCGCAGTTCACTGTCTGTGCCGACGTTGTAGTCTGTTGCCCATGCCCCCTGTGCGACGGCGCACAGCAGGGCGAGAATCATAAATCTGATTGATTTCATCTTGTCTTGATTTGTTTGTGACCCGTCGGGGAGTCGAACCCCGACAAGCCTGTCTGATTGTTAGTTTACTTCATCACAACCTTTTTCCCACCATTGATGTACACGCCACTGGTGGTGGGCTTGTCGCTAAGTTTGCGACCCTGCAGGTCGTACCAGACATCTGACTTCGTACTTCTTTCTTCAGACATTGTTTCGATGCTTGTTCCTCCGCTGAAGGTCTGCTCCACGCCGCAGACGGTGCAGACCTTGTCCTCGAAGGTGTGCAGCTCTGTTGGAGCATATCTGCAGTATTTACACTTCATGGTATGCGTGTCTTTTGCAGTAGTGCCGGAATAGGTGTAGGTATGGCCTTCATGTTGGCAAGGCTCAAGACGAGCATAGGCATTGAACCAACAGGCCAGCAGTCGATGATCCTCGTTGATGATAGTTGCAGAATTCTTGTTTTTGCCTGCGAAGACGCATATGGCATGATCGCGGAACATGATAGTGCCCTTTGAGCCTCCACCCCAGAGACGACGCCGTGCACGGTGAGGAAGACCGGGGAAGTCATCATCATAGTCGTCACGATCGTAAGGTTGATAGTCACTGTCTGTGCCAAATGCCCGGCCTTCTTCTTCTGCGGCATCTTCGCCAGCCCATGCCTCTACAATAGCATCACCGCTAATTTCGATAATAGTGTTATCGTCACCACCGGCTCCTCCACTGCTTATACCAGAACCGATTCCGGAACCTTTGGCCTGGACGTGGCCGCCCGTGATGATGATGTCTTGGAAACCACCATCCTCGCCACCGCCGATGCCAGCTGCATTTCCGTCTGCTACGGCATAGACATAGCCGCCGTTAATGGTAACAGGGCCGCTTGAAGCATCTTCGCCACCGCCGATGCCGGCTCCGTCAACGCCACCGTAGGCTTCCACGTGGCCGCCATTGATGGTTATGTCGGCTCCATATATGCCGTCTCCGCCGCCGATGCCGGCTGCGTAGCTATCACCATGAGCGATAACCGTACCGCCATGAATGGTGACTTTAGCCTTTGTCCTGGGGTTATCTGTGAAATCCTGACCGCAACCGATACCTGCTGCCTCATGGCCGCCAGTGGCATTGATGCTTCCGCCATAAATGTTAAGAGTGCCCCACGAGTTGTATCTGCCACCGCCGATGCCGGCACCGCCGGGAGAGTCGCCGCCCTTTGCCGTGATGTTACCGCCATAGATATTGATGGTTCCGAAATTCTCACTATCGTGTCCACTGCCAATGCCGGCACAGCCATTGCCGCCCTTGGATGAGATGATGCCGCCGTGAATATTGAGCGTGCCACATGACCCACCATAAGATCCTATGCCAGGATTATTCTCGGTACGAACTTCGATAGTCAGCTTGCCGGTGCCGTTTGCCTGTCCGTAAATGCTCAGCGTGTTGCCACCAGACAAATCGAATCTGGAGTTGCTAAGATTCATCAATGCACCGTCGCAGAGAATGAGTTGCACATGTCCTTTGATTTTGATGTTTCCTATGCCTAAGGCATTTCCTTTAACGACGTAGAATCCTTCGTCCCATGTTCCTGACATCTGGTCGGTAACCAAGGTGTATTGGCCTGACGCCACGGTCATCCCCATGGGCATTGTTTTCTTGTTCTCTTCGTCCCAGACGTTCTCAACGTAATAGACTGAGCCTTCGGGTAACGTACTGACTACCTGCGCCTCGCCAGTGTCATTGAGAGATATTTTCGATACGCCAAAGGGATTGTCTATCTTGAAAATCGTGGAGGGGTCAACGCCGTTGTTATGGGTGTTGTAACCACTGGTGAAGGTGCCTGTTATGCTTTCAAGGTTGACGCCGATGCTGCTGCCTTCGAGGCTGCCGGTGACG
>Ga0310786_10006785_pt1 | contig 15119 bp, 16 predicted proteins | sample AusTroGonzalo_MG_FD_203881 | JGI IMG/M metagenome (GOLD analysis project Ga0310786, IMG submission 203881) | Bovine rumen microbial communities from tropical cattle in Woodstock, Queensland, Australia - Gonzalo_03 (v2) (version 2) | ecosystem: Host-associated > Mammals > Digestive system >... | reverse complement strand
TGCGCAAAACCGAAGATATTATCGAAGAAACGCCGCACCTTGTCGGCGGCGGCTACATGGCGCTCACGGTAGACGAACAAAACGGCCTGCCGCCTTATCAAGGCATTGTTGACCTCAAGGGTAAAAATTTAAGCGAGCTTGCTTTGCGTTATTTTAAAAATTCCGAACAAATAGACACGTTGCTCAAGCTTTTTGTTCAAAAAACGGGCAAAAACAAAGGCCTTCTTGCCGGCGGCATTATTTTGCAAAAAGTTCCCTTAAAAGGCGGCAACAAAGCAGATTTCGATGCGCAAAAAATCACACAGTCGTGGGAAGACGCAAACGCTTTCATTGGCAGCCTAAAGCCTGAAGAAATGTTTGATTCGGCGCTAAGCAACGAAGAAATTTTATATCGTCTTTTCCATGAACAAAATCTTCAAATTTCGGGGCAAAAAAACTATCGGTTCGGTTGTCGTTGCAGCCGTGAAAAACTTAAAAAAACCCTTCTTTCTTTCGGGCAAAAAGAAATCGATGATTTGTGCGACGATAGCGGAAACATTGAAGCAACCTGCAATTTTTGTTCGCAAAAATACGTTTTCAACAAAGAAGAGTTTGAAACAAAAGAAAAAAACTTGCAATAGCTTTGTTTTTGTATTACAACAAAGCAAGTTATTTGAAAGTTTTTAAGAGGAAAAAATGTTTAAATATCGTCGTTTTTTGGCTTGCATCGCTCTTTTTTTACTGGCCGCCTGTGCCTCAAACAAAGATGTCGGTGAAACACGTCGTTATGTCGAGCCCCGTTTTAACAACGAACAACCCATCGATCTTTTGGTCGGCAAAGTAGATATCGTTTCCGATTTTTCGCCGTCTTTCACGCGGCCGAATGTTGAGCATCTTTTCCCCATTTCGCTTGAACGCGCCGCCCGCATTTGGGCCACCGACCGTCTGCGTGCTTCCGATTTTGCCTCCGGCCGCGTTGCCGATTTCATCATTGAAGATGCAAGCGTTACCGAAACAGCCGAAAAAGCAAAAGATTTGTTTCATAAAGACAGCTTAAAATATCGCGCCACATTGTCCGTTATCTTAAAAATCACGGATCCGAACGGCTCAACGGCACAAACATCCATCGAAGCATGGCGCGAGCTTGGCATTCCTGCCGACACGCAAATCGATCAAAAAGAAAAATATTGGCATGAAATGGTCCAAAAACTGATGAGCGATTTTGATAAAAAAATGCAGGAAAACATCGAGCATTATTTAAACATGTATGTCAAAAACAGCACTTCCGTTTTTGAATACTAAACCCCGTTTGCCGAATTTTTGATTTTTATGCATCCGATTTATCGTCGGGCAAATGAATGTTTGATTTAGACAATGCCACAATCAAATCAAACAGTTTTTGAGCCAATTTGCGATTATTGATTTTGTAATAAGCCGAAACAAGCTCCAATGTTTCTTTTCTTTTCATCGGGTCAAAATCAATACTGTTTTCACCTTCATGAAGGCACGTTAACCCGTCTTCTTTTTCATGAATAAGCATCATCGGGCTTTGCGTTTTAACCGCTTGGTCCATATCGGCAAAGAAAAAGTCCATCGACACGCCCAAAACACGGCTGATATCCCACAAGCGGCTTGCACCCACACGGTTTAAGCCTTTTTCGTATTTTTGAACCTGTTGAAAGGTCAGTCCGATAGCGTCAGCCATTTGCTGCTGGCTCATTTTCAAAACTTTGCGACGCCATTTAATGCGGTTACCCACATGCACATCCACCGGATTAGGCGCGCCTTCGGCCAGTCTGCCACGCACTGATTTGCCTTTTTTCGTTTCCATGATATTAAAGGTCCTTCATCGTTTTATCTGATTGCTTTCATATATACCGTTTTATTTGTTTTAAGTCAATAAACTTATTGATTTATTTTACGCTTATTTTGCATCAACACCATCAAAAAAAGCAAAAGCATCAAGCATTGCACGCCTTTGCCGCCAATACGGCCGTATATCGTATCAACGCCCAAATTTTTCGGTAAATAAACATCTTTAATGCCTTTAACGTTGAGGCCTATCATTCCCCTTATCGCACCCGTCGGCTCAATAACGGCGCTGATACCGTTGTTTGCGCTGCGAACAATCGTTATCCCTTCTTCGATGGCGCGCATTCTTGCCGCCTCAAAATGCTGATACGGCCCGAAGCTTTGCCCGTACCAACCGTCGTTGCTCACCAAAACAATAAACGCCGGTTTATTTTGCCGATTGATGATTTCGTCCGGAAAAATCACTTCATAACAAATCAAAGCGTTAAAAGACGGTAAACCGTTCACACTCAAAATCTTAAATTTTTCGCCTTTTGAAAAATCGGCGACCTGATTTGCAACGGGTCTTACCCATGCCGGCAAATATTTTCTTAAAGGAATATATTCGCCAAACGGCACCAAATGATTTTTATCGTAAAAAGCAACCGTTTGCCCCGAATTGTCAATCACCGAAAAACTGTTATAAAGCGCACCATTTTTCTCGTCATAGCGAAGCAGCCCCGTTGCCAAATACCCGTTTTCGGGCACGGCTTTTTTCATTAAATCTCTGTAATAAACCGATTCTTCGGGATTAAAAGCCGTTGCCGTTTCGCCCCAAACCACCAAATTAACGTCTTTCAAACCGTCTTGCCTGCTCATTTGAATGTAGGTGTTCAAATTGTCTTCGAGCGCGGCTCTGTCCCACTTTAAGCTCTGCGCAATGCTCGGCTGCACAAGTCTGACTTTTATTTTAGAATCCGATATTTCGGTATTTTTTAAGCGCCAAAATCCAAACCCCGTCATCAGCGCCAAAATAAGGATAACCGCAAAGCAGGTACTTTTCTTTCTTTTTTTGATAAAAACATAAACCGCCCCGGTTATCACAAGCGCCAAAAACGAAAGCCCGTATGCCCCGAAAACCGATGCCGTCTGCAATAAAGCAAGCGAAAAGCCAAACATGCTCCCGAGCATATTCCACGGAAATCCGGTGAGCAAAAAACTTCTTAAATATTCGCACAAAACAAAAACACTTGCAAAGCCCAAAACCTTTGCCCAAGGCCTGTTTTCATCCAAATAGCGCCACATGATAAACGGCGCAATCCAAAAGAGCCCGAAAAAAGCCCCCGTTGCCGAAAGCGCAATCGGATAAAGCCAACCGAAAGTTAAAACATCAATTAAAAGTGCATTCCCTATCCAATAAAATCCGGCACAAAAAAAGCCAAACCCGAAAACATACCCCTTTAGCGCCGCCTGTTTTAAGTTTTGAGCCTCATCTACGGCCAAAAAAGCCACCGTTAAGGAAAACACAAACAACGGCCAGCCATAAACCGGCGCAAAACCGAAAGCGCCTAAAACACCAAGCAAAAAAAGCATCGTTTTTTGATGTTTTATATCGGCAACGCGCAACATCTTTTATTCCTGATACGGGTTTTCAATGTTAAGAGCGTGCAAAATTTCTATTTCTTTTTCTTCCATTTCAAGACGCTCATTTTCTTCGATATGATCATAGCCCAAAATGTGGAGCATCCCGTGCACCCACAAGTGGCAAAAATGAGAATGAAGCGATATTTCAAGCTCACTTGCCTGTTCTTTCATTGTTTCATAAGCAATCATCACATCGCCCAAACAAATATCTTCTTGTTCCTGCAACGTTTCCTCAAAAAAATCATCATCAACATTTGCAAACGAAAGCACGTTTGTCGGCTTATCAATGCCTCTGAATTCTTTATTCAGGGCCTTAATGGCTTCATCATCGCTCAAATTCAAATTAACGCTGAAATTTTTGGGTTTATCCAAAAACCAAACATCTTTCTGAACGGTTTTGACAACAGCATTTTTACATGCCTCAACAACATCTTCAACATCGCCTAAAGCGATTTTCCAACGCTTATCTTCAACACATGTCAAAACATCAAATTTATTCATCTTCGTTTTTTTGCCAATTTTTGTTTTTTTCTTCATAAATTGCATTAAAGTGCTTGCTTTTTTCCTCATAAGCCTGCACGATTTTAGCCACCAATCCGTGACGCACCACATCCGATGAGGTAAAGGTTACCGAAGCGATGTTATCAACTTTCTTTAATGTATCAAGCGCATCGCGCAAGCCCGAAACAACGCCCCGCGGCAAGTCAACCTGGCTTAAGTCGCCGTTAACCACCATGCGTGAATTTTCGCCCAAACGCGTCAAAAACATTTTCATTTGCATCGGTGTTGTGTTTTGCGCCTCATCTAAAATGATAAACGCATTTGAAAGCGTGCGGCCGCGCATAAAAGCAAGCGGCGCAATTTCGATTTCACCGAGCGAGAGTTTTTTATCAACCGTTTCGGCCGGCAACATTTCATAAAGCGCATCATACAAAGGCCTCAAATACGGGTCCACTTTTTCTTTCAAATCCCCCGGCAAAAAGCCCAAATTCTCACCGGCTTCAACGGCAGGTCTTGATAAAATAATTTTATCGACCGCCCCTTCAAGCATCATTGAAACAGCCAAGGCCACCGCCAAATATGTCTTACCCGTACCGGCAGGGCCCAAGCCGAACACAAGCTCGTTTTTAAGCATTGTATCGATATATTTTGCCTGCATGGCAGATCTCGGATAAATATAGCGCTTTTTGGTTTTCAAAACCATTTCGTTAAAACTTTGAATTTCTTTTTGTTCCAATTTACCGCCGCTGCACATTCTCACCGCGGCTTTTACTTCTTCTTCGCCGATTTGCACGTTTTTGCTTGCCTTATCATAAAGCATCATAATGGCCGTTTTGGCGCATTCGATTTCATTTGCGCCGCCTTTAACCGTAATTTGATTACCAAAGCTCAAAATCTCAACACCCAAACTTTTTTCAATCAGTTTTAAGTTGGCATCCGACACGCCCACCAATTTTTGAATGAGTTGATTATTGTATAATTCAAAGCTGATTTCCGACATATTCAAAAGACCTTTCAAAGTTTCTATTTTATGTGTTATTATGGCATTTATAAGTTAAAAAATTTCTAACTTGCCGCACCCTTTTAAATAACCTTTCCTTCCATCGAATTTGTTGTGGCATTCGTTATTTTCACTTTTGCGATTTTGCCCATCATATCGCCTGTTACGGCCGCATGCACATTTTGCATATACGGTGTGCGCCCGATAAGCTGGCCTTTATGGCGCCCGTGCTGCTCAAACAAAACATCAAACATTTGCCCCACACACGAAATGTTGAACTTTTCCTGCAACCCGAAAAGTTTTGTTTGCAAAACATCCAAACGTTCTTTTTTAACCTTTTCGCTAACCTGCCCGTCCATTGTCGCCGCAGGTGTTCCCGGCCGCTTGCTGTATTTAAATGAAAACGCCTGAATGTAGCCGATTTTATCAACCAAATCCAACGTTTGCTCAAAGTCTTCATCCGTCTCAAAAGGAAAACCGACAATAAAGTCCGAAGACATCTCAAGTTTCGGATTCGCTTCTTTTAATTTTTGCACTGTCTCAATATATGTTTCGCGCGTATGGCGTCTGTTCATCAGTTTTAAGATTTTATTTGAGCCCGATTGCACCGGCAAATGCAAATACGGCATCAAAATCCCGATATTTTTATGGCATAAAATGAGCTCATCTGTCACATCTGCCGGATACGAGGTTGTGTATCTTAAGCGCTTTAAGCCGTCAAGCTCGGCCAATTTATTTATCAAATAAGCCAAACTGCGTTCTTTCCCGTTTTCGTCTTCGCCGTGGTAAGAGTTCACATTCTGCCCCAAAAGGTTGATTTCGAGCGTGCCTGTTTCAATCAGTTTTTTGGCCTCATCCAAAACATCTTTAACGGGCCTTGAATATTCAACACCCCTTGTATACGGCACCACGCAATACGTGCAAAAATTATCGCACCCTTCCTGAATGGCCAAAAACGAGCACCCGCCCAAAGCCTTATTTTCGGGCAAAAAGTCAAACTTTGATTCGGCAGGAAATTCCGTATCAACCACATTTTGTTTTTTCTTGGTTTCAATATCTTTCAAAATCTGCGGCAAGCGGTGGTATGTTAAAGGCCCGAAAGCAAAATCAACATAAGGCGCCCGTTTGAAAATTTGCTCATCTTCGGCCTGTACCACACAACCGGCAACCCCGATAATCGTATCGAAACCCCTTTCCAACCGTTCGTTTTTAATGATAAGCGCGCGACCCAAATCCGAAAACAGTTTTTCGGCGGCTTTTTCCCTGATATGGCAGGTATTAAAAAGCACCAAATCGGCATCTTCCTGCTTATCTGTTTTTTCATAGCCTTCGTTTTCAAGCATCATTGCCATTCTGTGCGAATCATACACATTCATTTGGCAGCCGTAAGTTTTTATAAAATATTTCTTTTTCATGTTTTCTTTCTTTTGTTTTTTTAAGGGCTTATTTTAAGAGAATCCCCGTTTTTCTTAACTTTAAGCCAAAAGCGTTTTGATTTCAAATATTTTTTCATATTGTGCGATAAATTTCGGCGCATTTCTTTTAGGCATAAAAAATCCCGCTTTGCATTTCTGCCAAGCGGGATAAAACAGACTTCGGATGATTAAGGAAGCTTTGCCAATTCGTTCAAAAACTCTCTCACATCCTGACCTTTTTTAGGCTTGTGAACAATGCTTTCCATCGCCCAGCCGCCCTTAATCTTTCTGAAAGTCACCTCAACCTCATCGCCCAAGGCGAGACGCATGGCCGTTTTGAGGGGCTCCTTAATAGCTGACGGCGTTGGCAGACAATGCCCGTGGTGAATAATAAAATTGTCGCTGTGTGTCATATCCAAACGCGCGACACAGGTCACAACCGTACCGATGGTAAAGGTCTTGCCGCCAATCACGCTTTCGTGCACACTCACGTCAAATTCCACATCGCGGCCGATGTTGGCAATTCTGACGACTTTGCCTTTAATAATTGCTTTTCTGACCATAATTATATGATATTTAAGTGAAACAATAATGCTTTTTGTAAGCGCCATTATGACTATTTTTCTCGTTTTGTAAAGAAAATTTTTTTGAGTTCTCCTCTTTTCGCCCCAAAAAAAAGAGCATCATTAGGTGCTCTTTTTTATTGGCGGATAGAGTGAGATTACTACGCTTTGCTTCGTTCACTGCGTTCATCGGCTTTGCCGACCGGCGTTCTAAAGCCCGCCTTTCACTTGTAGTCGAACTCACTTCTCCCGTGAGTTCGAACCTCATCGCCAAAAAAAAGAGCACCATCAGGTGCTCTTTTTTATTGGCGGATAGAGTGAGATTACTACGTTTTGCTTCGTTCACTGCGTTCATCGGCTTTGCCGACCGGCGTTCTAAAGCCCGCCTCTCACTTGTAGTCGAACTCACTTCTCCCGTGAGTTCGAACCTCATCGCCAAAAAAAAGAGCACCATCAGGTGCTCTTTTTTATTGGCGGATAGAGTGAGATTCGAACTCACGGTACCCTTTGGGGGTACACACGATTTCCAATCGTGCGCCTTCGACCACTCGGCCATCTATCCATCGCTTCAAGTTTATTAACTCTTTTTTTTGAAAGGCGCAAGAGTTTTTTTCTTTTTTTAATCTTTATGGCGGAACGTAATGCGGCCTTTTGTTAAGTCGTAAGGCGTCATTTCAATATCCACCTTATCGCCCACCATCACACGAATGCGAAACTTTCGCATTTTTCCGGCCGTGTGCGCCAAAATCTCCACACCGTTTTCCAACTTCACGCGAAACATAGCGTTCGGCAATTTTTCAATAACCTCACCGCTTAATTCCAGCAATTCTTCTTTACTCATAAAAAACCTCTGTTATATTAATATTTTCAATACTCTATAATATCTTTTTTTTCGCTTTGCAATATTTTTTTGTTTCTATACCTTATTTTTTCGCACGCGGAAACTTCAATGTAAAGGTTGTTCCCTTACCAATCTTGCTTGAAACTTCAATCAATCCCTTATATTTATCAACGAGCGCTTTCACAATTGCCAACCCCAATCCGGTGCCGCTTAAGCGATTAAGCTGCCCTTCGGAATAAAACGGCTCAAAAATATGGTTGATTTTTTCTTCTTCAATACCCACGCCCGTATCTTTGATATCGGTAATAACATAATTTCGGTCTTTACGCACCACAAACGACAATTCGCCGCCCGACGGCATCGCTTTAATGGCATTTTGAGCCAAATTTAAAATAATCATCTTAAAATCGGCTTGATTGCCTGTCAAATTTAATTCCGAATTCACAAAATCGGTGTTCACCGATATACCGTTGCGTTTGGCCTCATAATCAAGCAAAGAAATAACTTCCTGCACTGCCTGTTCCACATTAAACGTTTCACAAGCTTCGGCATTGTTGCGCGCCAAATTCAAAAGCCTTTCCGGAATGGCAATGCTCGCCACAAGCTGGTCATATATCAATTTTAAGTATTTGTTGTCGGCATTTTCGGGTGCACTCAACATCGATTCCAAAATCATGCGCATCGAACCCAAATTATTTTTCATTTCATGCGCCACCGAAGTCGCCAAAAAGCCCAAAGAAGAAATTTTTTGCTGGTGCGAAAAACGAATATCATCACTCAAATCACGAATAGATTCGATGATATAAAAATCGTTCTGATTTTCCGCCCCAAACATTTTAAGCGGTGCGGCATTTACCGAAAGCGGCCGCCCGTCAACATTTTGAATCATGGCAATGCTTTTTGTTTTCGGATTTTTAATTTCCCGAAACGGGCAACTGAATATCCCGCGCGGACAAGGCTTGTCAAAACCGTAAGCCTGAAAACATTTTTCGGTATGCCCAAAATTGCTGAATTGCTTGTCATAAGCGCTGTTTGAGTGCACAATATTATAATTTTGGTCTATCACGCGAATGCCGTCAGGGATGGTATCAATCAACAACTGCAAAAACAGCTCTGAATTTTTAATTTCGGCAATATTTCTTTCAATGCTTGAAATCATCGTGTTAAAAGTGCTTGCCAACGTATCAAATTCATCAAAGAAAACTTGCCTTTTATCCACCGAAACCCTGTGCGAAAAGTCACCTTTAGAAACAAGCTTTGTCACTTCAGATAGCCTTCTGATCGGGCTGATAACCCACCTTTGCAGCAAAAAGCCGAGCGCCACAATCGAAACCAAAGACAAAACCAAGCTGATGCCGATAATACGCATACCTTCGGCAAAAGCCTGCGCTTGCTCATTAAAGTTTTTCTGCAAGTCTTCATTGATTTTATATTCGCGAGACAATTCCTGTTGTTTATCAGATAAGTCTCCTTTCATTTCGGGCGAAAGATTGCTCTGAAATTTGCTAAGTTCGCGTTGCAAAACAATGTTTTCATACAAAAGCTGCATCACGTATTGATTACGTTTTGAAAGGGCATGATAGTCGTTTGAATATTTCGGCGCATAAAACATCGTAAACAAAAACAAAAACAATGCCGCCATAAAAACGAACAGCGTAAAAACGGTATAAAAAAGTTTTTTCTTTAAGCTGAAATACATTATTTTTCCTCAAAATTGTATTTTTCTTCCAAATGTGCGCGGTCAATATGATAAAGCTTATAATAGGTCAATGTATAATCAAGCAACCCGCCGAAATTATGCAAATTACTGTCTAAAATCACCGCCCAGTCCATACGTTTGCCATACAAAACGCTACCGCGTTGGCGCGATACCAAACGCGCTTCTCTGAAAGAAGCATAATTAACATTACTGTTTAATTTTAAGGCATAATCTCTGATTGAGGCCTCAAGTGACGGATAAATTTTGTATTTATACCCGTCGGCTTTATCTTCCGCGGGCTCCAAACCGTCTTCTTCAAACCACACTTTGGTTTTATACAAATTATTGGCCTTTAAGGCAATGCGCGATGTGCCCCAATTTGTATAAATAGCGGCGGCCGCCACCAAAATCGACGGCGGCACCGCATCAACTTTTTTCTTAAGTTCGGCAAGCAGCCTCATATAACGGCGCGTATCCTTAAAAGGCGTTGCCACATCATATTTTTCGGCGAGCTTTTCGATATAATACACATCGGCTTCATCAAAATCTTTGTTTTGCTCAAAGTCATAATAAAGCGCATCAACAATATCGCGTTCTTCCAAAATTTCATCATTGATTTTGAGCACAAGCGGTATCAAAATTTTCATAAACATTCGGTTGCGTTCGGTTTCGCTTTTAATCGAAGCAAAATCGGAAGGAATGTTTTTCACAAAAATGCGCGGATATTCTTCTTCGGGCAAATCTATGTATTTGTCATAATACAATTCTTCAAACATTTTGTTGAGCTCATCGGTCTTAAAGTCAACCAAATAAACGCCCGTTTCATCCACATTAAATTTCGGCGTCCCGGCAAAAGCCTGAAAACAGATTATCACAAACAAGACAAGCCATTTTTTCATTTAACCTGTTCCTCTTGAACGCTTAAAACACTTAAAATGTATTTTTTAAATGTGGCTTCCACCATGTTTTTGAGTGTTTGGTTTGCGTGCGGACATCCGCGGCATCTGCCTTTAAGCCTGATATACACAATCCCGTCTTCAAAACGCAAAACCTCAATATCGCCGCCGTCATTTTTCAAAAACGGACGTATTTTTGCCTCAACAAGCGCATTGATTAAGGCCTCCCCACACTCAAAATTAAAATCTTTTATTCTCGAAAAATCAAAATCGACGATTTCGGCCATAATTTGCGGTTCCAAAACCTTAAAATCCGCATCTTCTTTTTTAAAAACAGATACCATATCCGGCAAAATCAAAACAGATTGAAGGCCATCAACACTTAAAATATTTTTTGCCCCTTCAGAACAATTTTTTGTTTTCAGGTCCGCATATTCCGCAAACCCTTGCGCCAAAACAGGTGCATTCAAATAAAAGTTTCGCACATTCGGATTATATGTTTCTTCAATCTCAATCAACATCTGCCAAAATCCTGTTTTCACCGCTTGATAAAAGCACATACGATTTAAGCGCAAAATGCGAAAGTTCAAGCAAATGGTTTGCGTTAAAAGCGTGCCCCAAAGCACCGTTTTGAACAATCATCGGCTCAGAATTCAATGCGGTTTCCAGCATCTCTAAAGCCATTCCTATTTGAGGGGCGCTTTCATTCTTAAAGGGCTTTAAGAACAAATAGTCGGCATATAAACGCCCGTATGCTTCATAAAAAACATCATCGGCCTTAAGCGCGCCCGTTGTTTTTATTTTTTCATCCAAAAAATCACTGATATCGGCAAGGTCATCAATAATCAGCATTTTAACATTTTGCGAAACAAGGGCCGAAGGTGCCGCCTGTTCGTTAAATTCAATAAGTTTGCGTCGCGCTTTGCGATATTGCGCCACCGATGAAGGCGCTATTTTAAAATCTTTTGTTTTTGAAAACAACCACACGTTCGGCGCATAATTTAAAAGCTCCTTTGCTTTTTGAATGCTTGATTCGTTGTAGTTTTGCGCCACCACAGACACCACCGCCGCCACGCTTTTGAAAATACCTTTTTGAAAAGCGGGCATATTGTCTAAAACGTAAGCCGGAAAAATAACGGGCAGGTTTGGCGTATAAAGGTGTTTATCCGTTTCGCGCGCAATCAAATCGGCCGCCGTTTGAATGGCCTGATATCCTTTTGTTTGTTTCGATTCGCCAAAACTTAAATCGGTATCTATTTTATGGCTCAAAAGCGCCCCGAAAACATAATAAATCAGCAAAAAAGACGGCACAAACACCACAACCGAACGCCACGACTTTTTCAAATACAACAAGGTTGCCCAAACATATTTTTTCAAAATCTTTGCCGCTTTTTGCAAAAAAGGAATTATTTTTTTTATGTATTTTTCCATATCTTTTTTTTCTACTTTCATTTTCTACTTCCTTTTCAAAAACAAATGCAGCATTTCTCTGATGCAAATCACTTTAAGGCAAACGGCAAAAGCAAAGAAAAACGCTATGCCCGCCGCACCTAAAAAGCCTAAAATGCACAGTTTGAACAAAAAGCCGAGCTCAAGCGGGTCGCCCGTTAAGGTGTTTATTCCTTTTTGGACGGCCAAAAGCGCCCCGCCCATAAAAACGGAGGCCAAAACAATTCTAAAAACCTTAAACGTCAATGTTTTCGAAAAACACCAAAAACCGCGTTTTTTCAAACCGTAAACATATTGCATAAGTGAAACAAAAGCCGCTATCGTTGTTGAAACGGCAATTCCCACATGGCCGAAAGGCACCATCAACATTAAGTTAAAAACAAAATTAACACCAAAAACAACCGCACTGAATTTAACCGGCGTCACGGTATCGCCTCTTGCAAAAAAGTTCGGCATTAAGGCTTTCACAAACACATAGCACGGCAGCCCCACGGCATAAGCAATTAAAGCATAAGCGGTTTTTGTTGTATCTACCGCACCGAATCGCCCGTGCTCAAACAAAACATTAATCATCGGACGGGCCAAAACAATCATCAAAACGGCGGCAGGCACCGACAAAAGCGCGGCATATTCCACGGCTTTATCCTGTGTTTGTTTGCTTTCTTTCAAATCCTGCGCTTTCAATTGTTTTGATAAAATCGGCAGCAATGCCACGCTGATGGCGGCGCCGACAACCCCCAAAGGCAGTTGTTGCAAACGATTCGCATAATACAACCACGAAATCGCACCCGTGCCCACAAGCGAAACCAAAATCGTATCCACCACCATATTAATTTGGTAAATACCGGCCCCGACAACCCCCGGTGCAATCCGCTTAAACAAGGTTTTAATTTCATCTTTGGCAATAATTTTATTTAAGTGCACATAGGGCTTAATACGCACATCTATTTTTCTTAAAGCGTGCCGCAGCCACAAAATTTCCAAAATACCGGCAATTGTGATGGCAAAAGCAAAACCGTATGCAGGCACTTTAATAAACGGCACCAAAACAAAAGCCGACAAAACCATTGTCAAATTTAAGATAATCGGCGCCATTGCCGGTGCGGCAAATTTTTCAAACGAGTTTAATATACCGGCCTGAAAAGACACGATTGAGATAAACAACAAAAACGGAAACGTAATACGGCAAAGCGAAGCGGCAAGCTCTATTTTGCCCGCATCGCCCAAAAACCCCGGCGCCAAAACACGCACCACATAGGGCATAAAAATTTCAAACAAAAGCACAAAAACAAACAAAAAGAAAAACAAAATCGAAATTGCCTGCGAGGCAAAAAACAAAGATTTCTTTTTGCCTTCCGAAACGAGTTTTTGCGAAAAAAGCGGCACAAACGCACTTGTAAAAGCGCCTTCGGCAAAAAGACTCCGAAACAAATTCGGCAATTTGAACGAAACAAAAAACGCGTCCGAAGCCATGCCGGCGCCCAAAAAGTTCGCCAAAACCATATCACGCACAAAACCGCTGATACGACTTAAAAAAGTAAACCCGCCAAACGTTGCAATCGATTTGAATAAAGACATTTTTCTCTGTTTTTTTGTTGTAGCTTTTCTTAATTTAGCTTAAAAAACCCCGATTTGCACGGATAAAAAAAACTTTTACACTTAAAATAAAAAAATTTCAAAAAAAGTATTGACAAAACATTTTTTTCGTGTTATGTTTAGACAAAATAAATAATTTTAAGGAATAAAAAGATGTCAAAAGAGCAGTTCAAAATGGTACAAAGAGCAAAAGAGACTTCCTCTATTGCCAGTGGTGTTGCAAGCACTTACGAAACACCGATAGCTGTTATTGGTCATGCTTTGGCAGAAAGATGGCCTGAATCAGAAGCGATGGTTGCCGGCCTTACCCGTTTTGAGGGCATTTCGAAAACGACTTCGGTAAAAGAAGAAACAGCCCGCGAAACAGAAGCTTTTTATCACGGCAAAACCCAAAAGGTTAACCCCATTTTGGCCAAAAAATCCGAACGCACAAATTAAGAGTTTTTCATATCCTCCTCCTTGGGCCGCTCGCAAGAGCGGCCTTTTCTTTACAGCATCCCCTTTGTTATTCCCCTATTCTGTCATTCCTCAGCCTGCGCTACGTGTCAGGCTGTCAGGGAATCTGACCTTCGGCGTCGTGCGCATAAAAGCGCACACTTCACGCCGCTTCCTTGTTTCTGTCATTCTCGGGCTTGTCCCGAGAATCTCCTTATCCTGTCTTCTTTAAACCGTCATGCCTTAAAAACCGTTATTAAAAACCCCTCACCCCTCGCCGAGGCTATCAGCTGAGCGCGTTTTACCCTACCGTCATGCCTCCAAGCCGTCAGGCTTGGTCAAGGCATCTTCCGATTCTTCTATCATTTATCCTTTCGTCAGATACACGTATCGCCGAATCTTTATATGCAATCCTCAAGCCTGTTCATGCCACGTAAATAAAAGCTTATAGTGTGTGTAGATACGCAGTTCGGCCGCTTGCGCCGTGTACAAAAAAGGTACATAAGCAAGTGGCCGAACAAGTAGATACCAGCTATAACCTTTTATTTTATTTTCTCAACTTGGGAAAATTCCAATTCCACCGGCGTATAGCGCCCGAAAATGGAAACCGAAACTTTAAGACGGGTTTTTTCGGTGTCGACTTCTTCGACGACGCCGACGAAGGAGGCAAACGGACCGTCTGTCACGCGAACATTTTCACCAATTTCAAAAGAGGCAACAAGGGCGGGACGCTCAATACCTTCTTCCATTTGTTTCATGATTTGTTCGGCTTCTTTATCGGTAATCGGTTGCGGTTTCATGCGCAAGCCGTCACGTGTGCCCAAAAAGCCGCTGACGCGCGGGGTGTTTTTAACAACATGCCACACGGCATCCGACATTTCCATTTTTACCAAAATGTAGCCGGGGAAAAACTTGCGTTCGGCGCTCACTTTTTTGCCTTTTTTAATTTCAACAACTTCTTCGGTCGGCACCAAAACGTCTATGATTTTATCTTGCAAATTTTTAGAAATTGCCTGTTCTTTGAGTGATTCGGCAACTCTTTTTTCCGATCCGGAATAAACATTCACAACATACCAACGTGCAGCCATAATTATGCTCCTATCCTTAAAATGAGTTTAACAGCCCAGGCCAAAACAACATCCACCGCAAAAAAGAAAGCGGCAGCCAATGCCACAATAATGAGCACAACCGTTGTCACCTGCACCACTTCTTTTCTTGTCGGCCAAGTGACTTTTTTAACTTCTTGGCGAACTTGTCTGAAAAACTGTATCGGACTGACTTTCACTATTAAAATCCTCTTATTGTTTATG
>Ga0310786_10006784_pt1 | contig 15119 bp, 12 predicted proteins | sample AusTroGonzalo_MG_FD_203881 | JGI IMG/M metagenome (GOLD analysis project Ga0310786, IMG submission 203881) | Bovine rumen microbial communities from tropical cattle in Woodstock, Queensland, Australia - Gonzalo_03 (v2) (version 2) | ecosystem: Host-associated > Mammals > Digestive system >... | reverse complement strand
CTTATAGACAAGCTCATTATTATTGGAATCAAAAATCGTTTCCGAAGATAATTTTCCATTTTCATACCACGTTCTCCAAACACTATATTTTTTGCCCGCTTTATAATAACCTATTTCTTTCAATTTTCCATTTTCGTACCACATTGTTTCAAAGCCATCCCCGTCAGGAAGACCTTGACACTCTGACATTTCAAAACGATCCCAAATCCTGAACAAATACCTATATGTTTTGCAATCAGGAACTGCAAATACACCATTGAAAAAATGTTTTTCACTTTTTTTCGGACCATTTTCATACCAGTTTTTAGACTTAAAAAGCAGTCCACTCTTGTAAAGTTCTTCTGACATTTTTTGCCCTTTTTCATACCAATTCGTCCATACACCATCTTTTTCGCCCAATTTATAAGAACCTTTTTCTCTCAATTTCCCATTTTCATAAAACGATATGTATGGACCTTCTTTGTATAGGTCTTTATTGTGTTTAAAAAAAGTTAGTTCGTCTTTTTCTACAGAGAACCGACAACAGAACGCATCCTTTCGATACATTGTTATTGACTTAATTTTTCCGTTGTCATAATATTCCTTGCGTTTTTCAACACCATTATCGCAGGCGATAAAGAGCAAGGCGAGGGAGAATAACAATGCAAATGAGAGCGTTCTTTTTAATGTCATAATCGTTTATTGCAAGTTAATAAATTCTTTGGGAGATGGCGCCCGGGGTGACATGCTCGCAGGATGACATTCTTAATGTTCATAATTACAAAAGAGTTTTATCATTCTTCCTGCAATTTACAACATGCGAAGGAGATTGATTATAGACAATCTGTTAAATTATTGTAAATAAAAACGTCCTAAATTCCCAATCCTACATGGAATCGGGCTCCGCGCTTTAAATCATAAACGTCACGGACCAAGTAACCAACAGATGCAGAAATTCTAAAGTCCAATCCCAGATTAAATTCTGCGCTCAAATCGAAATGCGGCTCAAAGTAAAATGAAGGATGCTTACAGAACCAAAAGAAATCGAAATGATACCCCAAAGACAACGACAACGGGACATGTTCCGGCCAAGGGAACAACTCAACGCTAGGATTGAATAAATACGTGATCACGTAAAACGGAGCATAACCATAATGTTGATTGTACGCAAGAGATCCTGCAAATGCAACAAAAGCATATATGGGTTCGGTCATCGAAAACTGGTAAGATTTTCTGTCTTTAACAAGTCGAAATGAAAGTGCTTCGCTTTTTACATACAGTTTCATCTCTCCGCGCCGAGAAATCGACGGTTGCCATATAAAATAATCAAATAAATGATATTCGCCTTTCGAAATCTCGATATTCAAATTAGCTAGTGATCTATCTTCGGAAGACAATGAAGGTTCCGCATGAACAAGGCCGACCAAGCAGAACAACGATATTAAAAGACGTTTCATTCTTACAAACACAACAACATTATACAAAATTATTGGGGATTCTATCGTCCGCCTGCGACTCCCTCCAGGATTACTGTTTTCTAACCACTGTTTACTGCCTACTAACCACTTATTCCGCAGTTTTGCGGTAGGCTTTGGGCGATACACCGACGAGGCGTTTGAAGAATTTTCCAAAGAACGAAACGTCCGGGAAATTCAGAATTTTCGAAACCTTCTGGATATCTCTTGACGACGAGCGCAAAAGCACCTTGGCATCGAGCGCGATATGTTCGTCAATCCAGCGCTTGGCATTTTTGCCGGTCTGTTCTTCGGCAACCGCAGAGAGGTACTTCGGCGTGATGCCGAGTTCATCGGCATAGAACTTGACAGAATGTTGTTCGCGATGAAGCTCTACGACCAAATCAATGAACTGCGAAAACAATGCTTGTCCACGAGTTTTTGCAGCATCCATTGCAATCGGTTCATTCTTAATTCCGATGCACTCGTACAAAAGCCCAATCAGATAATTCTTCAGAACTTGCAAACGGTTCGAGTTCATTTCTGTTGTTTCAAATTTTCGTTTCAAGAATTCAAAACTGGCGTTCAGTTGTTCAAACTCGCTTTTATTCAGTTGCTGCAGCGGATTTTCGCGAAACTTCAAAATCAAACGCGTATTGTCATCAAAGCGGATGATGAGTTCGTCAATCATATTTTTCGAACAAGCGATACAAATGGGATCAAAGTCTTCCGACGGTTTCCCGGCCTTCACCACCTGTTCCGGGAAGACAACTAATAGCGACCCCGCCTCAAGATTGTAGGTCTTAAGGTCCAGCTCGACTTTCACGGAACCACGCCTCACAAGGAGCAGAACCGCTGCCTGCACATTGACATAATTTTGCAACCCGAATTCCTTGAGATTGCTGAACATGGCAATCTTGTCGGGTAGTACGTTCACCTGCTGAAGATACTTCAGCATCGAAAAATCCGCAGTGCGGATGTTCGTATTCTTATGTAAAGGGTAATTACTCATCATAGAAACATCCGTCTTATACTTACTTTACTTTCAACAGGTTGTCAAAATAGACGATGGTTTTTTCGAGACCCTTGCGGAGCGGGATGGTCGGTTCCCAACCGAGAGCTTCCTTGGCAAGTGTAATGTCCGGGCGGCGCATCTTGGGGTCATCTCCGGGGAGCGGCTTATAGACAATCTTGCTCTTGGAACCCGTGAGGTCAAGGACTTCTTTCGCAAGTTCGAGCATCGTAAATTCACCGGGATTGCCAATGTTCACAGGTCCAATTATCTTGTCCTGATTCATCATGCGGACAAAGCCTTCGATGAGGTCATCGACATAGCAGAAACTGCGGGTCTGGCTGCCATCGCCGTAAATCGTGAGGTCTTCGCCGTTCAAAGCCTGCACAATAAAATTGCTCACCACGCGCCCATCATTCGGAAGCATGCGCGGACCATACGTATTGAATATGCGGACGATGCGAATATCGACGTTGTTCTGACGATGGTAATCCATGAAGAGAGTTTCTGCGACACGTTTGCCTTCGTCGTAGCAACTGCGGATACCGATGGGGTTCACATTTCCCCAGTAATCTTCGGTCTGCGGATGCACGGCAGGGTCACCATAGACTTCGCTTGTACTCGCTTGCAAAATGCGGGCATAGACACGCTTGGCCAACCCTAGCATGTTGATGGCACCCATGACGCTCGTCTTGATGGTCTTCACCGGATTGAACTGGTAATGAATCGGGCTTGCGGGGCACGCCAAATTGAAAATACGATCGACTTCCAGAAGAATCGGTTCAGTCACGTCGTGACGGATAAGTTCAAAGCACCTGTTGTCACGCAAATGGGCGACATTCGCCATGCGGCCTGTAAAATAATTGTCCAAACAAATGACTTCGTGACCGTCATTCAAAAGTCTTTCGCAAAGGTGACTTCCTAAAAAACCTGCACCACCAGTAACTAAACAACGCATAGAAACTCCAAATTATACTAACCATGGGAAATATAGTAAAGAGGTATGAGGTCGGGGCTAAGCCCCTCTGAGGTATGAGCTGTGAGCAGTCCGCATAGAGCGATGAGCAGTGAGGAGGCACATTGTGCCTTTGAGGTCGCATCGCTTTGAGGTTTATTGGAAGCATGATCTACTTTCACTTTTCATTTTTGCCTTTTTCACTTTTCCTGATGATAGCGATTATTCCGACGATGAGGACAATGCCTGCGGCTAGCGAAAGAAAAGGATTGCGAGTAAAACCAGCGATAATGTAACAGACGATACTGACAGACGCAACAAATAACGCATAAGGTAATTGCGTATTCACGTGATTCACATGGTTACACTGAGCACCGGCACTCGCCATAATTGTCGTATCCGATATCGGTGAAATGTGGTCGCCACAGACGGCTCCCGCCATGCATGCCGAAATCGAAATAATCATCAAGTCCGGGTCAATGCTGGAGAATGCAGCAACGACAATCGGAATCAAAATGCCAAACGTTCCCCAAGAAGTTCCCGTCGAAAACGCGAGACCTATTGCAACAACAAAGATGATTGCCGGCATAAAGTTCATCAACGTAGCAGCCCTACCGGATACGATTCCAGCAACGAAATCTTTCGCGCCAAGAGCGTCGGTAACACCCTTCAAACTCCAAGCAAGCACCAAAATGATAATGGCAGGAACCATCGCCTTGAATCCTTCAGGCAAGCATTCCAAGCACTTGCGAATTTTCAAAATGCGACGACTTAAATACCAAATCACAGTCACAGTAAATGCGGCAAAGCTACCATACACAAGACCAACAGAGGCATCACTCCCGCCAAAAGCAGAGATAAAATCTTTATGAGCATCACCACTTGCAAAAAAGCCGCCCGTATAAATTAATCCAATCACGCAGAAAACAATCAACAACACAATCGGGAAAACCAAATCGAGTACCGTTCCGCGACCTTGTTCAACATTCTCTTTTTCCATTTTTTCATCAATGATTTCTGCAGCGGACTCGAAATGTTTCATAGGACCAAAATCAACTTTCAAGAGCACCAAGGCAAAAAGGGTGACCATCGTCAGCAAAGCATAGAAGTTGTAAGGAATCGATTTGACGAATAAGCCAAGGCCATCTTCACCTTCAACAAAACCCGTCACTGCAGCCGCCCACGAACTGACCGGTGCGATAATGCAAATCGGAGCTGCAGTCGCATCAATCAAATAAGCAAGTTTTTCATGGCTCACTTTAAATTTATCCGTAACAGGACGCATCACGCTACCGACGGTAAGGCAATTGAAGTAGTCATCGACAAAAATCAAAATGCCAAGAATAATGGTCGCAACTTGAGCACCGACCTTAGATTTTATATGCAACTTCGCCCAATTTCCAAACGCAGCCGACGCACCAGCTTTATTCATCAAAGCTACCATCGCTCCGAGCATTACAAGGAAAAAGAGGATGCCCACATTCCACGGATCAGACACTTGCTTGACCATGCCATTTTTGAAAACGGCATCCAAAAACTGCGGAAAGTCGCCTTGGCTAATGAAAAGACCGCCAATTATAACCCCAATAAAAAGGGACGAATAGGCTTCTTTGGTAATAAGGGCGAGTATAATCGCCACAACGGAAGGGACCAACGCCCAAAACATGCCATGAAAAACAGATACGACTTCTACAGCTTGCTGTTCCATAAATTTCTCCTATGGAGTGAAATGTATAAAAAATGAAGGACTCACCTCTCACACTTTTACTATTTTTGTGCCACTATGTTTTCACAACTGACTGATTCTCTAGAAAATACTCTCAAGAACCTGCGTGGGCAGGGCAAACTCACCGAAGAAAACGTGGCGGAATCGCTGCGCGAAGTGCGTCGTGCATTCCTCGAAGCCGACGTGAACTTCAACGTCACCCGCGATTTCGTCAAGGCGGTCAAGGAAAAAGCGCTCGGAAGCGAAGTGCTTAATTCCGTGACTCCGGGTCAGCAGATTGTGAAGATCATCCACGACGAGCTCGTTGCCGTCATGGGTGGCGAAACTAAGGAAATTAACCTCTCCGGCCCCGCACCGGTGGGCATCATGATGGTCGGCCTCCAGGGTTCCGGTAAAACGACCTTCGCAGGCAAGATTGCCCTCTGGATGCGCAGCAAGAAAAAACGCAAGCCGCTTCTCGTCGCAGCCGACGTCTACCGCCCGGCCGCTATCAAGCAGTTGCAAGTGCTCGGCAAGTCCATCGGCATTCCGGTTTATGACGAAGGCCAGGGCAATCCGGTCGAAATCATCAAGCACGGCTACCAGTACGCGAAGGACAACGGTCACGATCTCGTGATTTACGATACCGCAGGCCGCTTGCAGATCGACGAAGAGTTGATGCAGGAACTTGAAAAGGCTCGCGAAGCGGTTCACCCGGACGAAATCTTGTTCGTCGCCGACGCGATGATCGGTCAGGAAGCGGTGAACGTTGCCGAAACGTTCTGGAACCGCCTGAACTTTACCGGCGTCTGCCTCTCCAAGATGGATGGCGATACCCGCGGCGGTGCAGCCCTCAGCATCAAGAAGATGACGGGCGTGCCTATATGCTTTATCGGCGTTGGCGAAAAGCTGAACGAAATCGACCTTTTCCACCCGGACCGCATGGCAAGCCGAATCCTCGGCATGGGCGACGTGGTCTCTCTCGTCGAAAAGGCTCAGCAGGTCATCGACGAAAAGGACGCGAAGGACCTTAAGAAGAAGATTCTTAACAACACGTTCGACTTGAACGACTTCTTGAAACAGCTCCGCACCATCAAGAAGCTCGGCCGCATCAAAGACATTTTGAGTCTCATCCCGGGCTTAAACAAGCTCCCGCTCGACCAGATCGACGAAAAGCAGCTAGTTTACGTTGAAGCGGTGCTCAGTTCCATGACGCCGAAGGAACGCAAGAAACCGCAGATTATCGACGGTAGCCGCAAGGCCCGTATCGCAAAGGGTTCCGGCACGGATGCAGCCCGCGTGAACGCAGTGCTCAAGCAGTACGAAGGCATGAAGGAAATGTTCAAGAAGGTCGGCGATTTCGCCAAGCGCCAGAACAACGGAGGCACCATCGGTTCGAACTACACCCCGCCAAAAGACAAGAACAAGAAGAAAAAGAGATAAGCGCCTTTCTTATAGTCATCCCGGCCACGGAGCCGGGATTTGTTGTTTATAGAAAAGCCGCCCCCGGATCGGCATTTTTTTATTTATTATTTAAAACAACTTATGAGTATTCTTAGAATTCAAATCTTTATCATCATCGCATCGCTTGCTGCATGCAAATCGGCGGATCCAACCTCAAAAAAAACGCTCGCCGAACATGTTTCATATCCCGAAAGCAGTTCAGCTTCTTTATTAACGACAAAGGAATGCACTGCAAAAGATTCAATAGAACAACTCGGAAACATGATAAACAACGCATTCAGTTCATTTAAAGCGGTGTATCAAGTGGACCATAGTTACGCCGCTGATTGCGTAACATCACAAAGCGAAGATACCCTTCGATTAACTGAATTGTCCTTTAAAATTATCAGTTTTTTATCAATGACGATAAAAAATGGAACTGCGATATTTCACGAAGAAATTGATAAAACAATTGATAGTATCTTATTCGATACAATATGGACCTACCATAAACAAGATTCCACTAAATTCAACCTCAAAAAAACAGGCTACACTATAACTTACACATCCCCCGCCAACTGCGTTGACTTAGAACGGCTTTTCGAGTGGATTATTGATATAGAATGCCCTAGGCGGATTAAACCTATACATGGGCGACATATATACCACGACGAAAATTGCAGAACAGACGAGTTCTGTGATGATCTGGAATGATTAAAAATCATCGCAAAATAAACTGCCCCCGGCACACAAGGCCGGGGTGACAGTGTTAATCAGAACTCAGGAAAACAGTCTTTCGTCTCTCGTCCGTAGGACCGAAGGTCCGTTCTCTCATCTATTCTAATCCTTTACGCAGCGGACAGAAAATCCACGATACTTAGGTTCATCATCAGCGAATCCTGCACCAGTATCACGATAGTCCGTAAACAAGAGGCTCGCTTTTGAATCATCTTTAGCGTTTTCCGTCGATGTCCAAAAACCGACGTGAACACCGGCAAAAGAAATGTCACCGCTCGCCGAACGCATACTGCCAGCGGACAAGGCCGAGAACCCAACTTCATCCGTGGAATTTCCACTCCATCCGATAAGGGAGCGAAGCTTTGTGCCTGCAGAATCCAAGTTTGTAGAATCCTTAGTCACAAAGGTCATCATAGTCATCCACTCATCCCTCGACGGCAAGTGCCAACCGGTTGGGCAAGCTTTAACGGAAGCATCCCAATTGTAAAAACGTCCGTAAGTATTGCAGTTATCGGAACTACAAAAACCTCCAGTCATATCATAATTCATATTCTGAGCGGTCCACAATTGGGAGCCGATTTGAATCGTCTTATAGACCTGATTGTCGCGGACATCCAGAAATTCGCCATACTTACCGGCTTTAAGCATCGTCTGATTCAAGCCTTCTGTACTTATGCAATCGTAAACAGTGCAATCGTATTTAGCGGTCGATACAGAAGAGGACGAAACTTTAGCAGAAGAGCTCGATGCAACAGAACTGCTAGATGCCACAGGAGGGTTGCCCTTCAAGCAACGTACAGACATCCCCCACGTATCACTAGACAAATCCTTGTAATGATACAAAACCGTATTATCACTCAACAAGCAACGATATTCGTTCGCATCGGAAGTCCAGTAAAGTCCATGCGATGGAGAACCGCAGAACAACACATCTCCAAAATAACGGCTAGCGATTCCAGAGAAGCCTACTTTATCAGAACCCTTTTCGCCATAAGTCCAAGTCAGCGATTTCAGACTATTACCAACACCTTCAGATCCGTTTTTAGAATCGACATAATCATTCAGTACATTCCATTCCTCATTACTGGGCAAATGCCAACCGCTCGGGCAAACAGAATTCGCCTCGCTTTGCAAATACAAGCGACCTAAAGAATCACAATTGCTGGATGAATTCGCATAACATTTACTTGTCGATGTCTTGTAATTCAAGTTTTGCGCAAACCACACTTGCTCTCCGATTTGAATCGTCCTATAAACCTGATTGTCTCTTGAATCAAGCAATTCACCATACATACCGGAAGCAAGCATATCCTGATTCAAGAACGCAGTAGTCACGCAATCATAAACGGAGCAATCGTAACGATTCTTTGATGCGCTAGAGGCGACAACCTTGCTGCTTGACGAAGGCATTACCTGTTTCACGCTGGACGAGGATACTTCCTGTTTTTTGCTGCTGCTCGATTTTACACTGTTGCTTGACGCAGGAACAGAAGACGAAGACGGCTTGCTGCTGCTGGACTTTGCACTATTGCTCGATGCAACTGCACTTGAGGATTCAACCTTTTTGCTGCTGCTCGATTTTATGCTGCTGCTCGATGCAGGTACAGAAGACGAAGTAATTTTCGCCGATGACGAAGACGGCTTGCTGCTGCTGGACTTTGCGCTATTGCTCGATGCAACTGCACTTGAGGATTCAACCTTTTTGCTGCTGCTCGATTTTGCGCTGTTGCTGGACGCGGGTACTGAAGACGAAGAAACTTTGCTACCGCTGGACTTTGCACTATTGCTAGACGCAACTGCACTTGAAGAATCACCCTTTTTGCTGCTACTTGACGCTGCCGCACTGGAAGATTCCGCATCTTCACTGCTGCTAGATTGATCCTCGCTCCCTTCGACATTCGCAATCCATCGCTGATTTTTACAAACTAACAACAAATTGTCTTCCAATATATAAACCTTTTCGTCTTCATTCTTGGAGGAACAGTTCGGCAAATCTTCTTCGGTGTTGTACGTCGGAATCAAACTGCTATCGGGGACTTCTACATATTCTCGTTTTGCCCACTTACCGTCGATACAGGCAAAAATAGCGGATTCATCAACAATCCAAACGGAATCACCCTCGTTCTTGGACTGACATGCCAACAAATCATCTTCGGTCTCTACCGAGTCCAGAATATCATGGTCAAGCACCCAGCGTCCGTTATCGCAAATATACACCCTCTTTTCTCCAAGAACATCGGCGGTGTCGCCAACACGGTTCTTGCTACAATTAGGAAGATCGTCGATGGATTCCACACGCAACGAAAAATCGTTTCCGTTGTAGCTGCTATTATCGGAATCTTCACCGCAAGCTGTAAGCGAAAACACGAACGCCGCCGCGACACAAACGAACCCAAATGGATTCCGCAAAGAGAAAAAACGATTCATGTAAAAATCCTTTTTTAAAGCAATGCAAACTATAGAAAAAAAAGGGACAGAGCTGTACAAAAGTCTTTTCCATACTACGCCTTTTTGCTTTAATACCTATAAAACAGCTGACAATGAAGTTTTATAGGTATCGAAAATTCCGTTTCTTTATCTCGTACCTATAAAAGTGCATAGAACTATAATTTTATAGGTACAAACTTCAGAATTGCCTTAATTTTTGAAAAAGAATTCACTTCCGAATAAAAGTTTTTGACCCCTCAGACCTCACCCCACTTCCCCCCTTGTATCATTCGCGAAAAATTTTGTTTCATTCACAAAATCAAATTTTACAAAACAGTAAATTTCTTTAATTTTTAGTAAAAAATCACAATTTTTGTATCATTTTCTATTGACTTTTTGCAAAAAAATCGTTATATTTTTTCATGTGAAGACCAGGGATTCCCGGTCAAAGCCGATGACGAGAAAACAATAATCGCGGAAACGCCGCCAAACTTTAAACCTAAAACCTAACACCTAAAACCTGTCACCTAACCCCATGAAACCGATAACCGAATATCAAGATTACCGCCGCTACATGCAGGACTTCTACGAGGAACGCAAGAAGTTCGGTTTTACATGGCGTGAATTTTCGAAGGATGCCGGATTCGCCTCGCCGTCGTACCTCAAGCTTGTGTGCGAGGGGAAAAGCTCGCTCAGCCGCGTCGGGCTCCCGCGTGTCGCCGCCGCGATGAAGCTCACGGGTTTTGAACTCACGTACTTCGAGAAGATGGTCGAATTCGGGAACGCGACAAATGACGAGAAGAAAAAAGCTGCATTCGCAGACCTCACCCGCATCGCGAAAGAACAGCGTGCCCGCGTGATTGATGCGGACACGTTCGCTTATTATGAATCCGCCGTAAACACAATCGTCCGCGAACTCGCCCCCTTGATGCCAGGCGCCCTCCCGCTTGAAATTGCAAAGAAAATCAAGCATGCTTTCACGGCACAGCAAGTCCGCGATTCGCTTGCCATGCTGACCAAGGCAAAGTTCCTCGAAGAAACCGCCGAAAATACGTACCAGCAAACGGACAAGGCCATCACCGGTTCATCCGAAGCGATTCCACTCGCCCTACGTTCCATGCACCGCGAAATGGCAGACCTCGCGAAAGAAGCCATCGACAAAATCGACGTCACCGAAAGGAATATTTCGGGCGTCACCATGGGCATCGACGCACAGACATTCGCCCGCATTTCTGAAGAAGTCAACAACTGCCGCAAACGCGTTATCGCACTTGCCAACGAATGCAAGAAAATTGATCAAGTTTACCGTCTCAACTTGCAACTGTTTCCGCTGACGGACAAAGTATAGGAGAAATGATTATGAAACTCACAAAAATTTTGTCCACCGCAGTTGATGCATTTGCAAGCCTTACAACGTCCGCATTCCCCCTAGTCGCATTCCCCCTTGCCGCAATAACCGCCCTTGCCGCTTGCGGGAACGACAACACCGCCGGCACCGACGAACAGCCGAACGCCATTACAGCACAAATCGACACAGCAGTCGATAGCGCCTCCGTCATCTGGTTCCAAGGCGAAAAGACATTCACAGCCGATTACAAATCAAGTCTTAACCCTATCTACACGCCCTCGCATGAAATAATCATAGATACATCGGCCCAAAATACAAGTCTGATGGCAGGCATTAAAACCGAGTACGGAATATTGCGGCATATTGAAACAGCCTATTTTGCCATTCTCAGTTGCGAAACAGATAAAACATGGTTCACTTACACCGTCCAAGTTGCAAATTCGCTTATACAAAAAATATTCACGATTCCCGACACCACGGCAGCATCCATCGTAACCGAATTCGAAGCGGATTGCACACACGAAGGCGGTGAGTTCATTACAGAAACAGAAAGCGTCACCGAAGGGCAACAAAGCTACAGCTGCAAAATCCTCCCGACCAAGGAAAATCTAGTCGAGAATAACGCCATACAATACACTGATCCGAATTGGGAAAAATATGGAAAACAGATTATAGGAATTTGTAGAGAATAAAGGAGATTCACGCAATTATCCACGTCCAGAAGCACGATAGTTTGTTCTATTACATACTAAATCAAAGTTTTTTGATGTTTTAATATGTAAAAATGAACGAAAAAACACCAACTAAGGCGTTAAATCAGCCTTTTGGAGTCAAATTTTTCTCAAAAAACTAAAAAAACGACGTTTTTCAGGCAAAAATTACATACTAAACTCACTAAAAAAGCGTTTTAGTATGTAACACACAAAAAAACAATTCACCAATTACATATCAAAACGCTCCAAAAGCATTTTTAGTATGTAAAAACGCGGAGTTTCACAAGAGAACTAAAAACAGAGTTCGGATTTTACATCCTGACCCGTTATGGAGTACAACTTTTCAAGAAGGAGAAAAGCTATGAACAACATCACAATCACCAAACAAATCGCAGGAGCCTTCACGGTCGTGATGACAGCATTCGCGTTGGTCGCCTGCTCTTCGGGCAATTCTGTTGCGCCAGAAACGTCCGCAGCCATCACCAAGAACGAATCCAGCAAACAGATTCGCCTTGAGCCTACAGACTCGACTTCTACACCACCCACAGTAATCGTTTCTGTCGAAGACGAAGCTACTCTCAACAGTTGGCTGAACGGCAACCCGATAAGCAATGGCATTACTGTAGATAACTGGTGTGCAGAAAATCCTGATTTCCCGGAAAATCCCTTGTGGTGCTTCCCCAGCAGAATTCAGTTGGAAAAAGGAACCGTAGCCCACGCCTACAGCGGCAATACCAGTGTAATCTTATGCGAAACCGAAACAGACACCATTTCATACGGAGTCCATTTACACAACAACATCATCACGAAAAAATGGACGAACCCATTTTTCGACACCGAAGCGTTCCGCCAATCTAAAGCCCAATTCAAGCAATCCTGCAAAGCCGAAAACGGTGATATCACGGAAGACACCCCAAGTCGCGTCGCTTGCGATATAATCATAAAGCCAAGCCCATCTCAAGACGATCCATCAGCAGATTCAAGGCAATACTTGACCGCCCATCATTTTTACAATTACGAAGACCCGGACTGGACTCCAATCGCCACAAAAAGTATCGTCGAAGGCTGTAGAACAACCCCAATGATTACAATCGAGCCCAAGCCAGAAGCTAATTAAAAGAAGGAGGACATCATGAAAAACACAACAATCACCAAATCAATTGCAGGTGCAATCATCGGAATCACAGCAGTACTGACGCTAGCCGCCTGCTCTTCGGGCAATTCCGTCGCACCAGAGGCTTCCGTAGCCATCACCAAGAACGAATCCAGCAAACAGATTCGCCTTGAACCCGCTGACTCGACCTACAAGCAACCAATATTTGCTGTTTCCGCCGAGACCGAAGAGAATCTCGAAATTTGGCTAAAAAACATTAATCCGATAAGCAACCAAATTACCGTAGATAACTGGTGTTACCCGGAAAACCCCGACGATCCTTTGTGGTGCTATCCTGTTCGACTCCAGTTAGAAAGCGGAACCGTTTTCAACTCCTATCAAGGCTCTTTCAATGGGATTGTATGCGAAACCGAAACGGACACCATTTCATACGGAGTTCATTTAAACGGCGACACCATCACGAAAAGGTGGATCAATCCATGGTTCAACACCGAAATGTACGCCCAGTCTAAATCGCAATTTAAGGAAGCATGCAAGGCCGAAGGCGGCGATATCACGGAAGACGAAGAAAACAAAATCGCTTGCGATATAAAAATAGAGGCTCTCCCCATCGAAGACGCCCCGACAGAAGAATCAAGGATATATTATGAGACCCACCCCTTCTACAATTACATAGACCCGAATTGGAGTGAATTCGCCACAAAGGCAATCGAAGCGTGCAGAATTCGCCCACAAATCGAGCCTAAACAGGAAGAGGAAATGTGAGCTTCGACTTTGTTCAAAGGCCTTACACCATGCCCACTCGCTTTATCTGCATTCGCCGCTAGGCTCGCCTAGTTCTTTAGACAACGAACGCTAATAGCGTCGTTCTTGAAAACGTCGGTGTCCAGAAGTTCCGCACCATCGCTGCTGTAGAACAAGTACATGTAGTACGCGTGGCTGTCACCGAACTCTGTAGAACTCCAGAAGTACGCGTAGTTGCCCTCGAGATCATAAACCCCTCTCACCACAGTGGGGAACCTGATGCCAGCAGGCAACGCCGAAAACGAGTACGCATCCGTGCCGTTGCCGCTACTGATCCACCCGGACGTGGACTTGAGAACCTTGCCCGCAGTCACTTCTCCGCCCACTGGGTAGCCCGTTAACAGGGTGTTCCATTCCGATACCGAAGGCAAATGCCAGCCTACGGGGCATACGCCTTGCACTGGGTATCTCGGTGCGCATCTCTTATCTAGGCCATACCCGCAGCCACTGCCGTCCAGACTCCATTTGCCAGCGCTGTCCATAGCTGCAGCCCACGTATAAAGCCGACCGTACTTGGAGCAGTTGCTGTCTTTGTCGTTGTAGCAGTAGCTGTTTGCCGTTTTGTAGTTCAGGTTCTGGGCCATCCAGGTCTGCCAACCGATTTTTACCGTCTTGTACGTTTGGCCGTCGCGGGAGTCGGTAAAAGACCCAATCGAGACGGAATTGACGACACTGCTTGATGATGAGCCGGATTCCACGACAGAACTGCTGCTAGATTTTGCAGAGCTGCTTGACGATAACTTCACAGAACTGCTGCTTGACTTGGCAACGGAGCTTGATGACTTCGCGGAACTGCTGCTGGATTTTGCAGAGCTACTTGACGACAACTTCACAGAACTACTGCTTGACTTGGCAACGGAGCTTGATGATGACTTCGCGGAACTGCTGCTGGATTTTGCAGAGCTACTTGATGACAACTTCACAGAACTGCTGCTGGATTTTGCAGAGATGCTTGAAGAGGACTTCACAGAACTGCTGCTGGATTTTGCAGAACTGCTAGACACTCTTGTTTCGCTGGAACTCGATGCGATGGAACTACTTGATTTCGCACTGCTACTGGACACTTTTACCAAGCTAGAACTCAATGCGATGGAGCTACTTGATTTCACACTGCTACTTGACACTTTTGTTACGCTGGAACTCGACTGCGGTGTGACGCTAGAAGAGGATTTCTGTTCCGCCGATTCGCCCTTGACGCAACGAACAGAAAAACCATCGCTCTTGAGGTCAAGGTTCATGTTCACTTTGCCAGAGTTGTAGTACAAGTACACGAGGAACACGTTGCCGTAATTATTCTCCGTAGAACTCCAGAAGTACGCGAACTCACCCTCGCTTGTGAAATCCCCAGCGCCGTTCCTGTAACCGGCAGGCAACGCCGAGAACGAAAAGGCGTCCGTTCCGCTTACGCTGTCGCCGCTACTGCTCCA
>Ga0310786_10006783_pt1 | contig 15120 bp, 10 predicted proteins | sample AusTroGonzalo_MG_FD_203881 | JGI IMG/M metagenome (GOLD analysis project Ga0310786, IMG submission 203881) | Bovine rumen microbial communities from tropical cattle in Woodstock, Queensland, Australia - Gonzalo_03 (v2) (version 2) | ecosystem: Host-associated > Mammals > Digestive system >... | reverse complement strand
CGCGCCACGAGTACTTCCGTCGTATTCTCTGCAACTTGCTTGGCAACGATGTGGAGAAAGGCCTGTTACCCGATGATCGCGAGCTCTTAGGCCGTATGGTTGAGGACATCAGCTACAACAACGCCCGCCGCTATTTCAAGTTCTATTAATGAGAACCGGAATACAATCATCCCCTTGCAGCGAAAAACTTGCAGGGGGATTTTTTTACTTGTGACGACGGGGTTTTCCTCGCTTTTCCTTTCGGGGATCTTCGCGATCAGGTTTCGCCCGATGAGGGTATTGGGTGTTGGGGGTTGGGTGATAAGTGTTGGTGTATAGTTTAGAGATGAGGTCTGCACGGCCGATACGGCGAAGGCTCTGTTCTATGTTCCGACGCTCCTCGGGTTTATACCAGAAGAAATACTGACGCTGGGCAAGTTTTTCTCGCTGACTCTTAGCCGAGAACACAGGTTCGAGGGTATAGGGGGCGTAACCTGTGTACCACGTCTCAGTTGCAACGGTCATTGGGGTTGGTGTGAAGTCCTGCACTTGCTCAAGATGGAAGTCCAGCTGTTTAGTGATAACAGCCAATTCCGCCATATCCTCTTCCAGACATCCGGGATGCGAGGATATAAAGTAGGGGATGATCTGCTGGTGGAGATTTTCCTCGCGGTTAATGCGGTCGAAAATGCGCTTGAACTCATAGAACTGCTGGAACGATGGTTTGCGCATCAGTCTCAGCACGCGCTCGCTGGTGTGTTCGGGTGCAACCTTCAGTCGTCCACTCACATGTTTACAGATCAGCTCGCGGGTGTATTCCATTGCGGTCTTGTTGCTCGCCTCGTCCTTACTGCGATGCAGCAGCAGGTCGTAACGCACACCACTTCCGATGAAGCTCTTCTTGATACCCTTCAATGCGTCTACGGCATGATAGATATCCAACAGTTTCTGATGGTTAGTGTCGAGGTTGGGACAAATTTGTGGATGGATACAGCTGGGACGCTTGCACTTTTCACAGGCATTGAGATTCTTGCCATGCATGCCGTACATATTGGCAGAGGGTCCTCCCAGATCGGAGAGATAGCCTTTGAAATCAGGCATCTCCATCACCTGCTTCACCTCTTTTAATATGCTCTCCTTCGATCGGCAGGAAATGAATTTTCCCTGATGGGCGGAGATGGTACAGAAGGCACAACCTCCGAAACAGCCCCGATGGATATTCACCGAGTGTTTGATCATATCGTAAGCTGGGATGCGTTTACCCTTGTATTTCGGATGTGGCTGACGTGTATAGGGCAGGTCGAAGGAGGCATCGAGTTCTTCCGTCGTCATTGGCGGATAGGGAGGATTAATCACCACATACCGCCCATCTACACCCTGCAACAGTCGTGCAGCATGCATCATGTTCGACTGCTCCTCTACATGGCGGAAGTTCTCTGCCTGAGCACGTTTGTCACGAAGACACTCCTCATGGCTGTGGAGCACGATGTCCTTGTCGGTGATGCCGCCTAGTATGTCTTCCTTGCGGGCGAGATAGACTGTCTGCGGAATGTGGTGGGGAATCTGCATCGGACAATCTCGGACTGTCTCGGACTCAGATAGTTCGTGTAAATCCGAGTTTGTCCGATGCTCAGAAAAGAAGCGGGCCAGTTCGAGTGTCGGTTTCTCGCCCATGCCGTAGGTAATCATATCGGCCCCGGAGTCACAAAGAATACATTTGCGCAGGCTGTCCTGCCAATAGTCGTAATGGGTGACGCGACGGAGTGAGGCCTCAATGCCACCAAGTATCACGGGCACATCTGGGAAAAGTTGTTTGAGAATCTTCGTATAGACAATCGTTGGATATTCTGGTCTGAGATCATGACGGCCATCGGGACTATAGGCATCTTCGGAGCGCAGCCTTCGGTTGGCGGTGTACTTATTCACCATCGAATCCATACAGCCAGGGGCGACGCCAAAGAAAAGACGTGGACGTCCGAGCTTCTTGAAATCGCGGAAATCTCCGTGCCAGTCAGGCTGTGGGACAATCGCCACACGGTAGCCTGCTGCCTCGAGGGTACGCCCGATAACAGCAGCACCAAAGGAAGGATGGTCCACATAGGCATCTGCAGAAAACAGAATCACATCGAGTTCATCCCATCCTCTGAGTTCCAACTCCTTCTTCGTCGTTGGCAGAAAGTCCGTCAGCCTATATTCCACTATTCACTATTCGTTATTCACTATTCCCTAATTAAACGGTGTTCCTTGGATGGCACGCGTGGTTGATCCCAGATTCTCATTACCCTTATTCTTCCAATTGATATAGAGAATCACCAGCTGCTGAAGCCCGAAAGCCTTCATGTTAGGATGATAGATCACGTCGAGGCAGAGATCCAACAGCGCCTTATCCTTGCCAGCCTGACTCTCCAACAAAGAGCGGATGTTCAATTTCAACTTCTCAAGCACTTGCTCGTCTACATACCCGTTAGAGTCTATCAGGTCTCTTAAAAATTGATACTTCTCAATCGTTTCGAGGTGTTCATCCTTGACCTCAATACTTCTTGTTCCTGAAGAATTTGCTTGTATTTTCATACTTTTTGTAGTTAATAATTATTGTAATAGAAATGCTAATATTCCTCGCATCAGTACGCCCTGCATCTTTTTCGATTTGATACATTCAAAGGGGAATCCGATTGTCAGGGCACGATAGTCGTTGCCGTTGTAAGCCACACAGGCACTCTGCAGATTACTGTAGGCCATAGCAGGATAAGCTGGCTCCACAGGCAACAACACGTCGGGATGCTGCGCCGCGTAATGCTTGCTGTTAGGCTGACGATAGAAGGTGAAGGTGGTACCCAGTCCCTGGATGCTATCACGCTCCAGATAGTCACTTTGTGTGCCGCCATAGTCACACTTCAACAGATTAGCCAGAAAAGCTTTGTCCTGTTCCGATGTCATATCTCGTCCTACATAAGCCCCACTCACGAGGAGTGCGCCGCCCTGTGCCGTATGGGCCTTCAGATGCGGACGGAGTTCGTTCGGAAAAGTCTGATACTTTACAAGTGAATAACCATCGTTGCACTCCAGACCTAAGATCAGATCCACCAGCGCATAACCCTCTAACGTCATCTTGCCATTCTCGATGGCTTTCGACGAACAGCTGGCAATACTATAGCGGCGGGCAGAGGCAATGGCACTTGCATGGGTGCGGATATAATCGAAATCGTTGCCGGCAATAAACTGTCCTGCTAACGAGTCGTTGGTGAAGCCAAGCCCCTTCGACGTCTCCTTACCCATTTGCGAACGGTCGAAACTTGTTTGGAAACCACGCCAGCCGGCCGTCAGTCCGTAGCTCACGCCGATATCCTCATTCAGGTCGAAGCCCTGTTCCGTGGCATTGTCGCGCACCTTGGGTGAAGCGAGGCGATGGAAACCATTCACCACGAGCACCTGCTTCTGTGCCGTAGGATTATAGAGTGCCGATACCACTTCGCTAGGGAAACTCTCACCGCCGGCGTTGACAGCAGCAACGCGGAAGGAATACAGTTTATCGGGCTCTAGGTCTATCGTTGTCGACGTCTTGTCGCTGTTCAGGAAAAAACCGTTGTCAAAATCCTCGTTGTCTTTAGCCGTATAGAGGACATAGCAAGTGGGAACGGCCGTTGGCTCGTATGGATCTTCCGTTGCTGTCCAGCTGATTCTGGCCTTACCTTTATCGGTGAGGGTGACGGATACATTATCGGGTGCCAACGGTTGTACCACATAGTCCGTATGGTGCATACGGGCCGTATAGCGCAACAGGGTCTTGTAGATGCTACGGGCCAGGTCGAAACGGAAGTTCGGATCTTGGGCCATCCTCATATCAGCGAAGTTCTGATGCGACAGAGCTTCGAGGATGGCACTAGGCACTTCGGGCATACGGCATTCAGAATAGTTGCGGTCATAGAGCTCACGGGTCTGCCATTTACCATATTTCCTGCGGATGTCATAGGGAATATTCACGAGCAGGTCGTCAGCCAGATCACGTGATGCCAGACGTGAAAAGCCGGCATTTACGGTAGAGTCGCGGAATGTGGTCATACAGATGGTAAGGGTTCCGGTATTGGTCTTTCCGTCGCGGGTATAGCCGGCGTCGCTATGTATGGCTAGCGACAGTTCGATGGGTACCCCGCGGCCTGTGGTATCAGGCAGATAGCAGGAACCTCCACTCAGCAGGTTCGACATATACGAACGGGCATTGATGTCGTCGCCATAGTCATCCTGACCCTCTTTGCTGCTATATACCTCATAAGGCATTCCCGCCCATTGGGCATAATAGCGCGAACCTTCCAGACATCGTGGCATCCCACTCGGTCTGCCGCCTCGTTCTATATTGCCCATTCCGCCACCAAACCTCACGGCATCAGCAGTCACAATGCCTGGTTTGTCGCTGAAATTGGAGAGCACCACGCGGTTTTGCTCGTTACAGCCTTCGTCAAAGTCGAAGGTTCCCAGATAGACCCAGGTAGAGCCGCCCATCTGTTGATTGACATGAAACTCGGTAGCAACACCCTTATGCCATACAGTATAGCGGGCATCGTCGACACTCCCTTCAACGGTCTGGTAACTCACATAGACGGCATAGCGTCCGGCTTCGGGAATCGCGGGCTGGTAGATCACGTGGCCTAAATGGTGCTTGTGTTCCGTAGCCTCGATCATCCGGGCCGTGCCAGCCTCAAAGGGGTTCTCATGATCAACATAGTTGCCTGCATGTAAACCGAAACCCGGCATGGGAGTCGTCTGCCAGGGATGATGGATGCTTTGCTCTGTATAGCCTGTGGTCAACGAGTCATTGTCGACAATAACCTCATGCTTCTGCCAGTCGCGCTCACGTGGAGTAAAGACGATGGCGCCGGCATTCTCAAGCATGGGAATAAGGTAGGGGGTGACGATGGTCTGGGTGAACAGGTCTTCACTCGTGGCAAAAAGGGGAGGTCGTTGCCACTTCCATTGGTCTTCAGCAATATTGTAATAGATGCCATGACTGGCCCATACGGTGAAATGTCGGTTGTTGAGTCCGCGTGTAATCGTATAAGGTCGCGTTGCATTAAACACCCAAGGTTTTCCCTTGTAGTCAATGTCTCCCCACGTGCGACTTTTATCCACGGGGTCTTGTAAACGGTTCGGAATCAGATCCTCAATAGCCCATCCGCCCGTTTTTATCGTCAGCTGGTAGTTCTGAAGAGTGTCCGGGAGCAGCTTCCGTATATCAGTGTAGATAAAATCGATTGAGGGTTTAGTGAACAACTGTTCTCCGAAGGCATTATTGGCATAGACCGTTACCGTTTTCAGCGAATCGTTCACGCGAATACTGTCAAGATGTGATTTGTTGCGTATTAACTGCCCAGCAGCATGGTAATTCACAAAATAGTTCTCCAAAGGATTCTTTGGTGTTTTCTGAGCCAAGGATAGAAGGGCGGTGAGACCAGCCCACAAAGTAACGACCAGTCTCTTCTTATTCATCATTCAATGTTTCCAATTGTAAAGTTCTCGGGATATTTGCCCTTGAAGTTTTTAAAGTATAGTTTAATCTCTCTCATGTCGTCTTCCAGATTACCTGTAGGGATAATGGTCTTGGTACATTGGATCAGACGTTTTTCATAATCCACGCCGTATAGCAGAATGGGTAGGGTGGCTTTCAGGCCTATGAAATAGAAACCCTTCTTCCACTCAGGATTCCTCGAACGGGTTCCCTCAGGTGTAATACAGAGGTGGAAGGTCTTTGCCTGCTTGGCGCTCTGGGCCATCGAATCAGTCATGCTCGTTTTCTTCTGACGATACACGGGAATACCCCCCAGCCGTTTGAAGATGGGACCCAAAGGCCAGAAGAACCATTCCTTCTTCATGAGGAAATTACATTGAAAACCCTCTGCGCCGCTATAGAGGGTACCCAATATGAAATCCCAGTTGCTTGTGTGCGGAGCCAAGCAGATTATATATTTGTCCGGATGCTCTTGTGTTACGTTAACAGTCCATCCCATTCTGCTGTATAGCAGCCATTTACAGAATGCTTGCCACATATCAATTATTCATCTGGTCAATAATGTCATCCACTTGTGCGGCGAATTTCTCTTTCAGATCGTTGAAGTATACCTTCGCTGAAAGACCCGGCTCCGGATGTGAAGCCCGACGGATAAATTCATCCTCTACCTTCAGGATGCTGAAGAGCAGCGCCTCGGCATTGCTTTGCTGGTCTTTGGCACCATATAAGGATACGGCGATTGCTTCTGCAAAAAGATCCTCACATATCGAATGAATCGCACGCTTTAATGTTCTTTTACTTGCCATATATTTTCCTCCTTTTTGGTTTATTTTGATATATTCACTAAGCAAAGATAGAAATAATTCTTCATTTCTCAAAGAAATGTATCCACAAAAAATATTAAAATGTTGATTTTACCCCTTTTTCTTTCATTTTTCTAGCAGAAAATGATTAATTTTGCACGCAAATTGAAAATTATTCATTCAAATTTAAGGATTAAACAATTATGGAAAAAAGTGCATTGCAGATGGCAAGAGCCGCCTATCAGCCCAAGCTGCCTAAGGCTCTTCAAGGTGCAGTAAAAATCAAGGAAGGTCAGCCCACTCAGAGCGTTGGCGACCAGGAAGAAATCAAGAAGTTGTTCCCCAACACCTACGGTATGCCTATCGTAGAGTTCGAGCCCGCTACCGAGGCCAACAGTACCAAGATGAATGTTGGTATCATCCTCAGCGGTGGTCAGGCTCCTGGCGGTCACAACGTGATTACCGGTCTCTTCGATCAGATCAAGAAGTTGAATCCCGAGAACCGTCTCTATGGTTTCATCCTCGGCCCTGGCGGTCTGGTTGACCATAATTATATGGAACTCACCAAGGAGATTGTCGATGAGTATCGCAATACCGGTGGTTTCGATATGATCGGCTCTGGCCGTACCAAACTTGAGAAGGTCGATCAGTTCGAGAAAGGTCTGGAGATCATCCGCGAGCTTGACATCAAGGCCATTGTGATCATCGGTGGTGACGACTCTAACACCAATGCCTGCGTATTGGCTGAGTACTATGCTGCCAAGAACTATGGCGTACAGGTAATCGGTTGTCCAAAGACCATCGACGGCGACCTGAAGAACTCTCAGATTGAAACCTCTTTCGGATTCGATACTGCATGTAAGACCTACTCGGAGCTCATCGGTAACATCGAGCGCGACTGTAACTCTGCCCGCAAGTACTGGCACTTCATCAAGGTGATGGGTCGTTCTGCTTCTCACATTGCCCTTGAGTGTGCCTTGCAGACACAGCCTAACATCTGCCTCGTTTCTGAGGAGGTTGAGGCCAAGGGTATGAGCCTCGACGATATCGTCGACTACATCGCCAACGCCGTTTGCGCCCGTGCAGCCGATGGCAACAACTTCGGTACGGTTATCATCCCTGAGGGTGTCATTGAGTTCATCCCCGCCATTAAGAAGCTCATCGCTCAGTTGAACGACGTGCTGGCTATGCCCGAGGCTAAGAACCTGGATCGTCACGAGTCAATCGATTTCGTTAAGGCTCACCTCACCGAGGCTAACCTGGCTGTATTCAATAGTCTGCCTACGGGTGTTGCCCGTCAGTTGGCTCTTGACCGCGATCCTCACGGTAATGTACAGGTATCTCTTATCGAGACCGAGAAGCTGCTGTCGACGATGGTAGCCCAGAAGCTCGAGAAGCTGAAGAAAGAGGGTAAGTATGTTGGTAAGTTCGGTACGCAGCACCACTTCTTCGGTTATGAGGGACGTTGTGCAGCACCTTCTAACTTCGATGCCGACTATTGCTACGCCCTTGGTACCTCAGCTGCCCAGCTGATTGCCAACGGCAAGACCGGATATATGGCCATCGTGAAGAATACGACCGCTCCTGCCGAGCAATGGATTGCCGGTGGTGTGCCCATCACGATGATGATGAATATGGAGAAGCGCGCTGGTGAGATGAAGCCTGTGATCCGCAAGGCTCTTGTTGAGCTTGACGGCGCTCCCTTCAAAGAGTTTGTTGCTCATCGCGACGAGTGGGCTCGCAAGACTGCTTACGTCTATCCTGGTCCCATCCAGTACTGGGGTCCCACAGAGGTCTGCGATCAGCCTACCAGAACTCTGGCTCTTGAAAAGGCCAAGTAAATATGAAAATTGATAGTTGAAAGTGGATAGTGGACAGTTGTGGTTACACATAGTGTTTGAAAGTAATCATAATTATCCGCTATCCACTCTTCACTTTAAAATGTCTGTATGTCGAAACAGAGAGTAGTCCGCCGAAAGGGCATTGGTGTTTCCCACACTTATCATGGGCCGAGAGGCAAGAACCGTCCGAGTGCCTTCGTCCGTCTGCTGCAGAAGATCCCCTCTTGGGGATGGTGGCTGGGCGGCTTGCTCATTGTTGGCGGCTACATCTGGTTCTTCTACTATTTCTTTGTTTCGCCTTTCGGCTTCCGTTGGCGCGCCCTCTACGGCGATGTCAGCTATCCCGAGGGCTATGAGATACACGGCATCGACATCTCCCACCATCAGGGTCATATCGACTGGGAGGAGCTGAAGGACAACGGCATGATTAACAAGTGCCCCATCCGTTTTGTGATGATCAAGGCCACGGAGGGTGCCACCCAGACCGACGAGAACTTCCGCGAGAATTTCTTTCAGGCCCGCGAATACGGCTTCACCCGTGGAGCCTACCATTTCTATAGTGTGCACACGCCAGCTGAGGAGCAGGCCTATCACTTCCTGCAGGTGGTTAAGCTCGAAAATGGCGACCTGCCGCCCGTGCTTGATGTGGAGCATAAGCCCAAGAATCAGACCGATGAAGAGTTCAAAAACTCTGTGCTCCAATGGCTCGACATCGTAGAGAAGCATTATGAGGTCAAGCCTATTATCTATACCTATTTTAAATTTAAGATGCGCTACCTCAACGATTCCATCTTCGACCAGTATCCTTATTGGATAGCCCATTACTATGTCGATTCTTTGGAGTATCAGGGACCCTGGAAGTTCTGGCAGCATACCGATGTGGGTCGTCTGCCCGGTGTCAAGGGAAATGTCGACTTCAACATCTACAACGGCTCCTACTACGACCTGCGCCAGATGACCATTGGCTCGCAGGAAACCATTGGCGAGAAAGCCTATGGCATGTAACATCTACAAAAAAACAAATCAAAATATGAAAAAACTATTCCTGGCAATGACCTTGTTGTGCCTGAGCCTGACGAAGGCATCGCTGCCGGCAACGGCACAGAACGTGCTTACAGAGAAAGACATGAGTGCCTATCTTTTCACTTTCTTCAACGATTCCACCCATTCGCTGTTCATGGCCATCAGCCACGACGGTTACAACTTCACCCCCCTGAATCATGGTGAGCCCATCATCTTAGGTGACAGCATCGCCGAGCAGCGTGGCATCCGCGATCCGCACATCTACCGCGCCCCCAATGGCAAGTTCTATATCGCCATGACCGACCTTCATATCTACGGCCAGGAGAAGGGCTTCCGCACTACGCGATGGGAGCGCGACGAGAAATACGGCTGGGGTAACAACCGTGGCCTGGTTCTCATGGCCTCCGACGACCTGATTCATTGGACGCACCATGAGGCCCGTATCGATCTGCTCTTCCCCGAGCATTTTGGTGACATCGGTTGTGCCTGGGCTCCGCAGACCATCTGGGACCCTGCGGTCAATAAGCTGATGGTCTACTTCACTATCCTGCAGCAGCCAGGTGGTAAGCTTAGACTCTATTACAGCTATGCTGACGAGGCCTTCACCACGTTGGAAACCGAACCGAAGTTGCTGTTCGACTACCCCGACGAGAAGATCCAGGTGCTCGATGCCGATATCTGTCCCATGCCCGATGGCCGTTATTTCATGACTTATGTGGCACAGGAGAATCCTGCTGGCATCAAGTTTATGATCAGCGACCGCATCAACCACTTCGACGACTATCATGCCCAGCAGATCGATACCGAGCGTGGCGGTTGCGAGGCCCCGAACGTCTGGAAGAGAATAGGGGAGGATAAGTGGGTTATCATGTACGACATCTATAGCCTGAAACCTCATAACTTCGGCTTCGTCGAGACCACCGATTTCAAGACCTTCACTCCTCTGGGCCGCTTCAACGAGGGTAAGATGAAACTCAAAGACTTCACCTCGCCCAAGCATGGCTGTGTCATCCACATTACCGCTGCCGAAGCCGCCCGGCTCGAAAACTATTGGAAATAAAAAGGGATAGAATCATAGTGTCCAAATGGCAAACAAATCCGCCTTGGCTCCTGTCATCCAGCAGAAACTCAACGAACTCTGGAAAAAAGGAGAATAAACGAGTCACAATACAAAACAAAAAGCAACTTTATAGCGCTAAAAACAAAAGTACAATTATGAATAATAACAAATACCCCCATCTCACAAGCCCTATCCAGTTGGGCAAAGTGACATTTCGTAATCGTATCTTCTCTGCACCTATGGGTGCGACAGACATTACCGCCGACTGCTGTCCAGGCCCCCGCACGCAAGGATTCTATGAGCTTCGCGCCAAGGGCGGTGCGGCAGCCGTTACTGTCAGCGAGCTCGTAGTTCATCCTGAAACCGACGGCAGTCACATGCTGCACCTCGATCTTGAGACGGTCGGCTGTCTGGCTGCCCATACCTTTGTGGCTGACGCTATCCGTCGGCATGGGGCTGTGCCAAGCATCGAACTGTCGCACTCTGGCCAGTATGCCGGCACGTATATGTCTGACAAGAACAAGAAGGCGAGCCTGAACCAATGGGGACCTAGCGACGGCACTCGTCCTGACGGCCGTCCTGTGAAAGCACTTTCCAAGGAACAGATTGCCGACATCGTGAAGACTTATGGCGAGAAGGCTGCACTCTGTAAGCGTGCCGGCTACGAGATGATCATGGTGCATGCAGGTCACGGCTGGTTATTGCACCAGTTCCTTTCACCCTATCTGAATCATCGTACCGACGAGTACGGCGGTTCGCTGGAGAATCGTATCCGCATCGTCCTTGAGGTGCTTGCGTCCGTACGCGACGCTGTAGGACCTGGCTTTCCTGTCGAGGTGCGTCTCAGCGGCAGCGAATTGTTCGATGGCGGTTATGGCATTGAGGACGGCATCAAGATTGCTCAGGCGGTTGAAGAGTATGTCGACCTGATTCACGTCTCAGCCGGTTCCTATCAGTTCGGTTTCTTCAATACCACGCCGCCGATGTTCGATGAGCACGGCGTGAACGTTTGGCTGGCTGCTGAGATTAAGAAGCACGTCAGCAAACCTGTGGCCACGATTGGTGCGTTGAGCGATCCAGAGCAGATGGAACGTATCATCGCTGAGGGAAAGGCCGACGTGGTGTATATGGCCCGTCAGTTGCTGGCTGATCCGTTCCATCCGCAGAAGGTTATGGCCGGAAAGGAAGACCGCATCGTGAAGTGTCTGCGCTGCTATACCTGTATGGCGGAGCGCCCGGTTACCTTCACCCGCCGTTGTGCCGTCAATCCGTTGATTGGCCGTGAGATAGAGGGTATGGAGGTTCTGCCCGCCCGTCAGAGCAAGAAGGTGATGGTGGTGGGTGCCGGTGTGGCAGGACTGAAGGCTGCCGTTACGGCTGCCCAGCGCGGCCATCAGGTGATTCTCTGCGAGAAGACTGATAAGGTAGGTGGTATCCTGAAGTCAGAACAGGCGCTGCCGTTCAAATATGAGATGTATGAACTGGGTGTTGTCCTTGAGCGTCAGGCCAAGGACGAGGGTGTGGAGATTCGTCTGAACACCACTGTCACGTCTGAATATGTGACTCAGGAGGGCGTCGATGCGCTCATTCTGGCTGTAGGTTCTACGCCGCTCGTTCCACCCATCCCTGGTATCGATGGTGACAACGTGATTATCGTCAACGACTATTATCTTCATAAGGATAAGGTCGCCGATAGCGTGGTCGTGCTGGGCGGTGGACTTGCCGGTTGCGAGTGTGCCATCCATCTGGGCATGGAGGGCAAGAAGGTGGAGCTGGTTGAGATGCGCGACACCTTGGCTGCCGACTGCAACATCCGCCAGCGCCCCATTCTGATGCGTAAGTTGGCTGAGTTCTCAACGGCACATACCGAATATACCGGTCAGAAGATTACTGCCGATGGCGTCATCTGCAAGGATAAGGACGGCCAGGAAGTGCTCGTTCCCGGCAAGACGGTCATCTGCGCCCTTGGCCAGCGTGCCAACCGTGCCGATGTCGATGCCCTCCACAGCTGCGCCCCGTTCGTCCGTGAGGTAGGCGACTGTGTCCGTCCCGCCAACATCACCAAGGCCATCTACGAGGCCTATCACGCTGCCCTGGATATTTAGTAACTCACATCGGAAAAAATAATGAAGACAATCAAACTCGGTTTCGTGGTTGTGCTCCTGATGATGGTGAGCACAAGCGTACAAGCGTTTAGCTGGGGGAAATTCTGGAAGATAGAATCTCCCGATAAAAAGACACAGGTTAAGGTCCAGACTCTTAATTACAGATGGTTGCATTGGAGTATGACGCACAATGGCGTGCCGGTGTTGGAGCGTTCCGAAATCAATATCTTGATAGATGATGTCTTCGATGTCTTTACAAAAGGCGGATTGGGCAAGGTTACCAATCGCCGGCAGGTGAGGACGCAGTTTGCCACACCTTTCTATAAGAAATCGGTAGTCAAGGACGAGTACAACAGCATGACCGTATCATTCAAGAACGGCATCAGCGTAGAGTTCCGCGTTTACAACGATGGTGCGGCCTACCGTTTCCTGCTTGACCGGAATATTATGTCGGAGGTAACCAGCGAGACGGCTAAGTTCCACTTTGCCGACGACTACCCCGCCTTTGTTCCTTATGTGAACGACAATCGTGGCGGTGAACGCTATTGCTATAGTTTCGAGTCATACTATGATGAACAGCTGTTGTCCCAGATGTCAGACGACTCGCTGGCTATCACACCATTAGCTGTTAGCTTGCCTGGAGGGATGAAGGCCATTGTGATGGATGCCGGCGTGGAGGACTACCCGGGAATGTATCTGAAAAGAATTGGCAGAAGCGTGCTGCAGGCAGAGTTTGCGCCTTACCCGCAGGTGCAGGAGATAGGCGGCTTCGACCGTCTGAACCTTGTGCCTACGAAGCGATCCAACTATCTTGCGAAGTTAGACAACAAGCGTACACTCCCTTGGCGAGCCGTCGTTATTACGGAGAGAGATGCCGACATTCTGAACTGCGATATGGCGCAGCGTCTGGCGCCGGAATGCCGCATCAAGGATACCTCTTGGATCAAACCCGGCAAAGTGGCCTGGGACTGGTGGAACAATACGAACATCACGGGCGTCGACTTTAAATCAGGCATGAATACTGACACCTATCTCTATTATATCGACTTCGCCGCCAAGAACAAGATTGAGTATATAATCATCGATGAAGGTTGGAGCGGTCAGGGATCGCTGACGGAGAATCTGAACCCTGATATCGACCTGAAAAGGCTGATAGCCTACAGTAAGGAGAAAGGCGTAGGCATCATCCTTTGGAGCAGTTGGCGCAACCTTATCGGCAACAATCCCTTGAGCGACATTTCCGTCACTGATGCCGTGATGAAGCATTATGCCGATATGGGTATCAAGGGTTTTAAAGTCGACTTCTTTGATCGTGATGACCAGCAGGCCATCGCATCTGCCTACAAGATAGCGGAGAGTGCCGCCAAGTATCATCTTCACCTCGATTACCACGGACTGAAACCCTTCGGCATTCAACGTGCCTATCCCAATATTCTCAATTTCGAGGGTGTGAAGGGATTAGAAAACTCCAAGTGGGAACCGAGAGTGGGTGACGGACCATTGCACAACCAGCCCCGTTATGATGTGACGGCTCCTTATCTGCGCATGCTGGCGGGGCCGATGGACTATACGCCTGGAGCCATGACCAACGCCATGAAGGATAACTTCTTCGGCAACAACGACCACCCGATGAGTCAGGGAACCCGTGTTCACCAGATGGCCATGTACACCACCTTTGAGGCGCCGCTGCAGATGCTAGCCGACAGTCCGACAAAGTATATGCAGAATCAGGAGTGTACAGACTTTATTGCTCGGATACCTACCACCTTCGACGAGACCATAGCCCTAGACGGCGTACTCGGTGAATACACAGTTATTGCCCGCCGAAAGGGCACAACCTGGTATCTGGCCGCTATGACAGATTGGACTCCGCGTGATCTGACCATCAATCTGAGTTTTCTCGACACCGGAACCTACGAAGCCGACATCTTTGCCGACGGCATGAATTCCCTCAAGGATGCGACTGACTATAAACATATTCAGCAAACGGTCAGTAACGACAGTATCCTCCACATTCATCTAAGCAGCGGAGGAGGCTGGACAGCAATTTTGCAATCGAAATAAATTACAATAGGGACGCGAGTCACGAAGTTTCCTGACCATGTGACAAGCCTCTACGTACCCGACGAGTCCGGGGACATGTACAAGTCTGCCCAACGCTATCTTGATAGCCTTTGCCTAGGGGATAATCCACGCCTAAGTCGCTATCGTGAAGGTCGCACTTGGCACTACAAACTTCTGAAAACTACTCCATCAGTATAAAACTTGGTACGCAGCGAACGCTGCCGACTTTATCGCCGCCCGTTGCCGAAATAAGCAGCGGGCGCTGCTGATTTTTTTCCCGTTCGCTACCAACTCGAAAGTTACGGGTCTACTCCCTGTTACCATGGCACTTTCCCCCTGTTTGCTACGTTCCTTCTCCCTGTTCCCTACGTCTGAATAACCGTAAAGGTACTATTTGTCGAGAAGTGGCCCTTATCATTCATTAAGATGTCTCAGAATATGGAAGAGATATGGAAGAGAAAATTTCCTCTTCCATAGTCTGAAATGCCTATAAACACTATACTTCCGGACGATTTTATGGAAGTTGAAGAGAAATTGCATAAATTCTTTTTATTTCAAAAGCAGATGCCTATCAAAAGAATAACCGTGTAATGCTGCACTAAATTTTAATCCCTTATATCCTAAGTTCAAGATAGAAGTGCAATTTTCAGGTAGAGGCGAAGCCAAGACTAATACCTGAAAAACACCGAGGGGTTGGGGGCGAGCAGCCCCCAAGAGAGGAGAAAGGGAGCTGATTTCAATCTGG
>Ga0310786_10006782_pt1 | contig 15121 bp, 13 predicted proteins | sample AusTroGonzalo_MG_FD_203881 | JGI IMG/M metagenome (GOLD analysis project Ga0310786, IMG submission 203881) | Bovine rumen microbial communities from tropical cattle in Woodstock, Queensland, Australia - Gonzalo_03 (v2) (version 2) | ecosystem: Host-associated > Mammals > Digestive system >... | reverse complement strand
TTCTTTAGTAATTACCAACTTGTGAAATTTCAGCGTGCAAAGGTACTAAAAAATCGGTATATACACAAATTTTTATCGAGAAAACTACTCAATACAGTTCATTAAGAAATCAACAGCACCGTTTATGCCGAACTTACGGACATCTATTGAGATGTCATAATTGCGGGCATCGGTCCAATCTTTTCCTGTGAAAGTCTTGGTGTAGAGCTCACGGCTGTAGTCGTTGTCAACCACCATCGCAGCAGCATCTCTCATGTCCAGACCATACTTCTCGGCTATCCTGCGCTTACGGCAATCCTCTGAAGAATGGATGAAGATCTTCAGCGCATTCGGATGTTCCGCAAAGATATGGAACCCACAACGGCCTACGATGACACACGATTCCCTCGATGCAATCTTCCGGATAGCCTCTGCCTGAGCATCAAAGAGTTCATGCGATGTCTGGTCGTGCTCCGTTCCATCATACTCGGCTTTACTCATGTAGTTCTGATAGAAGTTGGTAAAGTCGTCGCGCCAAAGAGGATTCCGAGTCTCAATCTTCTCCATCGCCTCCTCTACCACACGGTTTCGCTTCGCCACCTCATTCAGGATCTGCTTGTCCAGCAACTTCACATCGAGCCTGCGAGCCAACTCTGCACCAATCTCATGTCCGCCTGTACCGAACTGGCGGCTGATCGTTATTACGAATTTTTCCTCCCTGTTCATAGAGCGTCATATTTTAGTTAAACAATATATTCACATGGCAAAGATACAAAAAAGATTTGGAACTGCCAAATCTTTCTGGGATTTTTTTTGTTTATACTTGATAGTTTATTGTTTATAGATGATTACTACTAAAGATTTAACGGCTTGCACGGTCATCAACTATAAACTATAAACTCATCATATACTGTGCTACGCTCTCTGCACATCGTTCACCATCAACACCAGCAGAAACGATTCCTCCGGCATATCCCGCTCCTTCTCCACAAGGGAAAAGACCCTGAATACGAATATGTTGCAAGGTATCACGGTCTCTGACAATACGTACTGGAGAGGACGTTCGGGTCTCCACAGCTATCATCACAGCCTCATTGGTCAGGAAACCATGCGCATTCCGTCCAAAAACCTTGAAGCCTTCTTGCAATCGATGAGAGATCATCTTCGGCAACCAGAAATGGAGCGGACTGGAGATCAGACCTGGGGCGTATGACGATTTGGGCAGATCGTAGCTCAAACGATTATTGACAAAGTCTGCCATCCGTTGGGCAGGAGCCGTCTGCTTCATATTCCCCTGTTGCCAACACATCTTCTCAAGCTCTTCCTGAAAATGCATCACACACAATGGGTTATTGGTTATTGGTTCACGGTTATTGGTTATGTCCTCTGGCCTCACTTCTACAACCATCCCACTGTTGCTCCACTGTGTACCTCTGCTGGCAGGGCTCATGCCGTTGACAACAATCTGTTCCTTGTCTGTAGCAGCGGGAATCACGAAACCACCAGGACACATGCAGAATGAATAGACACCCCGTCCGTCGACCTGTGTCACCATCGAATACTCCGCAGCAGGCAACCATCTGCCCCTGCCCTGCTTCGAATGGTATTGTATCTGGTCTATCATCTGGGAGGGATGTTCCAGTCTTACGCCTACGGCAATACCCTTAGCCTCTATTTCAATCTTAGCTTCAGCCAGATAGCGGTAAACATCTCGGGCAGAGTGGCCTGTGGCAAGGATGACAGGACCTCTGAATTCGAGTTGACAGTTGACAGTTGAGAGTTGAGAGTTAGAAGATACAGCTTCCACGCCGACCACTCTGCCCGCCAAGCAACTGTCAACTGTCCACTGTCCACTGTCAATTATCAAACGCGTCATTCGCGTTTGATAATGTACCTCACCCCCACATTGGAGGATAGTATTACGCATGGCCTCTATCACCTTAGGAAGCCTGTCTGTTCCTATATGGGGGTGAGCATCGGCCAAAATAGCCGTCGATGCACCATGCTGACAGAATACATTCAGAATCTTATCCGTGTTGCCTCGCTTCTTGCTTCGGGTATAGAGTTTTCCATCAGAATAGGCACCTGCCCCACCCTCACCAAAGCAATAATTACTCTCTGAATCGACCTTCTGCGTTTTGGTGATATTGGCCAAATCTTTCTTACGATCATGTACATTCTTCCCCCTCTCCAGGACAATGGGACGCAATCCGAGTTCTATCAGACGCAGGGCAGCAAACAATCCACCAGGGCCAGCCCCCACCACAATCACCTGGGGCTTTCCCTCTACATTCGGATATTCCGTCCGGACATACTCATCATCATGAGGCTGTTCATTGACATATACCCGTACCTTTAAATTAACATATATCTGTCTCTGCCGGGCATCAATGCTTCGCTTCAGGATCCTGATACCATATATGGTCCTTTCATCTATCCCCTGCTCATCAGCCACCCATCGCTTCAGCCTATCCTCCTGTGCTGCCACCTCGGGCACAGCCCGTATCTGATATTCGTTCGTCATACCTTAGCCAGATGATGTTGGGTTAAGGGTCTATGCGCTTATAACATACCAGTTCACCATTATCACCCCATTCTGTCGAGGAAAGCCTCTGATAGTTATCCTTTACAAACTGTATATCGGCATCCATTCCCGGATTGCCGTCCCTGTCTGTATAATCGGACAAGCTGGAAATGTAATTGTAGTTTTGCGGATACCTTGTCCAAAAGAGCACATACTTGGGTTTTACAAACTGTACCTTATATGCCTCCATTTCAAATAAGGACGGAGAGACATTTAACTGGAAATAAAGTATCATCCGATTCATCTGAATGATATGATTGGCCTTCATAACATCAAACAGATAGCCGGTACCCAGATTCCATATCTGGTCTCTTTCACCTTCCGGTATCGGACTTATCAGTATTTGGAACGCTTCAAGATCTGCCTGACGTTGATGAGTATCAAAATGCCGCTCATCAAAACTTGTCGGCAATTCGACAGCATAATATACCAGAAGTGGTATGATGATATAGTTCCGGAACTTATAATAATCCAGACAGGCAAAAGATGCCACCAATACAGGTATGAAGGTAATGAGATAATGATCATAGAAAGACTTCCCCAGTGTCAGGACCGTCAACAAGAAGCAAAAGAGTAAGGGGACCACACGCTCCGGCTGTTTCTTAATCAAAGGCAACACGAGTAAAATGGGGAGAGTTATTTCAAACAGATATCTATACTTTTCAATGCTAAAAGAAGAAGCCCCCTGGATTCTCATATATTGCACATTAAAGAGGAAGGTGCTATATAGCATGTCCACGATACCCTGCAAACCTCCAATCACACCCATATATAGGGATGCTGCAAGAATTGGCAGAATAAAACCAACGAAAATAAAAATAATCGCTCTTCCGATATAGCCATACTCCTTACGCTTCCAAGCACGCAACAGACAATAGAACAACAGGCCTATCACAGGGGCCATATTGTTCATGCGGATAATGGTCACTACACCTATACAAACTCCTATCAAAACCAGCGTCTTCCTATCAAATTGTGTTTTTTCTGCTTTCAACAGCCTGTGATATGCCAACAATGGATAACTGACAAAGAGAAGACTCCACTCCTCAGACATATTACCGCAATCATAGTAGATACACAGACATAACACTGCAGCCAAAATATAAAAATGGCGACGCCATGCCTTGTCTACCCCATCCAGCATACGATACCATATCATCAACGTGAGTGCCAAGTTAACCATCTGAAGCAGATGCACCCCGAAATCACGACTGATAAGATAGCCTATGGCATTCACAATATAAATGAATAGTCCTTTATGGTCAAACAAGTCTATATATGGAATCTTGCCTTCGGTCATGGCATATCCCATATACTGGAAGATCTGGGAATCCAGCGTCCATATATAGAAGAATGGTGATGTGCTGTCTGAGTTGATTAAAACCACAAGGACACCCAGAACAACAGACATCCATGCATATTGACAAGAGCTAAACTTCAACAAGGCTGTCCTCATCACACCCCTTTTATGCTTTTATTGATCTTCCTGAAATCCCCGATAGCCTTCCAGCCAATCTTGATGATTCTACGAATATTGATTGAATTGACACCACCTTGACGAGGCTTGAACGAGATGGGATACCATTTAATCTTATACTTCCATTTGACAGCAATGGCGGAGATGGCCACATTGCAAAGGAAATAATCATGCGGGATAACATCCATGATCAGTTTCAACTTATCACTCCGCATCAATCGGAAAGGCGTATTGGCATCGACCACCCACTCACGGAACATCAGCCATACAACAAAACGAAGGACTTTGGTCACAAAGACACGACTGGAACCATCTTGTCTACCGATGCGGTGACCTATCTGGAAATCACATTCCTCCCGATGCTCAAACATCTGCCAAAACTCCGATGGGTCTGTCTGTCCATCACTGTCTGTCTGGAACACATAGTCAGCCCCAGACTCAATGGCATAACGATAGAGATAGAGCACCGTTGCCCCATGACCTGAGTTTGGTTTGTCAAGTGGTATCAGTTGCGGATAAGTATTCTTCAGGCTCTGCAGAATCTTGAAGGTATTATCCTTGCTGCCATCGTTCGCGACTACCAGCCGACATTCTTTACCTGACGTCTCAACGATAGGATACCACTGTCTGACCGTATCCTCAATATTCTCAGCCTCGTTATAGGCTGGCATTACAAAATAAATCTTACTCATGGGTAGTTGGCTTAAAAGTAATATATTTATTTAGGACAAACTGGAAAAGAGCCACTAGAATAATAGACAACAGTTTGGAAAGCAGTTTATCCAGACCAATCCATTCGATACAACCATATAGAATCAGGTTACTCAGTATCAAGCCGGCTAAACCAATAACTAGGAAAATCATAAACCGACGAAGGACTGCATCTTTTACCTTAAAGTTAAAATGCCGGTTTAGCAAAAAACTTGTACCAATACCTACCAATACACTGATGCAGTTTGCGTGCAGATAAAACAAGCCCATGCTTACCAGTGCCGTATAAACCAAGAAATCAAGAAACGCAGAAAAAGAGCCGATTAACCCATAAAGAATCAGCTGGCGGAATTCTCCATATTTTAAACGCTTCAATAGATTCATGACTTTATTTTTCTGCAAAGTTATACAAAATATCCGAACCGGCAAACATTTATTTACTATTTTTGATTTCGTCATAATCAAACTTCTTGAAGAACATATCTTCAATTATCCTTTTCCGCGGTTTAAACCGATCGCTGATCAGGTCACGTTCTGGAACATAGTAATCAGATTGTATTTCACCGAGATGGAACAGGAGATGACATAGATTATCAATCATAAAAGGCCTGTCAACAGCCTTCCTGATGGCCTCAACAGTCTCCTCGTGTCTACGGACATAAGTGTCAGAGCACCAGATAACAAAAGGAATATTCTGGACGTTACGGAGCCAGCCTTTGGTCATGTCGCCTTCATAATAGCGGAAAATGGCATCCTTGTAGTCATAGGTTTCTTCACCGTGATCCGACAGAAAGACAATCACAGCATTACGGTCACGATAGAGGTCGATGACGTGACGTACGACAGAGTCGTTGTAGAGCACAGCATTATCGTATTCTGCCACACGCTGGCGCTTCTCCCTTTCCTGCAGGAAGGGCTCAGGACGGTGGATGCTGTCGGCAGTAAAATGCTCAAAGGCTGCGACATGGGGATAGCGCTCCTTGGCCTGGAAATGCTGACCCATGAGATGAAAGATGACAAGGTTATGGTCGGATGAGGACAAAGGTGTCTGTTCAAAAGAACGGATAAGCTCATCGTCGTATGTATAAGTGCTGTCGTTAACGGTTGTATATGACAGTCGGGCGAGATCCTTGTTGTAAAGAAAAGAGTTCAGAGAGACAGTATATGGGGCATCGAGCTCGACAGTCTTCTGGTTATCCCAGAAAAAGACCTGATATCGTGCGGCCTTGAAGATGGCTGGGAAGAAAGGATGCTGAGCCCAGGACTCATCGTCGGAAAGACTGTTACAGCTCAGAAAATTCTTCATCGACGGACTGGTCATGGAGAATGGACTGACAGCATCACTGAACGCAAAAAGGTTTCCACGACGGGCTTCCTCACTGAGCCGGGGCGTTGTGTCGTGGTTGTAGCCATAGATACTGTAATGCCATTTATTAGAAGACTCACCTATGATGAGAACCACATCAAGGGAATCGCTCTTGTCAACGGGAGGGACAGGCTTCATATTCCTAGTCGAATTGATGGCCATATCCATCTCATGGCCAACGAGATGAAGGGCATAGAGGCTCAACATGGTAGTACTAATTGGATCCTTAGGACGGATATCCTCTATCTGCTGCTGATGAAAGAAATGCTCTGACGTGTCATGGCTGCAAATCCTAACAATAGCCCCAAACGAGATGAGACCCCATACAAACATCAGTACGACGGGTAAAGCGAGCCATGTTTCCAACTTCAGATAAGATTTATTCTTATCATAGATGAAACGGTAATAGACGAATTCAAGAACAAGTACTATGACCAGCCTGACGAAAACTTTCCCATAGGCCACAATACTGCCTGTCGAGAAAAGGTACGAGTCTATAAATTCAGAGGCCTCCCGAACATTGGTCTCGAGAATAAGCGTCAAAACATTCATGTTTATCTCATACCCGTAGTTCTGGAATAAAAAAGAATTGACGCCAAAGAGGAACAGAACAACGACATAGACAAGTATCTTGACGATCTTGCCACGAGTATAGTAGATGAGAAGAGTCAGAAGATAATCATAGAGGAACAGAAGTCCTATCCTACCAATCAGTCCACGAGCAACCATAGGTGAATACACCTGAAACAAGTATAGTATCTCACCAAAGATGGGCAAGCTAAACATGAAGAAAAACATGAAGAAGAACGGGAATTCCTTCAAGATTGGTACTACGAGGGATGAGCAAATGCGTCTAAAACCAATCATCACACTTCTATTTCTTTACACTATTTATAATTAGAAAAAAACATTTTTACACGTTACTCTAAACGGTTTTTATACAACTGTTCTCCTTAAGTATGGAATATAACTTACAACTTTCACCAACAAATATGAAAGGATGAAAATAATAGTTGTAAAGAGCAGAATAAAAAATATAGGATTGAAAGTAGAAGAATATATTGCAAAATAATCACTCATAATAAACATTAACAATGGATGTACCAGATAAATGCCTAAACTACAATTCGACAAATCAACAATAGCACGTCGAACCGATGGAGAATAATTGCAATGCTCCTTGACAAAAACGAAGACAGCAACGGCTTCTAACATGACAAATGGATGCGTGTCATCATAAAAATAGGCATAGGTAAAGCCCACATAATGAGAACAAACATGTGTGCCTAACGCAGAACCGACAAGACCCACAATACCCAATAGATAAATGAAGTACTTAACACGCTTCCCCAAAGAACTTGAATATAGATAATAACCCAAGACAAAATAGCTAATGAATTCCAGTGATATAATACCAAAACCATCATAATAATTCTTCATAAGAACCCTCCATTGCTCATTGAACATTCCTATATGTACAAAAAAAGGAGAAACCACAAATGTTGTAATAACACAAAACAAGACCAAATAACGGAAAACCTGCCAGTTTGCGACAACACACTTCAATATGGGCACAAATAGATAGATACCTACCATCACTTTCAAGAACCAGAAATGAACAGGTCCCTTTAATATACTGATAATTGCTATCTTCAAACTCGTATCTAGCCCGTCCGAATAAAATACATAAATTGCAGACCAAAAAAGGAAAGCATATACTATACGAAGAAGATTTTTCCCCAAAAGGCGCTTGATATGAACCGGTTTATCAGGGGACAAAAACAAAGCACCAGAAATCATAAAGAATAAGGGAACACTCCACTGGGCCAAAGAAATATATATATTTCTAATCTCCCATTCTACAGAAGGGAAGACATCAACCCAATTCTGTCCACCTATATGCTGTAAAACGACAGCAAAGGCGGCAACGACTCTCATGACATCAAAGGATAATATTCGTTTATTCTGTTCAACCATTTACATACACATTTTTCATTCCTTTTCATAATCCTGTAGAATCATTCCATCATCAGTCTTACTCTTTTGCTGAGTTCTTTGCCAACAGCCTCGGAGCCCTTATAGCTCCAATGGGTATTGTCAAACAGGAACACATCTTTCTCTCCTTTCTCCAAAAGAGGCTGCAGGCAGTATTTGCACAGCATGACTTCTGGAATATCTCCAAATATTTCACGCACATCCTCGTTGACTTGCTTTGGAGGGTACGGATTATCCGTTATATAGTCTTGATAGAGGTCGTATTTATCAACGGCCACCATCAACATCAGTTGAATGCCTCGTTTATGCGCCTTACGCGTCAGCAAATCAAACACGTTCTTCACCTTCGGAATAACAGTCTCATCAATCGTTAGGCCATTTTTAATATCTCCATCATAGAAATACAGCTTATTGGGTTCATGGCTACTAAAGAATTCTTTCTTCAGATCTACCACATAAACTGGACTACGGCCTGCAAACCGATACAGGATATAATCACGGGCACGAAGAAGTGACCATTCGTTAGCATTGCGCTTTTTACCGTCAGGGGCTGACTCTGGCTCTGGAACTTCAACCTTGGATTCCTTGAAACCACTTAACCTAAGAGCAAAATCGCGCTCCACGACCTCCACAACCAACACATCGATATTGGTCGAATCAACAACGCCCCAGTCAAGGATATTATAAGTATACTGTATAGGATTATCATATAGACTACGCTTACAGTTGGCAACAGTAATCCCTTCCCCTGACAGATAGTTCTGGTAACCAATATTTCCCTGTTGAGAGAATGAGTCGCCCACAGTCAGCACATTTACATGGATGTTACGCAACTCTTCTGTATGATTGACCTTTATAAATAAGGTGTCCTTCATTTCATACTTCTTGAGCGACTGACCATACTCCACCCCAAACGGAATCAGAGCCAGATTGCCCAAGTCGCCAGTATCTGCCCGTGGACTAATATACAATGTCACATAAGCCACAAGCCCTAACATCAATATATATATAGGCAATACTATATATGAGAATTTAATCAGGAATTTCTTCATAGTCAGAATTGGAAATATATGAATGTCTGGACTTCACCGGCATAAAAGAACATCAGAAGTGCGATACAAGCATAAAGTGTATAACGGACCGAAGAACAGCGGAACACCCTGTTGTCAGGGAACTGAAGTACATGTGCCCTGTTGCGTTGCAGATACTCCACAATCATCAGCAACAGAATAGCAATAAAAGTATTGATACTTCCCAGACGGAAGTGGAAATCATCAAAAGCGGTCAGGAACATACGAGACACAAAGTCCCATGCCTGAGCAATATTCTCAGCACGGAAGATGACCCAGCCAACAACGGCGAGCAGGAACGTCACTACCACCCTACACATATCTTTTACCGTAGGCAACCATCGGCCTGCTGCTAACATCTCCTTGCCCTTTGTGTTGATATGCAACAATTTGTAAAGCACTATCAGACAGCCATGATACAAGCCCCAAACGACGAACGTCCAATTCGCTCCATGCCACAGACCGCTGACACCAAACACGATGAATGTATTGCGGATTACCTTCCACTGGGCACAACGGCTTCCGCCAAGGGGGATATAAACATAGTCGCGGAACCAGGTCATCAGCGAGATATGCCACCGACGCCAAAACTCCGGTATCGATCTCGACAGATAAGGATAATTGAAGTTGGGCAGCAATTTGATACCAAACAAACGCGCACAGCCTATGGCAATATCACTGTAACCAGAGAAATCGCAGTATATTTGGAAAGTAAACAGGAGGGCTAATCCCCAAAGACTGACACCAGAATAGTCGGTATACGAATCCCAAAGCGGATTAAGATTTGCTGCACATCTATCCGCAATGACCACCTTCTTAAAGAATCCCCACAGCATCTGACGGCAACCGTCCACAGCCTGTTCATAGTCGAAATGGCGGTCCCGTTGAAACTGGGGCAACAGATTCTTAGCCCTCTCAATAGGTCCAGCCACCAACTGCGGGAAGAAACTGATAAACGCACAGAACTCAACGATATTCTTAGTGATAGGCACATCTTTCCTATACACGTCAATCGTATAGCTAAGCGCCTGGAAAGTATAGAAACTAATACCCACGGGCAGAATCACATTCAGCGTCACCCAGTCCAACTGATAGTGGAACAATCCCCAGATCAGCTGAGCCAGACTATCCGCGAAGAAGTTGTAATATTTGAACACACCTAAGATTAGGAAGTTCAGTATCAAATTAACGGCACACATCAGTCGCTGGCGGCGTCTGCTGCCCTCAAACCATTCTATCAGCACCCCACTGTAAAAGCTGCAAATGGACGTAAAGACAATCAAGAACAGGAAACGCCAGTCCCACCAGCCATAAAACACATAGCTGGCCGTCACAATCAGCAGATTCTGCCATTCGCGCTTCTGGAGAACAAACCAGTACAGCACAAATACGATAGGCAGAAACACCAAGAACTCGAGCGAATTAAAGTTCATATATTATGACGTATGAGGGCGCATTAACGTTTTAACTCTTTGACTCAGTTCTTTACCAACAATCTCTGAAGCCTTGATACTCCAGTGGCTGTCGTCGAATAGAAAGACATCCTTCTCACCCTTCTCTATTAAAGGTGTCAGGAGGTATTTACACAACAAGACTTGAGGCGTGTTTCCAAAAATCTCACGGGCATCCTCATTATAAGTCTTACGAGGATAGGGATTATCAACGATGTGATCCTGATACATATCATACTTGTCGACAGGGAACATCAACAGCAAAGCGATGCCACGCTCTTCAGCCTTCCTGGTCAGTATTTGAAAAACTTCCTGAACTTTCTGCTTGGAGGCATCGCCAATGTTCACGCCGTTGGTAATGTCGGCACAATAGAAATACAGGCTACGAGGCTCTTTATTGTTAAAATAGTCCTTGTCGAGAGTTACCTTATACACTGGACTCCACTGTAGGCGATACATCAGAAAGTCCCTAGTCCGCAATAGCGACCACGCATTAGGATTTCCATCATTATTGGAAGAAACTACGGAATTAAGTTCATTCATGTCAACCTTATCAACATCAAACTCCTCTGACCTACTGACAAGGTCGCGTTCGCCTACCTGAACAACCAGTACACTAATATTAGTAGAGTCCACCAATCCCAAATCAAGGATGTTATATGCGTATTGAAAAGGATTCTCATAAAGTTCTCTAGCGCAATTAGCCACAGAAACCCCTTGTGCAGCAAGATAATTCTGATAGCCTAATCGACCCATCCTAGAGAAGGAGTCGCCTACTGTCAGCACATCAGCATGAACATCTCTCAGACTGTCTGATTTATTGATACTCTTGAAAAGCACCTCTTTCATCTCGTCAGTACCATCATCAGGACAATCAAACGGTATCAATGCCAGATTTCCCAAGTCGCCAGTTATCCTTGGCAAAACAGAGAGGGTGACATATGCCGTCAGTCCGAAAAGTAACAAGAACACCGGCAACACCGTATAGGACAACTTGATAAGAAACTTCTTCATGGCATCAGAATTTAAAATAAATAAATGTCTCTACTTCGCCAGCAAAGAAGAAAAGCATCAGACTGATGCCTGCGTATAGAGTGTAACGGACGATAGTATGACGGAAGATACCATCGTCAGGAAGTTGGAGAGGATGTTCTTTCTTCCTCGTCGTCCATTCAAGAATCAGCACAATCAGCATAAACAGCATAGTCGCTTTCTTGACAGGCAGACTCGGCATAGAGAACAATGAGGTCGACACGATACCGCTGAAGAAATGGAAGGCATCAGTCACACTACTGGCATAGAAGATAATGAAGCCCAGTGATACCAGCACATAGTTCAGCACCATTTTCGAGAAATCCTTCACTTTGGGTAGGCCATGGTCATTGGGACGCAACTTCTTGTTCTTACCAAACGCTCCTGAAAGCACTAACGGCACATACAGCATGGCATGGTAAAGGCCAAACAAGCCGAAAGTCCAGTTGGATCCGTGCCATAGACCGATGAGCACGATATTAATGGTCACAGCCAACATCACACCCCAATTGGCCATATTGCGGAAGGCAATGTTCAGAGGCATGAACACATAGTCGGTGATCCACGAAGTGAGTGAGATATGCCAGTTACGCCAGAACTCTGCAATATTCCGGGCCAACAACGGATGGTTGAAGTTGCGTGTGATATTGAAACCAAGTATCTTTCCAACACCGATGGCCATATTTGAGTAACCATCAAAATCGGTGTAAATCTGCATGGTATAAAGCAGTGTCCAAATCAGGAGGGTAGAACCTGAATGACTTGTGTAGTCAGCCCACACATAGTCTGTCACCAAAGCCAGATGGTCGGCAATACAAATCTTCGTGAACATACCCCACAGGATCTGTCTGCAACCGTCTACAGCCTGGGCATAATCCAATGAATGCGACCTGCGCAACTGTGGAATGAATGTATTGGGACGGTCAATAGGGCCAGAGAGCAGTGTCGGGAAGAAGGCGATGTAGGTGGCGAACTCCACCATATCCTTACACGGCTCTATATGCTCGCGGTGAATCTCTATCACATAGCTGATCAGCTTGAACGTAAAGAAACTCACACCAACAGGTACAATAATATTCAGAGTAGTCCATGTAGCCTTCAGTCCTATGGCATTGAGCAACTCTGATATCGACTCACCAAAGAAATTCAGGTATTTAAAGTAGAGCAACAAGCAGATACCCAGCGCCACGCCAAGGGTCGTCAGACGCGAAGCCTGCTTTGTACGCCCCTCCGACATCACGTCCTTCAGCCACAGGCCAAGGGCATAGAACACCGCAGTCGCACCAAGCAGTATCACCACCATTTTCCAATCTACAACACCATAGAAGAAATAACTCGCCAGCAACAGCCAGATGTTTTGTCGGCGAGGAATTTTCTTCGTAAACGGTAAGTAGTAGACTGTGAATACTACAATGAAAAAGAAGAGGAATCTAACGGAGTTGACAACCATCTTACAGCTTCTCCATCATCGAATCGACCATCTCACCGACGTTATTCCACTTCATGATTTCCAGAGAAGTAAATTTGATCTTAAATGCCTTCTCGATAGCAACAATCAGTTGAATATGACTTAACGAGTCCCACTCCTCAATATCGTCGGCACTCGTCTCGTCTGTCAGATTGCACTCATCAAGATCAAGCACATCCGTAAAAATCTCATTCAGTTTCTCAAAAATCTCTTGTCTTTCCATAATTACTATTTTTTACTTTTCACGATTCACTAACTCAATAAAGCCTATCTCCGAGTTCCAGAAATAGCAGATTTTCCTATTGTCGAAGGCAGGTGCAGCCACAGGATTGAACAAAGCCGTCCAGTCTTCCTGAATCAACTTCTCATATTCCTCTTCCACATCATCAACCTCATAGCACATATGATAGGGTGTTACACCCCGCTTGGTTAGCATCTTCTGCATGGTCTTGTTGTCCTCATAAGGCTCCACCAATTCGATGCGCACATCACCAGGCTTAGTCAGGAAACAGATCTTCGTCCGTTGGGTGTCATCATCAACGACCTCACCAGCGACATATCCAAGCCTTTCAAACTCCTTCGCTGTGGTACTGATATCTCCAGTCAAATAACCTACATGATCCGTCGTATAGTTCATACAGTCTTTGTTTCAATATAACACTCCCTCGGCTGATAAGCCTCTACGTCCAATTCATAACAGGCTGTGTCAGCACCTTCAACCTTTGTGAAACCCAGTCCTGTATAGTGGTTCTCCACCATCTTATTCTTGGGCGTAGGCAGATACTCGCCGATGATCTTCTTATAGCCTGCAGCCTTGGCACGTTCAACCATTGTATTGAGAGTAAAGTTCTCCATGCCACGCTTCAGCACACGGCAACTCATGAACCACGTGTCCACAAACAATGTCTCTGAATCCTGTTTCTTCATGATGATAACAGCTATTAGACCATTGTCACCAAACTTATCCTCAAGTGTGAAGCTCAGATCTATGACGTCAGCGTTCTCTGCCAAAGCTGTAATATCAGCCTCGGTATACCGGATAGTCCTCAGGTTGAACTGGTTGCTACGCTGGGAAAGCTGAGCCACACGAGGCGTATTGAACTTCGTAAATCCACTGACGGCCGAGACCATATTCAACGATTTCAGGAAGTCAGCTTCGTTGGTAAAGGTCTTGGAAAGCGACACGCGCTTGGCCTCCACCTGATACTGCTTGGTACGGTCCTTATCAGCATTACTGTAATTGGCCGTCTCGAAAAGATTCAGCGAATAGAGATATTCCAGATATTCTCCCGGATCCTCTGGCAACTCAGGAACTGTGATGCCCTTGATATTCTCACGGACAATGTTTCGCTCGAAAGGATTGTCATCGAGGAACACCATCGAGTCGAAGCCGATGTTCAAGATACTCTGGATAGTACGGATATTGTCGACCTTCGTCTCCCAATTGGCTTGGAATACGGCGATATCATCCAACTTCAACACCATATCGGGATGTTTCTCAAACGGTTCCTTTGCCGTCTCCTCATTATTCTTCGAAGCCACACAGATGATGATGCCACGCTGTTTCAGTTTCTTCACCCACATCTGGAACTCCGTGAAGGCTTTTCCTATTCCAAGACCATGACCAAGTTGGATACCCTCCAAGCCGTCATCACCGATCACCCCACCCCATACTGTATTGTCGAGGTCGAGGATCAGACATTTCTTGAACTGTCCCTTGATGGCACAAACGATATCCATGACTCTTGATGCCACATATGGCAGGGCATCAACGCTCAGGATCATCTCTGTGCTGACATAGACGTTAGGAGCAAACATAAAGTCACGTCCAAACTTATTCTGAAGGCCTGCGATATCACAAATGAAGAGATTCGGATATTGCTGCGTGAGGTTCATCAACTCATAGTTGAGCTTCCTGATCTGGTATGACAACGATGAAGTCACCTTGTTAGCATAGCTGCCAAAGACGGTGTCCTCAATCTCCGAAT
>Ga0310786_10006781_pt1 | contig 15121 bp, 15 predicted proteins | sample AusTroGonzalo_MG_FD_203881 | JGI IMG/M metagenome (GOLD analysis project Ga0310786, IMG submission 203881) | Bovine rumen microbial communities from tropical cattle in Woodstock, Queensland, Australia - Gonzalo_03 (v2) (version 2) | ecosystem: Host-associated > Mammals > Digestive system >... | reverse complement strand
CCTGCAGGCCTGCAAAGAGCAGCAGGGATACCGTGATGCCTTGGCTGTGATATATTTTTTTTAAAAGAAAATGTTTTGCAGCATTATGGGAACCTCAAAGCTACGCAGTATCGCCTGCATAGTTCTTCCAATATTGATATTCTTTTTCTTCGATAAAATGAATGGCGCGAGGGCCTCGTTAGTCTTTCCGAAGTACATTTCCTATGCCTTTCTTGAAGAAGTGGGTTCGCGGATATTTAACAGGCGAGTTTGCTGGAGCAGGTCTGTTGAAGCGAGTTTTGATAGTCACAAACTTTTGGTTTTTCTGGCATGTCAATTTCCCATTAGGCATAGGCAGTTTAGTTTCTTGCTATACTATTATTAGCTTCGTGGGGATTGGATCAATTGGCTTGAGACACACATTCCCTTGTTCTATGTGCCTGTTTTCATGGAATATTTAATATGTTCAAGCACAATAACGGCCTTTTAGATAATTGGGTAACGAGATCTCTTCTCGCGATTTCTATTGCATCATGGTTCATTATTTGATATTTTCCCTTCAGAAAGACGGATTCTTCGGAAGAAGTAGAGAACAAGAATAATTAGAAAAATACTTATTTTGCCCCTTTTGGGGCCAAAAAGTTCATCTGACGAACTTTGACGAATTTATTTTATAACTCCCTGTAAACCAGCTGGTTTATGGGGAGTTTCTTTTTGTGTTGACGAACTATGACGAACTCTAATTGATGCGAAAATTTGGAGCGCGTAATTATTTGAACTACTTTTGCGGTGACAAAAATAACCAAATAACGTAAAACTTAAAATTATGAACAAGAAACTTTTTTTTATTCTCGGTTTAATCTTGATGGTGTCACTTCAAGGCGTAGCTCAAACTCAGTCAGGACAGAATCCTGAAGTGGTAGTTCTTCAGGTAAAGACTGAAAATCCCGCCCAAGCTGCTGGTCCTATCAGACGTAGTCCTGCGATGGCTCCTTCTGTAAGTCTGGAAGACCATACATTATATTTTAATACGCCTTGCGATGGCTGCACCCTGCAGCTGATCAATGAAGACGGTGACGTGGAGGTTGACGTGGTCATCCCAGAGGGTACCACAACTCTGACCTTACCATTCTATCTGGAAGGAGAATTCCTGATTCAGATTATTCGCGGTAGGTATTGTTTCTATGGTTTTATAGAATTATAATATAGAAAACGAATGTGGAGCAATAGGAAGTGAAATCATTTATCTCGAACATAATGCAATCCTTAGTTAGTAAAATAGTCATAGTAGGTACGTTGCTGCTGACTTCTTGCATTAAGCAAGAAGGAAGCGCAATGTATCAGATTTCGACTTCTCAGCATGATGATCTCCACATTTCTTTAACTGATTGGAATGTATGTGGTTCTTTTACCATTGAGGAAGACTCTTTGTTGAAGGACTCCTTCTTGGCAAATCCACATCATTTTATGAATTTGTATAAAGCAGATACGGCACAAATAAAAAAGTATTCAGGACTATATCATCCTTTATACAACCAACTTGACCTCAAAGAAGTCTTTCATGTCCAGCCAGACGACACCACACATATACTTCAAGATAAAATAACTTATTTGCATTGCGAAATCATTTCCGATGCAGACGTTCTGGCGTATGTTGAAGTAAAAACATCTATGGAATGCGTACAGTTTCTAAATGCAGACACATTACGCAGACGTGATATCCAGGGGCTCAATATTTATCCTTTCCATCTCAAGAAAGGTCATAATGATTATATCGTAAAGACCAAATGCACAGGGAACGACTATTCTTTCGAATCAACTATATACGACAGCATTAGCGTAGCCAAGCTCTATGCCGATGGTCAGAGTTGTAACATTATATATCCTGAGATTGATTCATTGAGTCATATCGTGATGCTTACCAATGCCCATCAGAACGTGGTAGACCTCCCCGTCACCTTGCAATTCTATGATGTATATGGTGATTCGTTGTGCAATCGGATTGTTGTGCAACCAGATTCGTTCACCTATTTTGTAGATGGCATGGAGAACAATAAGTCATATATCTGTGAGATGACTATAGGTGATCACGCTGTTCGTCAGCCAGTATTGTGTGGTAAAGACGACAATGCCTATGCAAGGTTTGTTGAGATGCGCAAGCAGCTGCCAGACAATCATCCTCGTGCAGCTGAGATAGATCAGGTACTATATCGTCTTAACTTTCTATTAAATCACCCCACACGATATGATGGTGACTGGTGGTGGCAGTTTAAAATCTCGCCTCTAACATATCAGTTGGAGCATACCTTTGCCCATTTGGATGGCACTTATGGGGAAGACGATTCAGAGGCTAATATTCAATTCATTACTTATCAGTCTGAGATTGATGATAGTCTGCAGCGCTATATCTTAGCGCGTCCAAATAAAATTGACCGCTCGAAACGACTGCCTCTTGTGGTAGTGATTCGTCCCAATATAGAGAATCTTCATCATTTCTTTGCTTGTCCTCAACTGGCACGTCAATGGGCGGTCAACCAAATGCAGTCACTTTCCAATAAATATGGCTTCCTGATCATGATGCCAGAGATCCGAACCTATCTGAATGAGGATCTTTTACCAATCGCTGAGGAGGAATTGAAACTGGCCATCAAGGATGTGCAAAAGCACTATCCTGTAGATTTAGCCCGACTGTTTCTCCATGCCAATTGCAGTGGTGGATATCGTGCACTAAGAATGGCAACGGATTATCCTGAAATGTTTAAAGCGATAGCTCTTTATGCGCCAGTTTATCATAGAGATTTTGAAGACAAATGGTCAAACGAGCACAAACCAGAACTGTCTATAAAGAATCTGAAAAGGACTCCCATGTTGATACATGGTGACCCTATAGATACTCATAGTCCCTGCTCCTTGTATAAAGATCTTATTGAGGACTGTCAAAAGAGAGACATCCCATTGACTCTATCCATAAAAAGAAATTCTGGACAATTCTACAATGTAGTGTTGGTGGGAGAAGAGGCCCTTGACTTCTTTAGTAAGCAAAAGTGAGAAAAATCAGCCGGATGATTATATCTTGACCAGACAAGTAAAAAGGAGGGATTCCGAAAACTTAGAGTAGGAAAGTAATAAATCAAAAAAAACAAAATTATGAAACGAAAACATTTGAAATTCGTTATTTTGATAGCTGTTATGACAGCGTCTGGTCTTGGCACTTATCATGCATATCATGTCAACGAGGTAACAGACGATGCTCTGTTAGCAGAGAACTTAGAGGCATTGAGTAATCCAGAAGCACCGGATTGGGACGACGAGTATGATGTTAAGGGTGATCCGGATGGTAAATGTATAGCATTTACATCAAAGCATGATGTCTGTCCAGAACGTGGTGAACCACCTGTAAAACATGGTAAGCACTGCGATATAGTCACTTACAAAGTAGTTGAAGGGGGGTATACTTATAAAAAGAAAAGAGTAATAGCAGCGAAAGTTGCGTTCTATTCCAAATGGAAGGACGAATATAAACGATGCAAATCAGGATATACAAAGCATGGTTTAGATGATATAATTACACCTCCTCCAACAGATCACACTTATGCTGATTAAATGAGTTTTTATATAGTCTTTTTTGTTGGATTAGTGCGCGTTCTGCGCCTAATTCAATAAAAAAGAGTGTTCCTTTAACTTGAAATATGATTCGACAGTCATGAAACAGATTATTAATTGTTCATTGGTATTTGTAATAGCATTATGTATGTCCTGTCTTCATCCTTCTGAGAACGTTGAAAATGATGATAAGTTACTATCTGTGAATATCACAGATGAGCCTATTACGCTTCCTGATTTGTATGATAAAGCAAAATTTGTTCCTCTTGAAAATGGTGAGAATGTTATGATAAGTTATGTAAAGAAAGCTATTGTGAGAGATACTAATGTTTTTTTGCATGACTGGGAACCTTATCCGTCAATCAAAGTATTCTCCACAAATGGTGATCATATTTGCAATATAGGCAACCTAGGGCATGGTAGAGGTGAGTACGTAGATATTGATGATTTTACAATGAGTCTTGGCGGGGATTCTGTTTTTATCCTTTGCAATAACAGTATTCTCGCATACGATAATAAAGGAAAATTCCTGTTTAATAAAGATGTAAACATAAATGGTGCTATAAGAAGGATTGAATGCTGTAATGGTGGGTATGTGTGCCTTACGGAATACAAAGGTAATGATTACCTTTTACATTTTCTGGACTATGATTTTAAAATAAAAAAAGAATTAATTAGTTCTGGTGGAAAAATAATTAGAGAACCTTCCTTAGTAAAGAAACCTATTCAGGTTCATGGTAAAGATGTGTGGTATTACAACTGGTTCAACTCAACTTTTTATGTTGTTGACACACAAAATAATTATAAAGTCTCCAGTTATAGGATAAATACTGACAAGGCTAACAAGCCAGATCAATATGAGGTTGACGATTATGTCTTTTCAAACGATTTTGATGCAGTTTCTGATTATGTTGTTATCGACAATATGATATTTGGATGGTTTCATGTTGCTCAATATGCTGACAGGCCATTCTTTTGGGACTTAAACAGTAATGAAATTAGTGTAACATCAGAACACGAATGGATTCCTTATATTGAAACCATAAGCTCAGATACCTATTATTCTCTTGTAGATCAAGAGTCATTCATTCGCATGTCAAAATACATGGAGAAATTGGATAATTTCAATAACAATTATTTGGATGTATATAATCGCCCCATAACAGAGAAAGACAATTACATATTGGTAGAGTTTAGCCCAAAGAAATAGTCATGTAAATATGAAAAAAATGGTATCACGATTGTCTCTTATAAATCTTACATTATTCATGGTATTACTTACCTCAACGTCATGTAAGAATGACAATTTGGAAAGAGATATGAAAACTTTCTATAACAGAAAAGTTAGCATTCCTTATAATCAAATGATAAAAAAAGACTGTAGCCTGTACCATGATAGTGTTTCTGATAGTCATTTTAAACTAGTTAGATATGCAGAAGTGTTTCATTGCTCAGATTGTCAAATAAAACAATTGTCATCATTTGATAATGATACGTATACTAGCGGCGTATCACAAAGGATTCCCGTTTTGTATATAGTCAATATACCGCATAATGTAGATCCCACGGAGCTATATTCCAAATTGTGTAAGAAGAGAATAAGGGGGACAGTTTATTTGGACACCTGTAACGCTTTTCTTCAGGCCAATCCAGATTTCCCCATAACCCCAATGTTTCACACATTCTTATTGAACGAGAATGACAGAGTAGTTTTAATAGGTGACCCTTTTAAAAATAAAAGAATGGAGGATTTGTTTCAGATGGTTATTGAGAAAGGACAATGATGTCAGGATTTGTACATATTGTAAATACAAAAATAAATGGTATGGCTGGAATCCTTAGAAAATATCTCCTTCATGAATTAGGAGTAATATTTATTCTATCTGCGATTCTGAAAATAATCAGCATCTATTCATTCTCTCAGACAGTCCACTCGTGTTGCGTTGGTAGGCGAAGAAGCTATATCTTTTTTAGTAAGCAAAAGTGAGAAAAATCAGCCGGATGATTATATCTTGACCAGACAAGTAAAAAGGAGGGATTCCGAAAACTTAGAGTAGGAAAGAAATGTTAAACAAAAAAACAAAAAATGAAAAAGATTTTAAAGTCCACACTTGCAGTGGCAATTTTGACAAGTGCGAGTTTTGGAGGTTTAAAAGCATACGAAATGTATGCAGGTGTTCAAAGCAACAATCTTTTGGTTGCCAATGTTGAAGCCCTGGCGGCTGATGGTGATGCACCAACCCTTCCAGTAGAATGCTATGACAAATATAAGGCATATTCTTCTAGTTCTTTAGTAAGATTTAGGCCCTGTGACAAAGCTCCGACTTGTGATCATATATGGGCTTATAGTCCAAGAAAAAAGACCATGTGTCCAGGTTCAGGACAATAAATATTTGATAACTTTGACCAGAGAGGTTCATTTTTCCTCTCTGGTTCTAAAAATGAATTTCTATGAAAAAAATTATTTGTTTTCCAGTTTGGGTTCTTGCAATTCTATATATTGTATCTTGCAAAGGATCTTATAAAGAACTAAATATAAATGAAGTTCCAAAACAAACAATACTTGTCGAAAAATCAGTTGAAATTGATTCTTGTAGCGGTATTAATCTCTTTTTGTACAATAAGAATGTTATTGTAGTAGCACCACAAAAATCATTTGGCAAATATCCGTATTATCTATATGATATGGATAGCCTCCACTATATTGGAGCAGTTGGTCGTTTTGGGCATTCGTCTCAAGAATTTGTAGACGTTAACCCTTATTACATTGTAAAAAGTGATACTTCGTTTGCTCAATGTACAGACGGATATTTTGAAAGTGTTTATACAATTACAGGAGGTCAGCTTGCGCTTCTTCATAGAAAAAAAATTTCCTCCTTTAACATGAATGGGTTATGTAGAGCAGATGATAATTCATATATTTTCTGGAATGAAGACCCCAATGATGAGTTCGTTTGTTTTTCCTCAAAAACGAAAGATTATTCTAAATTTGGTAAGTATCCAAGTAAAGAGTTTCCTTCAAAAAGTCAAGATGATTATTTGAGCTTCTATGAGAAAGCTACATCTGTCAATCTTGAAAACGGATTGTTCTATAGTTTCTATACAAACATTCCTGTTGTAAGAATATTTGATAAAGATAGGGAGGAGGTCTCTTCGTTTATGATAGAAAATTGTAGTAGGGGGGAACAGTATTACAATGATTTCGTAAATGATAGAAACAAAACTTTTTATTGTATGGCAAAATCATATGGCCAATATACTTATGCATTATATCATGGAACCACATTTCTAACGCCATATTCTGAAATACATGTTTGGGATAATACGGGAAATATGATTAATCGAATTGTTTTAAACAAATGGATTAAGTGTTTTGATATTGATGTTGAATCAAAACGAATATATGGAATAATTATTGATAAAGAGGAGTATCTCTTTAGTGCATATTATTCTTAATAGATTTATCTAGTATTGTTAAAAAATAATAGTTGGTCGACAGTTCTTTAAAGACGTGGACTTCAGCAAGCAGACCTTATGAAAAAAGTATTGTTAAGTGTTTTTCTTGTTATATTTTCTGTGTGCATTGCATGCCTTATTTACTTACTGGTCACGCCCAAAATACCCCAAGAAATACAGAGTGTTGTGGGATCAGAAATTGACCTATGCCTAAATGATATGTTGGTAATAGGTGACTCTACAGGAGTAAAAAAGCAAGGAAAAAAAATAGTTGTGTTTACGGATTCAACCCAGTGCGCAACATGTCGATTGTATGCAATTGGCCAATGGAGACCATTTATGGAATCTATGGATAAGAGGAGTGATAGTATAGATTTTGTATTTATCTTTCATCCTTCAAAAGATAATATTCAAGCAGTGATAGATAAGGTAAAGGGAATGGAGTTAGAAACTCGTATCTATATTGATATTAATGGAGTTTTTCTTAAGAAAAATCCTCGTGTTCCTCATTCTTCTCATCTTCAAACAATGCTTTTAGATGAAAACAACATAGTACAAATAGTTGGAAATCCAATTGCAAATGACAAAATGGATAAGCTATATAGGTCTATTTTAGATAATATTTAGTATTATCAATTCTAAATTGATCTTGAATCGGAGAAATTTGAAAAAAGAGACATGAAAAGAAGCAAAATAGTAATTTGGATTATCTTAGGGATAATTTTTATATACTCAGGTTTTTCTAAGGCCATAAATGTATTTTCATTTTCTCAGACAATTCTATCCTTTAATGAGTTGTTAGGGTTAAGTGTGTTCTATAGATGTGGTGAGGTCTTGGCGATTCTTATTTGTATGGTAGAGTGTCTATTGCCCTTGTTGTCTCTTAGAAGGGTGAACAGGAGTTATGTCGTGTGGTCTTATCCTATAATACTTGGCTTTTTTACTAGCATCACTTATGTAAACAACACAAGTCTGTATGGTGGAATAGAGTCATGTGGATGCTTTGGTGAGATCATTCATCTTTCGCCAGCAGTTTCTTTCTATAAAAGTATGGGGTTGCTGGTATTATCTCTACTTCTATTATTTTTTCATTTAATGGAAAGCCGAAATGGAAGGACCCCCCTATTTCCTACAATAAAGTTAGATTGTTATGTAATCATGGCAATCATGACGTCTATTGTACCTCCTCTGTTTTCATACTTATTTATGGAAAGATTGCCGCATGTGTTGTATGTGATACTTTTCTTGTCAATCATTGTAATAGGGATGTTTTTGTGTTTGAAATATATAATGGACATTAATACAAATAAAAGTCAAAGATGTTATATAGAGGTTTGAAATTTTTGTTAGTATCGTTCGTCTCCATATTACTGTTGTATGGAGTATGGTTGATACTGCGTTGCTTGGTGTTCGACTATTTTACCATCCCGACATCATCAATGACCCCATCTTTGAAACCAGGAGATAAGGTAATTGTCAACAAGATATTAATAGGTCCGCGTATTTACAAAGATCTGCACTTTGTTCCAACTGGTCAGGAATTGGAATCTTGGCGTCTAAAAGGGCTGAGATCACCTCGTCATAACGATATTGTTGTTTTTAACTTCCCCCATCATGATAACAAAATCAGTTTTGTGATTAACAATGTGTTTTGTAAACGTATTGTGGGAATGCCTGGCGATAGTTTGAGAATTGTCAACGGGCACTACCATAACAATAATTACGAAGGACTACTTGGGGTGGAAGATGAACAAGTGCGACTAGAAGGTACGCCAGATTCGCTGTTGTGGCCACCATCAAGATGGACTATTCCTTATGATTGGCATTTCGCATGGACTATACGAGACTTCGGTCCCTTGTATATTCCAAGAAAGGGTGACGTGATGAACGTCACGCCATATGAGGCAACTCTTTATAAGATGCTTTTAGCTTGGGAGACAGGAAAGCCTATTGAATGCGATTGGGAAAGCAATACAGTTTGGGTTGGAGATAAGCATCTTACCCAACATTTGTGGCAGCATGATTATTACTTTATGGCAGGAGATAATGTTCTGGATTCAAATGACTCACGTTATTGGGGATTAGTGCCAGAAGAATATATTGTTGGAATAGTTGATTACATCATCTAAATAAATGAAATATAAGATATTGGTCATATTATGTCTCTGCTTTATCTTGTGGTTTTCTATTCAACCAGTGGAGCAGAATTGGAGTGGAACGGATATCCTACTTTCAGAGGTGACTTGTGGAATAGCTGTTGTGGCGGTTTTGATAATAGTGTGGCGTAAACAACAGATGCGTCTGTCTGCTATAGATATTGTTGTCGCATTGTGGTTTGTATATGTAATGTTCCGGAGTTATGTGGACCCAATCTTCCCTTGTGCCAACTTTTGTTTGCGAATAATGCAGATGGTTGCGCTCTATGGATGCATCCGTCTCCTATTATCTTCTGCTCAAATCTCGGAAAGGATTATTGTAGTTATCATTTTACTCTGTGGAATATACGAAGTGTTCTTGGGAGCAGATCAACTGATTAATGGTGGTAGCCGTCATTACCTTTTCATTATATCAGGTTCTTTTCTAAATCCAGGTCCCTATTCAATATTTTTGAGCATGGGGTTGGTTATGTCGTGCCAGTTTAGAAAAAAATATCATTCTTCAAATACAATTCTGACATCATTGTTTAGTTGGTTGCCATTGGTCTTCTTTATTCTTCTGCCAGCCACTTGGAGTAGGGCAGCGATTCTTTCTGCGGTAATTTGTTTGGGGATTATCTTTTGGGATCAATGGAAAAGATATAGATGGTATGTCTTTGGAGGATTGTGTCTCATATTTATAGGTCTATACTTTTTAAAACAAGGATCTGCAGATGGGCGCTCAATCATTTATATGATTTCTTTTCTGAGCTTTTGTCACGCTCCTGTGTTCGGTTCCGGCATTGGCAGTTTTTGTCATCAGTATGCAGAGGAAATGGCAAACTTCAGTATGCAGCATCCCACGTTCAATTTTCAGAGTGCAGATGTGATAGATGGGGCCTTTAATAGTATCCTACAAATAGGAGTAGAGCAGGGACTTGTAGGTGTAGGCTTTGCAGTAGTGCTTGTTGTTCTGATGTTTGCAAGATTAGAAAAGTGTGGAAAAACCTTGGGTCAGGGATTGCTATGTCTATTAATTTTCTCCATGTTCTCATATCCTTTTGACCAGTTGCCCTACGCGATAATATTTGTGGTGATAGCTGCCTATGCTGGGACTTCTCAAAAGGAATTATCCTTTTCAATCAGCAGGTATCAATGTTTGAAGAAGTCCCTTGCACCATTGTCGTTGCTTTGCTTTATAGTGGTTACCTCTGTTTTCTCTCATCAACAGATTAAAGAAAGAGCAAAAGCTGAGGCGGACTATCAGATGATAGCATGGATAAATAATACAGCCTTTATTGATGACTATTATAATCATCTTCCGTTAATGATTGCCAATGAGCATTTTCTGTTTATTTTCAGTAAGATACTAGCTAAAGATGGTAGATACAACGACAGTAATGCTATACTACGTCTTGGAACACGAATCAGCAACGATCCCATGTTTTATGTTGTTCAGGGCAATAATTATGGAGAAATGGGCTTCTATAAAGAAGCAGAATCGGCTTATAAAAAGGCGTTTGCAATGATGCCTAATCGATTATATCCCCTTTATCAATTGATGCTTCTTTATGAAAAGGAAGGTGATGTTGATAGAGTTGGGCAAATGGCTCGTCGCGTATTGGCTTTTAAAGAAAAGGTGTCTTCTTCAGCAACAAAAGACATGAAAAAGAGAGCAAGAGAACTATGCGAATCTTTGAAACATAATGAAATAGAGGTTGCCGAAAATCTATAATAGAGTAGGAATATTATCTTATAATATTGATATGAAATGTAATTCGAAAAACATTGTCGCAATTCTTTTCTATTTGTTAATTATTGTGGCAGGTGGTATTGGGATGGTGTACCAGGCAAGCTCTCAAACAGATAATATGCAGTTGAGTGTGGTGGAGTGGAGTGGAAAGGAGTTTTTGTTTGCAGATACAATTAAGTATAAGATGAATAATCAGCTAAAAGATTCTGTAAACTTGAGCGATTATTTTATTATCTCTTATCTTGATTCAACAACATGCACAACATGTAGAATACATGATAAAGTAACGTGGTTGATAGGGACTTATGCCATATTAATACCTCTTAATACATAAGTAGTAAGATTTGGAATCTAATTCAGAGATGTAACCGCATGTTTTTACAAGAAATGAAATACAAAAAGATATGTTTAGCAAAGAAATACAATTATATAGCAATCGTATGAAGATTTGGCATGGTTTAATATTAGTGATGGTATTAGTCATCACTCCCATGTCATGTGACAATGCGCTAAACCAGAGCCTAGAACTAGCTGGTGAAAATCGTCAAGAAATGGAAAAAGTATTAGCTCATTTTAAAGATGATGAAGATCCGCTAAAATATGAGGCAGCATGCTTTCTCATAGAGAATATGCCGTATCATGGTACATTCTATGGAAAGGAATTAAATAAGTATATCCATGCATACGATATTATGGGGGGCGAACCGCGAGAAAAGCGTAGTGAGAAATGGAATGAGTTGAGTAAACAAATTGATATACAGGGATTAAAGTTTGCTAATGATATTACTAAGGTGAAGGCCGATTTCCTTATCCGAGCCATTAATCAGGCAGTTGATACATGGAATGCGTCGGAATGGTGCAAAGAATATGATAAATCTGTTTTCTTTGACTATGTGCTTCCATATAGAGTGGCCAACGAGCCATTAAGTGACTGGCGTGAATACATCAAGCGTACTTATCCCTATATGGGCGATAACTCTGTATGGAGTTCGCGAGGTCAACAGATTGTGGCGGCAGAAAGTGAATGCATCAATGCGGAGGTGAAGGACGAAACCAGCGCATTACATGGACAAGTTGTCTTGCTCAATAAGCCGCAGGCCAGCGTGACTTTTAGAATTAATGCGCCAGTGGCCGGTCATCGACTCATTCGCTTTCATTATATCACTTTGGCGAGGAGAGCCACAGCAGCAGTTAGTTTGAATGGCAAAAAGATGGGACTCTTGCATTTGGAACCTACGATAAACATGCATACGTTTCGCAGCACTCGTTTTGGGTTGCAGGTGGATTTCAAGAGTGGTGTCAACGATCTGAAGGTTGAGTTCGAAAAAGACATCATCGGTTTGGACTACATTACGGTGTCAAGCATGGAAAGCATTGATACAAAGAGGGTGGAGGATTTTTCCGACAGCTATTGCCAGATACAGAATGTGCAGACGGAACAATATGTGTCTATGGATACGTTGGCGGCAACGATGCTGAAGCCTGCTAAACTGAAAAAGTATGCTGTCAAAGATAATACACTGCTTCTGCGACTGGATTATTTAGGCTTCTCTAACTGGAGAATATCGCCCAAGGATAGTGCAAACATGTGTCTGGAAGACCGTTGGGTGAGCCTTGATACCATGGCTGCTGTGGGTAAATATAATTATATTGGTGCGGCACATCAGAAATGGGTTATTATTCCGATTGAGGGGGACATGTACAAGATCATGAATAAGGATACTGGCATGTTTTGGGAAGCTTCGAAAGACAAGGATACAGGGGAAGACATTGTTGTTCAGAATATCTATAAAGGTAAAGAGTCCCAGAAATGGAAGATAACGAAAAAAGGCCCTAATCCGTTAGCTAACCATTTCTTTAAGTTGGGAAGTGCTGCTTCGAAAGCCGTCAAGGTGACGGATATGTGCAGTCAGTTTGAGTTCATTGGTCAGACAGGTGGCATACCACCAACCTTAGCCCAGTTGGTTAGGCAACGAACGGGAAAATGTCGTGATGAATCGGCATACGAAGTAGCCATGGCTCGTTCAATGGGTATTCCGACAGCTATTGATTTTACGCCGCATTGGGGTAACCGCACAAATTCTCATGCTTGGTGTGTGCTGATTCTTCCTAATGGAAAAGGTACGCCTTTCTATATGGGGTGTGTGCCAGGGGACACGGCTCATTATTATCATCCATACCTCAAGCCAAAGATTTTCAGACACCAGTTCCGTTTGAATAGAGAGATGATGAAGGATTTTATTGGCGAAGAGAGCGTGTATCCGTTCTTTAGACAACCAGATTTCATTGATGTGACGGACGAATATTATGAGACAACTCATGTTGAAAGGGAGGTGCCGGAAAAATATCACGAAAACAAGGTGGCTTACATTTGTGTGAGTGATAAAGAAGACTGGGTACCCGTACACTACGGCAAAATTGTTGATGGGAAGGTGACATTCAAGTCAATGGGACGCCGTATTCTTTATATGATGGCAGTTATGGATAGGGGTATGCTAAAGACGATAGGTAATCCTTTCTATATTACGCCAGATGGAAAAGTTATTGATGTCAAAAGCAATGAGAAAAAGCTGCAATCAATGACATTGCTTAGGAAATATCCATTCTTTGGTAGGGAGGACTTTTTCAATTTCAGAATGAGTTATGGAAAATTCCAAGGTAGCAATGATCCTTCATTTAAGAAACCAGTTACCTTCTTCACTCATGAAGGCATTACTGAGGGGTGCTGGTATGAGCGAAAGGTGGAGGACAAACATTCATATCGATATGCCCGCTATCTAAGCCCTAATGGCTCCTATTGTAATATTAACGAATTGGAGTTTTATGATGCGGAAGGTAATATATTGACAGGGCGTATTATAGGTACAGAGGGTGTGGAAAACCAACGTAAGGAGACTGTGTTTGACAGCAATGTGCTGACAGGCTTCCATGGAAACAGCCCCGATGGTCATTGGGTGGGCTTAGCATTCAATCGTCCTGTTACTATTGCCAAAGTGAAATACATGCCGAGAAACGATGGCAATACCATTGAAATTGGTGATGAGTATGAACTGAAGATCTTTAAGGATGGATACTGGAATGTTTTAGAAACAAAGAAAGCCACAGAGAATGAGATTACATTCAAAAATGTGCCGAGTGGAGGTCTATACATCCTTAGTGACAAAACGAAAGGAGTGGAAGAACGACCATTTACCTATGAAAAAGGTAAGCAAGTGTGGTGGTAAATAATCCTTGACGAACTTTGACGAACTTTTTTTGTAACTCCCTGTAAGCCAATATGATTATGGGGAGTTTTTTTGTGCGTGGACGAACTTTGACGTATTCTGATTAATAGTATTATTTGGCGCGAATGAAGAAAGTAACTACTTTTGCAATCAAAAGAAAAACAGTCAAACGAATGATAGAAAAATGATGCAGATAAAAATGAAAAGATTGCTTTTATTGGTGGTATTCCTTTCTCTCAAAAGCTTATGTGGCTTTGCCGATCAGCTGTCGCTGGCCTCTGCTATTCAGATTGCTCAGCAGCAGTCCTATGATGCCATGGTGTCGCGACTTAGCTTTATGAGTCAGTACTGGAGTTACAGGTCGTTCCAGGCAGAGTTGTTGCCAGCAGTTAATCTTTCTGGAAACCTGTTCCAGTTTGACCGCTCGATGGTGGAGGCACGAAACTATGATGACGGTCGTATTGCGTATGTGGAGAACAACTCTATGAGCAATAGCTTGGCCTTGTCTGTTGATCAGAATATCGTGGCGTTGGGAGGTAAGTTGTCGGTGCAGTCTTATCTCTACCGGCTGGATCAGTTCAGTTATGATTCCAAGATTTATAACTCGCAGCCAATACGTCTCCGTTATACACAACCATTGTGGGCCTATAACAGCCTGAAATGGCAAAAGAAGACGGAACCATTGAGATATGAGAATGCCAAACGTGCCTATCTGGAATCCATGGAAGAGGTGGCCGTTCAGGCTGTTTACTTGTTTTTTAATGTTCTGTCAGCCCAGTCCACCTACCAGCAGAGTGTGAGCACCCTTAAGGACAGACAATATTTGTTTGAGATTGCCAAGAAACGATTGGAGCTTGGCACCATCACGAAGAGTGAGTTGTTGCAACTGGAACTCTCGCTGCTGAATGCTCAGGTGGATGTGAACAACAATGAACTGACATTGAAAAACCAGAAGTTTCGCTTGTTCTCTT
>Ga0310786_10006780_pt1 | contig 15123 bp, 16 predicted proteins | sample AusTroGonzalo_MG_FD_203881 | JGI IMG/M metagenome (GOLD analysis project Ga0310786, IMG submission 203881) | Bovine rumen microbial communities from tropical cattle in Woodstock, Queensland, Australia - Gonzalo_03 (v2) (version 2) | ecosystem: Host-associated > Mammals > Digestive system >... | reverse complement strand
CAGATAATTTGGAGGAACTCAATGGAAAAGTTGCTGACTAGGAACGGAGTATGCAAGAAGCTGGAAAACAGCCCTTACAACTTCACTTACTTCCATGATGGGAAATGTGTGACATTCAACTTCAGCTCAAGGTTACACTTGGATAATTTTACAAAGAATCGTTATAAGAACTTTTGCATGATTTATAATGATATTTATAAGCGTTACAAGTTCGGAATAGACTGTGTGTTCCTATCAGACTTCAATCTATACAGGAAGATAGAGAACAGAGGTTGTTATATTAACTATGATGGGAAGATATTTAGATGCCTAGACAATATAACATTAAGTGGCGAGAGCAAGATGAAAAGGAACTCAGGAGAGTTGTCCGAAACTTCAATGACAAGCTCAGAAGATTAGTCAAGAAGAATCCAGCCAACTCAAACATACTACCTCAGTTTTGGAATGAGAAGACACAAGAGTATGAAAACAGAATCACAGTTGATCAGATTAAGGAACTGATTGCTACAAGGCAGGATTACAATCGTCAGCTGAATATGCTTAAACGCTTCAGCAGAAGGGGTTCTGAGAAGATTGTGGAGACTGGTTCGGATTACGGAGCAAGGACAACCAAGTGGCAGGAGCAGGAACAGAAAAGACTTGTGCAAACCATTAACAGGCGAAGGAAAGCAAGGTTAGACACACTCAATGCTATTGAGGTAATGAACGCTTCAGGTAAGCTTGGTTACACTCTCGGTCAGATGTTTGGTATGGGATTGGCTGAGCAGAATAAACTCAAGCCAACACAAGCGTTCACTAGAGGTCAGTCACAGAAGGACATCAAGTGGAAGTGGAGAGCATTGCAACTTGAAGCTAAAGACACTTATTACAATGAGCGTGATGAGATGCTTAAGAATAATTACATCAAAACTATTTTGGATAACTTTGATAAGGATGATGTAATGGACATCATATCAGAGATTAGAGGTATGTCTTCTGATGAGTTCTACCTGAAGTTTGAAGCTAAAGGTGATGCCTTTGAATGGGCTTACCCTCCAAAGAAGGGTACTCCTGAATATGATGATTATGTTAAAGAACTAAGAGGTTACTGGAAGAAGGATACACTCCTAGATATGAGTCCAACTCTGACAAGTGTCTTGGTTGGAATGTAAAACTAAGCAAGGAAAAGGGATGAAACAATACATGGCTGATTTTGAGACCACTACGAATCCAGAGGATTGTAGGGTCTGGGCTTATGCCATCTGTGACATTGATGACCCAGATGAGGTTATCATTGGCACAAGGTTGGATGACTTCCTTGATTGGTGTTCGGAGCAGAAAGGTAGTCCAAGAATCTTCTTTCACAACCTCCGTTTTGACTTGAGCTTCGTAATAGATAGACTCTTCAAACTTGGTTTCAAACACACTACTGAACCAGAAGAGAGACAGACCAAGACCTTTAACACCATGATTAGTGACAAGGGTGCTGTGTATCAATGTGAGATTATCTTCTATCGCAAGGGTAAGAATGTTAGGAAGGTTACTCTTAGAGACTCACTTAAGCTGATTCCACTACCTGTGAAAGCAATCCCAAAGGCTTTTGGTTTGGAAGAAGCCAAAGGAAACATAGATTATAATCTCCACAATGAGCTTCCAGAAGGTTCTCCAATCTCGGATGAAGAACAGGATTACATCAAGAAGGATGTCCAGATCGTTGCAAAAGCTCTGAAGTTCATGTTTGATGAGGGATTCACCAAGATGACCATTGGAGCTTGTGCCTTGGAAAACTACAAGCACACCATTGGTAAGCGAACATTTGAGCGTTGGTATCCAACTCCTGAGTATCACAATGATGTTAAGAAGAGTTATAGAGGTGGATTCACCTACCTCAATCCAGAGTTTGCCAGCAAGAATGTGAGCAAAGGTCAAACTTATGATGTTAACTCGCTTTATCCTAGTGTGATGCGAAGTCACGACAATCCCCTACCCTTCGGTACTCCTATCTTCTTTCAGGGTAAGTACCAACCTAATCCAATCTATCCTCTGTACACTCAGATGTTCAGCTGTCAGTTTGAGATTAAGAAGAACAAGATTCCAACCATTCAGATTAAGCACTCTCTAAGCTTCGTTGGCAATGAGTATCTGACTTCAAGTCATGGGGAGGAAGTGGTGCTTTGTCTCAACTCTGTGGACATGGAATTGTTCTTCCAGCAATATGATGTCTACAACATCACTTACCACTCTGGCTGGATGTTCAAGGCTTCGGTTGGGATGTTTGACCAATATATTGATTACTGGACTGAACAGAAGATTAAGGCTGGTAAGGAAGGCAATAAGGGTAAAAGGACTATCGCAAAACTCTGCCTAAACTCCCTCTATGGCAAGTTCGGGCAGGATACTCAGAATATTAACAAAGTGCCATATATGGGTGAAGATGGTTCAGTTCACTATTATCTGAGTGACCCAAAACCGAAGAAGGGTCTATACATTGCTGTTGCTTCATTTATTACCAGCTATGCAAGGAGGGTAACAATTACTTCAGCTCAACGGATTGAGGATGACTACCACTCAGGAAAGAGCAAGAATCGCTTTGTATATGCTGATACAGATTCTCTCCATGTTTATTCACCAGATGATGAGATTCCAGAAGGATTAGATATTGATCCATATAGACTTGGTGCTTGGAAGCTTGAGAGTAAGTTCTCGGATTATGGACAAAAGAAGGGATATGGTGCTAAGTATCTCAGACAGAAGTGCTATATTGAGAATCTTACTGAAGATGTAGACAACCCTAATGCAACAGATTACTCTCTCAAGATTACTGTTGCTGGTATGCCTGACACCTGTTATGATCAAGTGACTTTTGACAACTTCTATATTGGTGCAACATACTTTGGCAAGAAGATGCCAAAGGTGGTGGATGGTGGTACGGTACTCATTGATGGAACATTCACAATCAAGAAGTGATATACTAGTCTTAAGAGGTATCTGGGTTGCTCGGATTGGAAACAGCTTGAAGAACCATAGTGAAGAGCTACCGAGAGCTGGTGGGTTGGTTGCCCATCTTGTCTGAGTCCAGAGCCTCTTTTAAGCAAAGGAAAACATGACAGTTACTAAGAATAAGTATTGGGATATTGATAGGACATTGACTCACAATGCCCTCTTTTATGTTATTGTTGGAAACCGTTCAGCAGGTAAGTCTTATGGATGTAAGAAGAGAGCCATCCTTAACTTCATCAAGAAGGGTGAGCAGTTCTGTTATGTTCGCCGTTATACGGATGATCTCAAGGACTCTCTGCCAAACTTCTTCAAAGACATTGTGAAAAACAATGAGTTCCCTGAATATGAGTTCAAGGTTGATGGAACTAAACTCTATTGCAGGCTTAAAACAGAGGAAGATGCTAAGGTTGCTTGGAAAGAAGAGGATGTTTGTGGTTATGGATTGATACTATCCACAGCAGACAACAAGAAGTCCATCTCTTATCCTTCTGTTACCATGATTATCTATGATGAGTTCATGCTGGATAAGGAATCCTCAAGTCAGAGGTATCTTAGAAATGAGCCAAAGACCTTACTCAACCTCTATGAGACTGTTGCTAGACCTGGAACTGAACATCCTAGGTGTGTATTATTCATGCTATCCAACTCCGTGAGCATCAACAACCCATTCTTCTTATTCTGGGATTTGAAGATGCCATGCATGGATAAGCCTGATGGTAATGGAAAATATATTTGGCATCATCCAGACAGACCAATGATTGTAGAGAACGCTGTTAAGCAAGAGATGGTGGAAGCCAAGATGCAAAATGAGTTCTATGGAATCATCAAGGGAACTGGATATGATGACTTCGCAATCCATAATGAGTTTGTGAATGATGACGAGACCTTCGTAGAAAAGCGTTCTTCCACAGCCAAGTTTTACTTCACCTTCATCTATAAAAACAGGAAGTTCGGTGTATGGGTTGATGTACTACAAGGTCTCATGTGGGTAAGTGAAGCTGTTGATCCGAGCTATCCAATCACTTACTCCATTACCATGAAAGACCACAGACCTAACACTCTGTTCTTAAAGAACAGGAATCATGCAATCCACTTCAATAAGTTTATTCAAGCTTATAAAGACGGATGTGTAAGGTTTGAGTCAATCTTGATTAAAAGCATATGTTATGAGATATTAAAGATGACAATGAATATATAGACAGCTTTGCGAGGGCTGTCTATTTTGCTTGTGATATACTGAAATTATGAAGGAAATATATAATTCAATAATCGCTACACTGTTAACATCCTTCATTTATTTGGTGGGTGGAATAGATGTAGCTATGTCGTGTTTACTAATATCAATCGCCATTGATTATATCAGTGGACTAATTAAAGGTATTATCACTAAGCAACTATCATCAAAGACAGGCTTCAAGGGTATTCTAAAGAAAGTAGCCTGTTTATTAGTTGTAATGTTAGCAGTTTTGGTAGATCGTGTTACTGGTGAAACAGGAGCTATTAGAACTCTGGTGATTTATTATTTTGTTGCAAATGAAGGTCTAAGTATTATTGAGAATCTAAGTCAAGCTGGTGTTCCTATCCCTCAATCTATAAAGAAGACTTTAAGAGTTATGAAAAAGGAGAACAAGTAATGCTCAAAGTGTTTCAAGTTAAGCGTGGTGCAACATTCAGCTTCATTGTTACATTCAAGAATCTGAATCAAGATGTTGCTTCTATGACCTTTGGTCTCAAAGAAGACTATGATAAACAGATGCTTATTGAAAAGACACTTGATGATGGGATTACCAAGATTGACACAGGTAAGTATAAGGTTGACTTCTCATACACAGATATTCTGAATCTTGAAGCTGGAATGTATGTTTATGACCTCCGTTATACAATTGGGGATACTCCAGCAATCCCTCTAAGTGGATATGTTATTGTTCAAGACAGCGTATTTAATAATCAGGAGAGTTAAGTATGAAGGGTATAGACATTAGTGCTTGGCAAACAGTTGAAGCTGTTGACCTAGCTCCAGACTTTGTAATTATCAAAGCAACTCAGGGAACTGGGTATGTATCACCTAAGTGTGATGCACAGTATCAGAGAGCAAAGAGCCAAGGTAAGAAGCTTGGTGTCTATCATTATGCAAGTGGTGGAGACCCTGTTGCTGAAGCAGACTTCTTCCTCCGGAACATTGAAGGATATATCCATGAAGCAATTCTTGTCTTGGACTGGGAGAGTGGTGAGAACTCAAGGTTTGGTGAACACAGTTCTTGGGTTAGGAAGTTTGTAGATAGAGTTCATGAAAAGACAGGTGTCTGGTGTCTCATCTACATGAGTGCTTATGTGCTTCAACTATCTAACTGGGATAGCATTGCTAAGGATTGTGGACTCTGGATAGCTGGGTATCCGAATAACAGAGCAAGCTGGGATGTCCCAAACTTCCCTTACTCTGTTTCTCCATGGCAATGCTATTGTATTTGGCAATATACATCTTCAGGTGGTCAGCTTGATCGCAACACCTCATCTCTTACCAAAGAGCAATGGAATAAGTATGCCAATCCGAAGAGTGAACCAAAACCTCAGCCAGCACCAAAGCCAAGCAAGAAAAGTAATGAGCAGATTGCTGATGAAGTAATAGCAGGCAAGTGGGGTAATGGTGATGAGCGAAAGAAAAGACTAACAGATGCTGGCTATGATTACAATGCTGTTCAAGTTATTGTGAACCAGAAGCTTGCTCCAAAGAAAGACTATTACACCATTCAAGCAGGTGATACTTTATCTGGTATTAGTGCAAGGTTTGGAACTCCAATATCTACTCTATGCTCATGGAATAATATTCAGAATCCTAATAATATATATGCAGGACAAACAATAAGGGTTAAGTAACATGAATGAAGAAGTTGAAATTACATTACTCCAAGATGAAGTCTCAATTGATACTCCTCTGGTTGCAGATTACATCCTTCCAACAGCGTCATCAGACACTCTTGGTGGTGTTAAGATTGGCGATAATATTGATATTGATTCTGGTGGCTCTATCTCTGTACCTGTGGCTAGTCAATCTACTCTCGGTCTTATTAAAGTTGGTACTGGGCTTGCTGTATCTTCTGACGGTACACTAACAGCAACTGGTACTTATGTGCTTCCAGAAGCAACCAAGACAACTCTTGGTGGTGTGTATGTTGATGATGAATTATCCACAACTTCTACACACCCTGTGCAAAACGCTGTTGTGAGCCTAGAGCTTCAAGAACTAGATGGAGATATTACAACTCTGAACGGAACTGTTGGTAGTTTATCCACAACTGTGCGGAACTTATCTACAAGTGTGGGTGACTTATCCACAGCTGTTGGAAACTTGTCTGGAACAGTTACGAATCAAGGTAATGATATATCAACCATTCAAGGGAATATCACAAGTCTAGGTAACAGGATTGGTGATTGTGAAGATGATATTACAGACCTCGGAAACACAATTGGTGCAATGGGTGCTGTTGTTGAGGAGTTATCTGCATATGTTGATGAAACTATCAGTTATTCAGATATTGCTAACTACTGGACAGCTGGCAATGTTACTATCTCTGGGTGTGGCAGAATTGCCTTTGTGAACTTTGACCTTGAAGGGTCTCTCACGATCAATGGTGGCTCTTATGAGAACATTCTTGAGATTACAGATGATGACCTCAAACCTAAGTACCCAATGGAAGGCATCCTAATTACAGATGCTGGTATGCTCAGAGTGTCAGCCTTTACTAGTGGAATCTTCAGAGCTTATAACTTGTCCTCATCTAATATCACACTAACAACTTTAGCTGGGAATATCCCTATAATTTTGAACTAATGGCAACATATTACGGATACAGATATATTCCTCATGGAAGTTATGATGAGTGGCGAAGTGCAACCATAGGCGATATGTTTGATGTGGATGGCTATTACTCAGGACAATGCTGGGACTACTGTGCCTTGTGTTACTATCAATATGGATTAACTCTATACACCAAACCAGGTGGTGGTGTAGCTAGAGAGTGCTGGACGGTTTCAAGAGTTGCTAATTCTAAACCACCTTTTCAATCTATTGAAGGTGTACAAAATATCAAGCGTGGAGACATTTTAGTTTTTGGTGGCAGATACGCTGGTCATATTTGTTTTGCAGATGAAGATTACAATGGTACTAATAGATTAAACTGTCTAGGTCAGAATCAGGGGACTGATGGAAGTGGAGGACCTGTGAATGTTTGGAATATCGGTTTATCTGATTTTCTAGGAATCTTTAGAAATACTGAGTGGGATGGCTCAACTCCACCAAGTCCAGATTTAGGTTATAATAAAAATAAGTACAATTTTGTACTATTTAATAGAAGAAAGAGGCAAGAGAAATGGACAAAGAAACTTTTGAAGCGAAGATAAAAGAATTAGGTTCGCTTGAGTCGGCAGAGGAAATGAGGGCTGGACTGGCAGAGCTATCAGAGGGAATCAATCCTATCTTTGAAGCTAATGCTAACTTGACCACCCAACATGAATCTGATGTAATAGAGATGGAGAAAATCCGAAGTGCAAACATGAAGTTGTTTACACAGCTCGGTTCACAGAAAACTCCACAGCAAACTATTGAAGAGCAGACTGGTCTGAAACAGGAAGAGTCTCAACCTCGGAAAAAGTTTGAAGATGTCTTAGACAAGTGTAATTGGTAAGACATAATATTAACTAACAATAAAGGAATTATCCACAATGGATGCAATTGAACTATTGAACACCATCCGTGATAATGCTTCACAGGCTTATCAAGACCGTGTTCCTGAGGCAACTCGTGCAAACATTGCAGAAGTTGGTGAAGCCATTACTGACCTCAACAACGCTGTTGTTTACAATGAGTTTGTCGCAACACTCGCTAACATGATTTACGCTCCAATGCTTATCAAGAAGAGCTGGAAAAACCCTCTTGGTAAGTTCAAGAAGGGTAAGAAAACCTTTGGTGATACCGTTGAGGAAGTTTACAACAACTTCATCAAGGCTCAGACCTTTGATCAGACTGGTGCAGGTTTACTAACTCGCAACCTTCCTGATACGAAGACTGTCTTCCACCGTATGAATCGTCAGGACAGCTATGTCCTATCCATCAGTCCAGAAGCTTTGGCAAAAGCCTTCAAGAGCTATGAGGGTGTCTCGGAATATATCCAGAACATCTTCACTTCTATCAACAACTCTGCTGAGCTTGATGAGTATGTCATCATGCGTGAACTTCTTGCAGAAGCTTACAACTCTGGTGCTATGAAAGCTGTTGCTATCGCTGACCCACAGGCAAGCGAAGCCAACGCTAAAGCCTTCATCAAGGCTGTTAAGACTGTCTCTGGTGATATGACCTTCCCTAACAGCAACTGGAACGGTTACTTGGATGTCCAGAGCGAAGATAACAAGGCTATTGTTACCTTCTCTGGTCGTGATGAACAGATTCTTCTCATTGACAATGCTACGGATGTTGCTTGTGATGTTGATGTCTTGGCATATGCCTTTGGTCGTGACCTCTTGAGGTTCAACACCGAAGTCAAGCAGATTGTTGATGCCTTCCCAATTGAGGGTATGGTTGCCTGTCTCGTTGATAAGAACTTCTTCCAAGTTTATGATGACCTCTTCACCTTCCGTGAGTTTGAGAACGATCTAGGTCTCTACAAAAATGAGATTCTCCATGTGTGGCAGACCGTTGGCTATTCGTGCTTGGTAAATAGTGCCTGTTTCATTATCGCCAGCGATCAGACTTCTGATGGCGATATTGCTGATGAGTACAATGTTACTTACACTCTCAAGACTGGTGTTGCTTCCACCAACAAGCGTAAGAAGGTCTTTGAGGGTCAGTCCTACAAGACAACCCTTAGTGGTGTCAAAAATAGTGACACCGTTACGGTTACTATGGGTGGTTCAACCATTACCTCTGATGTCTACACAGCATCTACTGGTGTTGTGAAGATTGCTAAAGTAACTGGTGACATTGTCATTACCGTAGCTTAACAATAATAACTACTAATCTAGGTGGTGGGTAAAACCACCACCTATTTTAAGGATGATAAAATATGAAAAACTTTATCAACTTTCTACCTCCGTGGGTAGAAACGAATATTCAACCAGCTTTCTATGATAAGGAATCTGGTTCATGTCTCCAGCAAACTGCTAGGATGTATGCTAAGGTTAATCAGCTAGTCCGTATTGCTAATGAGCAATATGCAACCATTGCTGATTATGTGAATCAGTTCATTGAACTTAGAGACTTTGTTGATGACTACTTTGACAACCTAGATGTTCAGGAAGAAATCAACAACAAGCTTGATGCTATGGCTACAGATGGTAGCTTAGGCGTTATTATTAGTAGCTATATTCAGCCATACCTCGCAACAACAGAGAATAAGCTTGATGCAGTTGAATCAGATGTTAACGCTCTTAAAGCTAGTTATGGTACACCTTTAACTGCAAGCGATTCAGATGACATGACCAACACCTCTAAAATCTATGTGTACACAGGTACAACAGGTGGTGGTTTTACTAATGGGCATTGGTACTATTACAACGCTGATAATTCAACTTGGACTGATGGTGGTACTTACCAATCATCTTCTGTTACCACAGATAAGACTGTGTTGATTGAAGGGCTACCAGCTGATGCTGGCTTCACAGGCTTGATTAGGAATGGAATGAGCAAACCAGCTGAACAGGTCTTGTTTAATATGACTCATAGCTGGTACAGAACTAGTGATGGTACTTACCCATATAATACCAATGTATTATCCACCAATCCTACAGTACAATTTGATGATTATGTCATTATTACCCCACCAGATGGATATAGAGTTGGTTATTATGCAAAGGTTGATGGTGTTGATTACTTAACCTCATTCACTACAAACCCTATTACATTAAAACCTAATGTTGAGTATGTTATCGTTTTCAGGCACACAGGCTCTGATTATGATTTTGATATATCTGAAGCTAGAAAATACAAGATTGAATATGGTGGTTCTATAACCCCTGGTCAAGTTGTAAAAGAGTTTGATTCTGGCAATGTTGTATTTGATTTTAACACTTGTAAGTATGAATCAACCTATTGGGTACAGCCAAACGGTACAACTCTTACTCTTGCAAACGCTCCTGTTCAAACATCTGGTATTTTGGCAAACGAAAACTGGTATAGACTTGCAAGTACATCTCGTGAGTTTATGACCCAGACATTTTATTCAAGCAATAAAAAGGTCTACAGAAGGGTTGTTGAAATCAATGAAGGTTCTTGGAGTTCCCAACCTTGGGTTGAAATTAGTCCTGAGTTTGCATCAACTTACAAAGATAAGAAACTTGCAATCTATGGTGATTCAATCTCAACCTTTGCTGGTTATATCCCATCAGGAAACCTAACCTACTACACAGGTAGTAATGCTGGAGTTAGTAGTGTTGATGATACTTGGTGGAAAAAGGCTGTTGATGCCATGGGAATTGATTTAATCATGAATAACTCATGGAGTGGTAGAACAGTATCATCTTACTGGGATGGACCAGCTGGTTACAAACAATCTAACATTGATGTACTCAGCTCTAATGGAACACCAGAGGTTATCATTGTTAAACTAGGTATCAATGACTTTAACCGTAATGTTGACCTTGGTTCTTTTGATGGTACATCTCATTGGAGTGATGACCCTTCAAAGTTTAGTGAAGCGTATGCAATCATGCTTGATAGGATTATGACTTCATATCCTGAAGCTAAAGTGTTCTGTTGTACATTACAACAAGAAGTTAGAAGTGGATTTAACCACAACCCAGAAGTCAATAGTAATGGAAGTAGTTTAACCGAGTGGAATGAGCGTATTGTTAAAATCGCAAAGGCATTTGGTGCAGATATAATTGACCATGCCAGCTGTGGAATTACTGAGTACAACATGAGTGAGTACGCTGGTGATTACAATAGTGGTACAGGAGCTGGACTTCATCCTAACGCTGAAGGTATGTCTTTGATCGCTAACAAAACAATTGAGGACATGGACAACGAGATTAGGAAGAGGTACTAATCCACTTATCCACAGGGTTATCCACACCCTGTGGATATTTTGTGAATATGTTATAGTTATAATAGGAAAAGATTATGGCTAATATATCTAAAGTATATCTACTCAACACTCCTCTTGAAGATGACATGAAGAATACTTTGTATTTTGCCAACGCTTCGGCTCAGCAAACATACATGAATAACAACATCATCAAGAGTTATACAAATGTGTCATATCAGAGGGATACATCTACTTTTCGCTGTCCAGCTCAGATTGACACGATCAGGAACTGTAACTATATAATGTTCCAGAACACAGCTTATTCTAATAAGTGGTTCTATGGGTTTATCAAGAAGATGGTCTATGTTAATGACAACTTCACGGATGTGGAGTTTGAAGTTGACCCATTACAGACCTTCATGTTTGACATTACTGTTAAGCCTTCCTTTGTTGAGCGTGAGCATACCAATGATGACACTATCGGACACAACACCGTTCCAGAACCACTTGAGATTGGTGAGTATGTATGTGGTGGCACTCACCAGATGTTTGTTTACAACATTATATATTGTTACTATGTAATGGCTGTAACACAGTTGTTGCCTCAAGCCACACCTGTTGAAGGTACTGTATACAATGCCTGTATACCTGATGGGTGTTTTTATATTGCCCTAGAAAGTATTGATTCAGTTAAACAATTAGTTAAGCTATATTCAGCAAACAGTAAAAAGGATTCCATTGTTGCTATATTCACAGCACCTAAAGATTGCTTCACACAAGCTTTTGACAATAGCCCACAGGGTTATAAATATAGCACTAAGCCATCAATGACATTCTCATCAACTGAGACAATAGACAAACCAGCTGAAACTATATTGTCATATGTGCCACGCAACAAGAAGCTACTTACTTATCCGTATCGTTATATCCAAGCATCCAACAACGCTGGTCAGGTCACCAATTACAAGATTGAAGACTTCGCTTCTGGTTCTACATTCCAATTCCAATTAAGGTTTGCTCTTAGCTGTGGTGGTAATGGTAGAGTTTTCCCTGTTGGATATAAGGGAATGGATAAGAACTATGATGAGGGTATCAACTTAGGTAAGCTTCCTGTTGGTTCTTGGCAGAATGATATGTTTACGAACTGGATGACCCAGAACGCTATCAACATCCCTACTTCTATTGTTGGAAGTATTGCTGACACAGCTATTGGTATTGCTGGTGCTACAAGTGGTGTTGGTGTTGCTGGTGCTGTTGTTGGTGGTCTAAAAGGCATCACAAGCACAGTTAACCAAATATACCAACATTCTCTACAACCACCTCAGGCTGAGGGTAATGTTTGTAATGGTGATGTGAACTTCGCTTACTCCATGACAGGCATCTTCCTTAAGAACATGAGTATCAAACCTGAATATGCCAGAATCGCTGATGATTATATGGATATGTTCGGATATGCTACTCACAGGGTAAAAGTACCAAACAAAGCCCACAGACAGAACTGGTGGTACACTAAAACCATAGATGCCAATATTACTGGCAATGTTCCAAATGATTATATGAATCAGATTAAGGGTGCTTACAACAACGGAATCACCTTCTGGAGGAATCCGAGTAACTTCCTTGATTACAGCGTAAGTAATGGAATAGTATAAGGATAAAAGATGGACAAATGTAAACTAGATGCTTATCAATTACTGAGCTACAAGAGTGTAGCTCAGATTAGTAACAATATCACCTTCAGTTATTACTACTACAAGCTGATGCTTGTTGCTTGCAACTTGTTTGAGTGGGAGGGATTGCCAAACAACATGGAGAGCAGGTGGATTGAAAACTACCTCTTCTCTGATGGTCAATGTATCTTCTTCAAAGACCCTAATCTTGGATTCATGGTTGCTGGTGTTGCTCAAGATGGTGGACTCAACTGTTACAACGATCCAACAACCCTCACACCAATAGCTACCAACTATGTGTATGCAGGAGATAAGCCACTCACCAATGGTGAAGACAGCTATCTTATCCGTAACAACATCCTAAGACTTCCAGAGTTTGCTGTAATTCGCTACTATGCCTATAAGCTCTGCAATATTGACCGTGCAATTGATACCAACATTGAAGCCATCAAGACCCCAATTGTTGTTAAATGTTCGGACAAGCAAAGATTAAGTCTGAAGCAAGCCATTGCTCAAAGAAAAGATAATGAGCCTGTCATCTGGACAGATAGTGGTTCAGACATCAATGCAATGGTTGAGACAATGGACTTACACCCACCAATGGTTTTCAAAGACCTTCAAGTACAGAAGCATATGATTCTCAATGAGTTCTTCACAGATATTGGCGTAAACAATGCTAACATGGACAAGCGTGAGCGTATGGTTGCCAACGAAGTTGAAGCCAACAATGAACAAGTTAAGGCTTGTGAAGATGTTTTACTTCGCTCTCGTGAAGAAGCCTGCAAGCAGATTAACAGAATCTTTGGTCTCAACATCTCTGTTAAGAGAAGGGAATTGGATAAGATTCCAGAGTATGAGGATATTATTAAGGAGGAAGAATAATGGAAGACCACTATCAAATGCCGGACTTCTTAAATCATGCAAATATGATTCCAGCCAAATATACAGAAGTCTTGGATAATCTTCTAAAATATGAAGACACAGCTAGTGCTATTGCTGAAGCTATGAGCAAATATCCTCTATATGAGACTGACCCAAACAAAGTCCGTGAGTATGGTACAGCTTACAAAGTTCCAACTCGGCAGGAGCTTAATACCAAGATTTTGAGCTATTATCGCTTCCGTGAGATTGGACAGGAGACTGTTGGCAGATGGCTCTTTGAGCTTGAAACTGCTCTTGCTGAGATTATGCCAAAGTACAACCAGCTCTTCTATTCTGCTGACCAAGACTTCAATCCAATCTACAATGTGGATTACATCCGTAACACCCAGCGTAATAAGAGTGATACCAACATTGGCTCTCAGTCCAGCACTACGAACACTCAGGCAAGTGGTCAAGACAGCTCCAGCAATACTGAGTACACTAAGTCTGTTAACTCTAAGACTCCTCAGGATCAGCTCAACATCTCTGGCGAAGACATTGATGATGTAGATTATGCTGATGATGCCAGCTGGGGTAAGTCTAGTGGAACAACTTCTGGGTCTAATACCACCAATGGAAGCTCTCAGACCAATGGTTCTAACTCTGTGATTGGTAACGAGAAAGAAGGTATTGTTGAGACAACTAAGGGTAACTTTGGCGTTGTTTCAGCCCAAGACCTTATCCTCAAGTACCGTGAGACTATCCTCAACATTGAGCAGATGATTATTCATGACCCTCGGATTGAGGAACTCTTCATGCTAATATATTAGTATGTGGGATATAGTTTATTTTGTTAAAGACACACCAGATAATGAGGAACTTAGATATTCTCTTCGGAGCTTATCTAACTTCCCTCATAGAAAGGTGTGTTTTTATGGTTGTTGTCCAAAAGGACTGAACCCAGACATACACTTTGAGTTCAAACAGGATGGTAGAACCAAGTGGGAGAATGTGAATAAGATGCTCAGAAGTGCTTGTCACAGCGATCTAATCACCAAGAACTTCTGGCTTTTCAATGATGACTTCTTCATTATGAATAAGGTCTTGCATCCTATTAACTACTTCTCTGGAGACCTATATAAGAGAATAGTACAGCTTGAAGACAAACATGGTGGAATAACCCAATATTCTTCCGAGCTTCGCAAAATGTGCCAAGAACTTGAAGCTTTGGGGTGTTCTTCTAAGAATTATGCTGTACACTACCCAATGCTAATCAACCGAAAGAAGGCTCTGGAACTTCTTAATACAACAGACAATCCAATGTTCAGAAGCTTATATGGCAATTATGCCAATGTAAGAGCTGAATGGACTAATGACTGCAAGATTATATCCAAAGAGAAAGATTGGAAGGGTTCAGACTTCTTATCTACCGTTGATGAATCATTCCGAGATGGAAGAGTAGGTGAGCAGATTAGAGAAAGATTTCCTGATAAGTGTAAGTATGAATTATAGAAAGGAGAGCATCATGGGTTGTGGTGGTAAGAAGAAAAAGAAGAAATAAGAATGACCCCTCGGATTGATGGGTCTTTTAATTAGAT
>Ga0310786_10006779_pt1 | contig 15123 bp, 15 predicted proteins | sample AusTroGonzalo_MG_FD_203881 | JGI IMG/M metagenome (GOLD analysis project Ga0310786, IMG submission 203881) | Bovine rumen microbial communities from tropical cattle in Woodstock, Queensland, Australia - Gonzalo_03 (v2) (version 2) | ecosystem: Host-associated > Mammals > Digestive system >... | reverse complement strand
TGAATGGAAGGCCGTTCCTCATTATAACCTGATTAAGAAAGATCGACACAGCATAGGACATATTCAATCCCAATCTCTTGAGCACTATCTCAGACTGTTCTTTGACATCTGGATCGATGCGTATGTGTATCAAATCGGTCTTAGTCATGTGTATCAATTGTAATACATATCAGACGTTAATAAAGGTGTCGAAGTCTGTTATTCGTAATATCATCGAGCGTGGCGACTGTGATGCAGAACCCTGATTTTCGGGGTAAAAATGAGGGGCTTAGTTTAGAGTTCTGGATAGCACTAGCTGCACATCCCTTCCTCCGCGCATTTTCGCCCAATTAAGGTCCAAGACATCCGATAGGGACTACGTAAACACCATCGTCCCTTTGATAAGCCAATTGAGTTCCTGTCAGGACCATTTTGAAACTTGGCGGTTTCATCTCATGTTTCTCTAACAATGATTCCAACTCGCATAGATTCTCCGCACCTTCATCGATATCTTTACTTCCAAGCTTCACTTCGATGACTCCGTATCTTCCATCATCTAACCTGACGACGGCGTCTGCCTCCAACCCATATTTATCATGGTAATAGAGCACCTCACCCGATAAACTGGAAGAGTAGACTCTGAGGTCTCTTATGCATAACGATTCGAATAGTAAACCGAATGTATTGAAATCATCTACAAAGTTATCAGGAGTTATCCCCAGGTAATATGCAGCGATGGATGGATCGATCAATTCCCTTTTAGGACCCGCCCTTATTGCATCCTTCGATCTGATCTGCGGATTCCACGCGGGAACATCCTCTATGAGGAAGACTCCTCTCAATGCAGCCAGATAGTCGGCGAATCTGTCCGAAGAGATAGAAACATCATTCTTGACCACGTCAGCAACCATCGTTTTCATTGTTGCCATAGAGGAGACATTCCTTGCGTAAGATCTTATGATCTCTTTGGCTGTAGCAGGATCCTTAGCATATTTTCTTAAAGAGATGTCATCACTCTCATATATCAGATCAAGATAACTTTTGATTCTGATTGCGCATTTACGATAGCTCAAACCCATATTCGCAGGCCAGCCCCCACGGCATAGACATTCAGCGATCTTTTTGACAGATAGATCTGATTTAACTCCGTTCTGAAAATCTCCATTAAACAATGCCTTTAAGGATACTTTTCCATTCGAGTCTTTGGATTCGTACAGGCTCATAGGATACATATCTAGGACTCCGATTCTGCCTGCTCCGCTATGTTGGATACTATCTTCTGATGGTATTCTAGAACCGGTTAGTATAAACTGTCCGTTTTTTCCGCCTTCATCCACATTGCTACGCACTGCATCCCAAATAACAGGAGAAACCTGCCACTCGTCGATGAGCCTGGGCTGTTCCCCTTCCAGAATTAAGGATACATCCGCTTCTGCTGCCGCAATATAGTCTTTGGATTTCTTTGGATCCTGCATCTTTATGGTACTGGCTGCAATATTGGATGCTGTTGTAGTTTTTCCACACCATTTTGGCCCTCTGAGAAGTACTGCTCCAAATGAATCCAAATAGAATTCGAGCTCATCGTCGATGATACGCGGCATGTATCCTTCCATGCTTCCACATATGCTTAACAACTATTTATTGCTGCCTTTTTGATTAAAATTCTGCAATATTTTAGTGCTAATTTTTGCAGTAATCTAGTGCTAATTGACTATTATGATATCTATAAATTCGATATCTATGTATGTGTCTGGCGCGGTGGCTATGATGCAGAACCCCGATTTTCAGAATACAATTGAAGGGCTCGGTTTAGAGATCTGGACAGCACTAGCTGTACATCCCTTCCTCCGCGCCATTTCATTTTATCCAAAAGCCAGACCTACCTAGACTGACATTACAGGCCGTCTGCCCTATCGACCTACTGGTTCGATGACGCAAGGGAACTGATATTCATCTTCGTTTTCTACGATATGAAGCGTACTGAAAAAAGGCGGGCTGAAGAATCCTGAAAAGCTACCGATGGATTCCGCTGACAATAGAACCGGACAACGTTCGCAAAACAAAAAAAAGGGAGGAGGGCCCTCCCTGTTTTGGATCAGGCTTTCTTCTTGGCAGGGGCCTTCTTGACCGCAGGCTTCTTCGAGGGCTTGTCCTTCTTGAAGCAGAGGAACCAATCGTAGCAGATCTTGTCGGCTTCCTTTGTCTCCACCCTGTCCTTGGCTGTACCGCAGGAACCGGGTGCGGGCATGATTACATCGTCCCCGGGTCTCCAGTCGGCCGGCGTAGCTACATTGTCCGCATCTGCCTTCTGCAGGGCAATGATGACCCTCTTGATCTCGTCGAAGTTCCTTCCGAGGGACGGCGGGTAATAGATCATCGCCCTGATCTTTCCAAGCGGGTCGATGAAGAACACGGTCCTGACAGCCTGCGTGTCCGATACTGAAGGCTGTACCATTCCGTACTTCTTGGAAACTTCCATCTTGATGTCCTCGATGAGCGGGAACTTTACCTCGATGTTCTTCATTCCCTTCCAATCGATGTCCTGTATCTTCCTCAGCCATGCGATGTGCGCATAGATCGAATCGACGGACAGACCAACGAGCTGGACATTGAGGTCTTCGAACTCCTTGGCCATGCTCCCGAAAGTGAGGAACTCGGTCGTACATACGGGGGTGAAATCGGCAGGGTGGGAGAACAGGATGATCCATTTTCCCTTATAGTCTCCGGGGAAGTTGATGACTCCCTGTGTTGTGTTGGCTGTGAATGCCGGTGCGTCCTGGCCGATCATGGGCGGTTTGTTCTGGCAACAGTCACATGTGCAGCCGTCGCAGCAGTCGCATTTGTCGTCGCAGCATTTCTTGTCATCGCAATTCTTCTTGGACATGATTCGCCTCGAAAAAAGACCGCAAAGTGAATAGAAAAAGATTGGCACTCACAATATTCGAACACCGGAGACCCACGCCCGACCTTTTATCCTTAATCGGCATTGTCCGTTCGAGCGGTGCGACGATGACACTGTACGAACTTAACGGCAAGTCACTATTCTACTCAGATGACCGTCAGGAGTGGCGTCGTTGGCTGAATGACAATTTCGAGACCGCGAAAGAGATCTGGTTCGTATTCCCGACGAAGGATTCAGGTTAGAAAGGCATACTGTATAACGATGCGGTCGAGGAGGCCCTGTGCTTCGGATGGATAGACGGAGTTTCCGGATCGATGGACGATGATCATCACATCCGCCGTTTCACCCCGAGAAAGAACAGCCCTTATTCGAGACCCAACATCGAACGCCTCATCCGCATGGATTCCCTCGGTCTCATCCATCCTAAGATAAGACCTCAGGTGGAGGGCCTCATAACCGCAGATTTCGTATTCCCCGAGGACATTATCGACGAACTCAGAAAGGACAAGACCGTATGGGACAACTATCAGTCGTTTGCCGAACCTTACAAGAGGATCAGGATAGCGTACATAGACGCTGCCAGGGACAGACCTGATGAATTCGAGAAACGTTTGAAAAACTTCATTTCCAAGACCCATGACAACAAGATAATCGCAGGATACGGCGGGATTGAAAAGTACTACTAATACGTTGCTGGCACTGTTATAATCATATAATATTAAGTAAATATTTTTAGACTATTAATCGTAAATATTCAAATAATAGAGCACTGTGCCTGTTTTTATGTCCCTATTAGAAATGACTGACGGTAAAAGGAAGATTATCTTCCTGAATATTGTCGTCATTTGTACGGCAACTTCGATGATGAGCACCGCGTTAGCTACAGCTCTGCCTAGCATCTCTGCAGCTCTCGATATAAGCGACTCGCTCACCCAGTGGCTCACCAGCGGTTACATGCTGGTCATGGGAATCATGATGCCGGCTTCGGCTTTCTTTGTGAAAAGATTCCCGACGAAGTTACTGTACACCGCCACCGTTCTGGTCTTCGTAATAGGGATGGTCATAGATCTCTTTGCACAGGACTTCTACACACTCATGTTCGGAAGGATCCTGCAAGCAGCCGCTAACGGAATCCTCATGTCGATGGCCCAGGTCGTCCTCATGACGATCTATGTCAAAGAACGCCACGGTACGGTCCTCGGTTGGTACGGCCTATCAATGTCTGCCGCACCCATCATAGCACCTACCATCGCCGGAGTGATGATCAACATTTTCGGCTGGAGAGGAGCGTTCTATCTGCCCCTGATCATAGCCGTGATATCACTAATAATCACCTTGGTCAGCATGGTGGACATCGTAGATGTCAGCAAGATCCCGTTCGATTCCATATCGTTCATCACCTGTGCGATGATGTTCGGCGGCATCACCCTGGGAGTCAGCGGAATAACCACTTACGGTATCACCAGCCCCATCACCTACATCCCGCTGCTGGTGGGCGTTGTTGGATCCGTATTGTTCATCCGCAGGCAGCTTAGATCGGAGAAGCCGTTCCTGGAACTGCGCCTGTTCCATACACGCCAGTTCACGCTTTCGGTTATCTGCTGCATGCTTTACTACGTCGTCGTCATGGGATACTCGCTTCTGATGCCCGTCTGCTACCAGAAATGCTTCGGATACGATCCAGCGATGGCCGGACTGTTCATCCTGCCCAGTGCCCTGTTCTGCGCCATAATGTCGCCTATAGCCGGAAAGCTGTATGACATCTATGGTATCAAGAAACCCATGATAATCAACATGATATGCTGTCTTTTGGCCTGTATCGGAATAGTGTTCACCGGCGTGGATTCGAACATACTCCTGCTGGTCATCCTCGGTTCTATCATCGGGATATCGGGATGCATGGTCATGCCCATGACTACTTGGGGTGTGAACAGCGTGGAAACCCTCCACAGGCCCGATGCGACCGCTCTCCTCAACTCCCTGAGGACAGTGGCAGGTGCCTCGGGTATGGCTGTCATGATGGGCATAGTGACGATGGTGGCTGGGGACAGGACACCAGTCGATGTGGCGACCATGGACGGAATGCACATGGCATTCATCGCCCTCTCGGCCGTCAGTGCGGTCCTGATCATTCTCACGCTCTTCGCCAGGAACCCTGACGACCACCCTTCCAGCCTTAGGGAATGATCCGAGGCCGATTAGGTTTTTAGTCTGGACCTGCGTTTCCTACTGCTGGTTTCAGCGTTATGGGGCGACGGCATGAGCAGAGTGACAATCCTGGTAGGAAGCATGAGAAAGGACGGCAACACACATATGCTGGCACATAGCTTTGCAGAAGGCGCCAGACAGCATAACGACGTCAAGGTGATCTCTGTCGCTGACCACAAGGTCAATCCCTGTTCGGGCTGCAACTACTGCTATACCAGCGAAGGGCACAGATGCATACAGAACGATGACATGAACGAGATCTACGATGCCCTCAGGGAGACCGATGTGCTTGCCGTAGCATCGCCGGTTTACTTCTACGGCATAAGCGCCGAACTGAAGGCGATCATAGACAGACTGCACACCCCCATGAGGGATACGTTCCCGATCAAGAAAGCGGCTCTTCTTCTGGTGGGGGCCACCAGGGTCCCGAAACTGTTCGACCCCATCGTCATGCAGTACAATCTGACCCTGGAGTTCTTCCAAATCGAGGACCTAGGCTCGGTACTGGTCAGCGGAGTCAAGAACGAGCGGGACATCTCGGGAAACGACTCCCTGAAGACCGCATACGATCTGGGATCGTCAATATCTGATCCGCTTGCAACGGAAAAACGTTGAATCCGAAATCAGGCGTTGCTCTTCAGATGCATCTCGGCCATGATCGAATCCACAACCATGATGGTAGCGTTATCCACGCGGTAGGTCTGACCGCTGCTGTCCATCATAGCTATGTGGTCCTCTTTGATCTTGGTCTTGATGACATTGGTGGCGACGATATCCGAATCCTCGCGACCGTTGAGATAAACTGTAAACCCGCACATTGAATCACTCCATTGCTTTCTCCAATAAACGCCTGACCGCCGATATGTCTTGGACCGCGTCGCAGTCCGGATAATCCAGAAGGCACAGGTTCTTCCTGTCCGCATCGATGACGCTGTGGTCGTACCTGATACGCATAGCATCTTCTACTGGTATACCGACCAGGCCGGCGACCGATTCCCTGATAGAGGAACTGGGGGAACCTGACGATCGTGCAGTGTTGCTGGTCTCTCGCGGTTCGTCCCACTCATCGTCCAGAACGACTGCGAATACTATGCCGGCGGCCTACGGGAAAAGGGCTTGCACACGGAATGGTGTCAGGACAGACATTTGGACAATGTCTCCGAGACTGCCGACAGACTTATCGGCGAAGGGTACGGCACCATAATGGTGATCCCCTTATACATCGCATTCGACGGCCCATCCTCCGAGCATGTGAGAGAAGTTCTGAGTTCCAAGGATGCCAAGTTCGAATACCTGTGGCCAATCGGCAGCATGCCTGTATTCAAAGAGATCCTGGATTCAAAGGTCCAAGCTGGATGGTGAGAAAGCTAAAGTGTTTTGGGCCGCGATCACTCGCGGCTTATGAGTACTGGGCAGTAGGAGTACTTGACGATATCCGAGGAAACGCTACCCATAAGCATCCTGGAAATACCGCTGAGTCCAAGTGATCCGCAGACGACGAGGTCGTAATCCTTTGTTATTTTGGCGATCTCCTTTCCGGGATTTCCGACGAGTATCAGGGTTTCGAGCTCGATTCCTGCAGAAGCCGCTGATTTCTTCACGAATGCGAATGCTTCCTCTGCTGCAGTATCGGCGATATTCTTCCTCTCGGTACCGGATACGTCTCCGCCGAATGCGTTGGGTTTCACGCTTGTGCCGCTGGAAACGTAAACAGCGGTGAGGCTTGCACCCATCGCCTTGACAATATCGATTGCCTCCAAAGTTGCTGATTTGTTGTTATCGCTGCCGTCGACAGCCAGTAATACCTTAGAGTACATTTTTTACCACCAACTAATTGATAGTCGTTGCTGATTATATATAAAATTCGAGCAAAATTATAAATATTATATATAAAAAAGCTAGATAATCTTACCAAAGGCAGCGGTGATTTTCTGCTTTATGAGATAAAAATCTAACTGATTCTGAGAGAAAGATGAGAAAAAGGCAGAATGCTCTGCCGTTTATGGTTTCACTTCTTCTTGGTCGCCATGGCGAAAACAAGATAGACGATGATGACCGCGATGAACGCGACAATGGCCAACAGGATTCCTGAATGGAAGAAGACCAGACCGGCCAGGCCGATAGCGGTAACGAAGAACCCGATGACCGCCGAGGCCCCGGATTCCGATGTGCCGAACTGATCCAGCTGCTTGCTCTTGCCGAAGGACGCCAGTATCAGGTAGATACCTATCACCAGGATGATCAGGAGTATTGCGGTGATGATGTCATTGGTCATGTAGTAGTACACGATTCCGATGATCACAGCCAACAGACCGATGATCAATGAGATCATTCCCCAATTCAGAGACTTCTTTTCTCCGTCTGTCATACTGACCGTATCATCGTAACAATATAAGATGCCGACCCCGGTCGGCCTGCACGAACGTTTTATGCTTGGTAACGGATTGACGGACGGAACAGACCGGATGATGATTGACCGAGGCTGACCAATGATGAGCCCTATGAGTTCTGACGGTGTTCCATCAGTCTTCTGCAGTGTAACTGGACATACCCACGTAACTGATCAGGTCGGAAAGCTTCATCCCATTCTCCCAGCGCATTATGAAATTGCCGTTGGAGGAGGATTCGAACTTCGGTATCCTTCTGAAGAGGAGAGCGTTACGTCCTTTGAAATCGTGGTCCGTGGGTATGGTGAAAACCCTCCAAGGATCTCCCCTGAACGATTTCAGTCTGTAAGCGTAGATAGGGACGAGATGGGACTGGGTACACTCGTTAAGCATGTCGTTGGCCTGATCGGTGAGACGTGCATTCTTGCTGAAATGCATCACATCATCGCTAGAGCTCTTGACCTCGATCGGAAAAGAGAAATCCCATCTCAGGGCCACCAGGTCGATACCGAGCGATCCCGCGGCGCGGGTGACTAGGAAGGGATTATCCAGCATACTCTTGTATGCTTCACTTTCAGTCGGACTGCAAGTCTTGATCATCTTGGCTATGACCTTCTCGTCTCCCGACAATAATCCTTTCAATTCTCTCTCGTACGGTTCACCTGGCGCTGCCATTTTTGCATCCCGTTATTACAACCATCGGATTAGTATATAAAGTTAAGAAGGGGGTCACCGAAAGTACCGAAAATGGGTTTTTCATTGATGGATGTGGTCAATCCAGATCTCTCAAGGAACCGTAGCCGGCCCTGATCTTGGTGTATCCCTGATCCTTGAGGATCTCCTTGGCCCATTGGACGGTGTGCCCCATGTTCTTCTCGGAAAGATCGTCCGTATCCTTGGGACTCCCCGCATATTCGCAGAAGGCACGGTTCATACCTCCGTAGAATCCGCCGTAGAATCCGAGCTCCGTCTCCTTGCGGGATGTAGACGACATGATGAACGCGGAGCGTATCTGCTCCAATCTCCTTTGGCTTATGGCCGGCATCGAGTACATCCTTGTACCGGGTACAGGCTCCCTGGCGGAAGCGGAACAGCAACTGCACCCCAGCTCCATGGCATGATAGAACGCATGTGCCAGATCCTTGGAACTATGCTCTGGGCCGATGGGTTCCACACCGGTTGCGACGCTGATTCCTGCATCGATAAGATTCCTAATCGTCATCTCTCTGAAATAAGGCTCAAGGGCATTGTCGATACCTTCTCCGAGCCTTATGGCGTGGTAAGCATAATCCGCACCGGCCGTCTTAAGCTCCTTAGCCTCGGACGGATCGAGGTCGCCCGTGTTGATGCATAGCCTCACGCCTTCGGGGATGAGCGATCTGGCCAGCTCCACACGGTCGATCAGTGTATCGAAATCGAAGTTATTGATGGTCATCAACGAGACTTCGGAGATCAGCCCGTCCGATGTGACATCCTTCAGATAATCGGAAAGCTCGTTCCTCCCTACCTCGTATTCCTGAGTCCTAGTGGTACTGCAGGCGAAGTTGCAGAAACCGCAGTCCGCATAGCACGGGCCCACGACAACACCGATCTGGACTGCTATCTCGGCTATTCCGTCGGTAGATTCCATGACATAATCTCTGGTGGCATCAATCAAACGGCCGGACTCTTCGGAGTCCTCCGGAAGATCGAGAAGATAGATGCAGTCCTCGATAGGGGTTGGTCTGCGTGAAAGGCATCTGTCGAGAATGGAAAGGAACTTATCGTCCATATCTGAAAAGAAATGACAGGGGCGATGCCCCTGCCGGTTTCACGGGGACAGTCTGCTGGGGTCCCTGGGGAAGAGTATGGCCTCGCGGATGTTCGGGAGGTCCAGCATCTTCACGAGCAGCCTCTCGATACCGATTCCCCATCCTCCGTGCGGGGGCATACCGTATCTGAAGGCGTCGAGATAGAATCCGAAGTCCTCTGGGTCGAGTCCCTTCTTCTCCATCCTGGCGACCAGCCTGTCGTACCTGTGCTCCCTCTGTCCTCCGGACGAGATCTCCTGACCTTTGTAGTCCAGATCGAATGCGTAGGCGAACTCGGTGCCGTCCTTCTCCATGATGTAGAAGGGCTTGGCCTCCTCGGGATACTCGACTATGAAGTAGAGGTCCTTCCCTTCCTTCGCCATGTAGTCCCCGACGATCTTCTCTCCCTCGGTTCCGAGATCGTCGCCGTTCTTCAGCGGGAGGCCGGCATCGTTGACGATCTTCAGGCACTCGCTGTATGTGAGCAGCGGGTAGGGGCGTGCGGGAACGGAGATCTCCTTTCCGAGGATCTCCAGCTGCCTCTTTCCCTTCTCCTTGAGCCCGTTGAGGACACGGTCGATGATCTCCTCAATCATATCGGTTACGTCCTTCTGGCTCTGTATCCATGACATCTCTCCGTCGAAGGAGATGAACTCGGTCACGTGACGGTTCGTGTTGGACTGCTCCGCGCGGAATGCGGGTGCGATCTCGAACACACGGTCGAGGCCGGTGGACATGAGCACCTGCTTGTAGAGCTGGGGCGACTGCGAAAGGAACGCGTCCTTGTCGAAGTACTTGATCTTGAACAGCTCCGCTCCGCCCTCTGCTCCGGCTGCGGAGATCTTCGGGGTGTTGACCTGGACGAAGCCGTTGTCACGCACTGCCTCCTCGATGAGCGAGATCATGATGGATTTCAGCTCGAAGATCGCCCTGATCTCCGGCTTCCTGAGATCCATGTACCTGTTGTTGAGACGGGTGTCCATCTCAACGTTGACCATGTCTACGACGCCCATGGGGAGCGGCACGCCTGCTTCGCTCTCCAGTTTGTAAGCGGAGGGGATGAGTTCCAGTCCCAGAGCGGTCTGGTTACTCTCCTTTACCTCTCCTGTAACTGAAACGACCGACTCCCTGGAAAGGGATGTGAGGTCCTTGAAGAGTTCCGGGTCTATCTTCTTCTTCGGCATGGTTACCTGGATGACCCCGTACCTGTCGCGTATCTGGACGAAGGCGATCCCACCCATGTTCCTGATATCCTGGACCCAGCCCTGGATTGTCACAACACCGTCTCCGACGGCTATGTTGCTTGAGTTTCTGAATTCTGTCATGATATCCTCCCGATTGCGCACCCGATATAAACGCTCATTTCTTTTTGGCCTGGTTGGCCACCGCGTTCATCTTGGCGCTGATTGCATCCTGGTCTCCGAGGTACCTTTTGGAAATGACCTTGAACTCGGGGTCGAACTCGTACACCAGCGGCACACCCGTGGGGATGTTGACATTCACGATGTCGGCGTCCGATATGTCCTCGAAATACTTCACCAAGGCACGAAGTGAGTTGCCGTGGGCCGCGATGATTATGCGGTCGCCGGCTAGCATCCTCGGCCTGATCACGTCGTTGAAGAAGGGTACGGCCCTGGCGACGGTGTCCTTGAGGCTCTCGGTGAGCGGGAGGGATTCCTTGGGGACGCCTCTGTACTGCTCCTGCAGGGCGGGGTTCCTTTCATCGGCCTCTTCCAAGGTTGGCGGAGGGATGTCGTAGGATCTCCTCCATTCCTTGACCTGGTCCTCGCCGTACTTCTCGGCGGTCTCGGCCTTGTTGAGCCCCTGGAGGGCGCCGTAGTGCCTCTCGTTGAGCTTCCATGACTTGATGACCGGGAGCCATTCGCGGTCCATCTCTTCCAAAGCTATGTTGAGGGTGTGGATCGCACGCTTGAGGTACGAGGTATAACAGACATCGAAGTCCAGGCCTTCCTCCTTCATCAGACGGCCTGCCATTGCGGCCTCCGACCTTCCGGTATCGGACAAATCCACATCCGTCCAGCCTGTGAACAGATTGAGCTTGTTCCATTCGCTCTCTCCGTGACGGAGAAGAACCAGTTTCATATTTCCTGACATGATGTGCGGGCTATCTGCGGGGATGTTTATTATCCTTGGGAAGGACGGCTGTGCTACATGCGGTCGGTCCCTTGCCCTCTGAACCTAATACTTAGCTCTTTATCCCAAGACGGGAATCAGCGATTATGGCCTCCAAGGTATTCTTCACGGATCTGAGAACGAAGGACGGAAACGGATTGCTGGTCAAACTGGACAGACTCATAAGGGCAGCGGGCCTGGAGGACATAGATATGGAGAAGAAGTTCGTCGCCATCAAGGTGCACTTCGGCGAATACGGAAATCTGTCCTATCCGAGACCGCAGTACGTGCGTGTGATCTCTGACATCGTGAAATCAAAGGGAGGGATCCCGTTCATCACGGACTGCAGCACCATGTACGTCGGGATGAGGAAGAACGCGGTGGAGCACCTCCAATGCGCCGAACTGAACGGATTCAACTCGTCCACTACAGGATGCCAGACCATCATCGGGGACGGCCTAAAGGGATCCGACGAGGCCGAGATACCTGTGGAGAACGGGGAGTACGTGGAGACTGCGAAGATCGGCCGCGCCATCGCAGATGCTGACATCATCATAACGCTGAATCACTTCAAGGGCCACGAGATAACCGGCTTCGGAGGCGCTCTGAAGAACCTCGGCATGGGATGCGCCTCGCGCAGAGGGAAGATGGAGCTCCATACGTCGGGAAAACCAGGGATACTGGAGGACAAGTGCAGGGGATGCGAGAAGTGCGTCCCTGTCTGCGCCCAGCAGGCCCTCATGCTCGACGACAAGATAATGAAGATCGACGAGGACAGATGCGTGGGATGCGGAAGATGCATCGCCATGTGCCCGTTCGATGCCATCTACGGCAAATACGACGAGAAGATGGAGATAGTCAACTGCAAGATCGTGGAATACGCCAAGGCCGTCATCGCAGGCAAACCGAACTTCCACATCTCGCTGATGAACGACGTCTCCCCCCTGTGCGACTGCCACGACCACAACGATGTGCCGATAATCCCGAACGTGGGTTTCCTGGCATCGTCCGATCCCGTCGCCCTCGACAAGGCATGCATAGATCTGGCACAGCAGCAGCCGATGATCCCCGGAAGCGTTCTTTTTATTGAGTCGGGAGGGGTCAAACCGGACGACATCTTCAGCGTCACCAACAAGGGCACCCGTTGGCAGTCGCACTTCGAGCATTCCGAGAAGATCGGCATGGGTGACGGATCCTACGAGATCGTGAAGGTCTGATCCATCTTCCTTTCGGGACCGTTCAGCAGCGCAGGACGGCTCCCTTTTTACCTTTCATAACTCTGGCCCCCTAACTTTTATTATATGGGTTGGCCATCCGTGACAACATAAGGATTTGTTATCATGTCCGCACAGAAAGTCACAGTTTCTATCATCAAGGCCGATGTCGGTTCCGTCGTCGGTCACGCGAGACCGCACCCTTCGATGCTGGATGCAGCGAAGAAGGTACTTTGCGACGCGCAGAAGAAAGGGATCATCGAGGACTTCTACGTAACCCGCGTGGGGGACGACATCAACCTCTACATGACCCACTACAAGGGCGAGAACAACAGCGACGTCCACGGCACCGCCTGGGAATGCTTCATGCAGGCGACCAAGATCGCCAAGAAGATGAAGCTGTACGCAGCCGGACAGGACCTCCTCACCGACGCATTCTCGGGCAACGTCAAGGGCGCTGGACCCGGATCCGCCGAGATGACATTCGAGGAGAGGGGATCGGAGCCTCTGCTGTTCTTCATGGCAGACAAGACCGAGCCCTCGGCATACACACTGCCTCTCACCAGGATCTTCATGGACCCCTTCACGACCACTGGACTTGTCATCGACAAGAGGGCCAAACAGGGATTCGACTTCGAGATCCAGGACGTCATGGACAACAAGAAGGTCGTGATGTCCGCACCCGAGGAGTCATGGAGCATCCTCTCCCTTCTCGGAGACACATCCAGATACGCAATCAAGAGAATCAACTCCAGGTCCGGAATCGGTCCCGCGGCTGTCGTATCGACAGACAAGCTCAACATGACCGCCGGCAGGTACGTCGGAAAGGACGACCCCGTCTGCATCTGCAGATGCCAGAGCGGACTCCCCTCCGTAGGAGAGTACACCCAGCCCTTCATCAACAACACGATGCTCGTGGCAGGATGGATGAGGGGATCGCACATCGGTGCGTTCTACCCCTGCTCGCCCGAGGACTCCGACCCCACATACTACGACGGACCCCCAAGAATCTGCTGTCTCGGATTCCAGCTCAACGACGGAAAGCTCCAGGGACTCGAGCCCTACGGAGCCAAGAACGGAGAGCACATCCCGGTAGACTTCTTCGGAACATCCACCTTTGACGAGGCCAGGAAGAACGCCATCAGGGCCAGCAAGTTCATGAGGTCCCAGGGACCCTTCGTGCCCTCGATCCTCGGAGCAGAGGAGATGGAGTACACCTCCAGGCCCGATGTCCTCAAGGAGCTCACCAACAGGTTCGTCTCCCTCGATGTCGAGGAGAAGCCGAAGGCGAAGAAGAAGAGCGGTTCCAAGAAGAAACCCGAAGTAGAGTGAACCAGATGACCCAGAAACCCGCCGTGATAATCAACTTCAAGGTCTACTCCGAGATAGAGGGCGAGAGATCGTCCAATCTCGCGGAGATCTGCGACAACATAGCGCAGGAGACCGGAGCCAACATCATGGTATGCCCGCCCATGGTCGAACTGTCATATGTGGCGGACATGGTGGAGATCCCCGTGTTCTCGCAGAACGTGGATCCCAGGAAACCGGGTTCTGGAACGGGTTACACCACGCCTTCCCTCGTGAAGGCGGCGGGTGCCGTGGGCACACTGATAAACCATTCAGAGCACAAGCAGCCTGCGGAGGACGTGGGCGCTTGCGTCAACCTCAGCAGGGACCTGGGCCTTATCACATGCGTCTGTGCGGACACTGTGGACATAGCCAGGTCCCTTGCCTCATTCTCACCGGACTACATAGCCGTGGAGCCTCCCGAGCTCATCGGAGGGGACATATCGGTCACCACGGCCAACCCCGATATCGTAAGGGACACCGTGGACAGCGTGAAGTCCGTCGACCGCAAGATCAAGGTCCTGTGCGGAGCCGGCGTCAAGAACGGCAACGATGTGAAGACCGCGGTCGAACTCGGGGCCGAAGGGGTGCTTCTGGCATCCGGAGTGGTGAAGGCCGCCGATCCCGAAGCCGTCATCAGGGACCTCATCCGTTACATCTGAAGCATAGTATCTTTAATGAGGACCCGCAATGTGTTCTCATGAAGCTGCTGCATGCACTACCGTTGATTCTACTGGCAGTGGTCTCGCTGTCCGTTCTGACGGCGGAGTGCAGCGATGCGGCGGCAACGGATCTGCTCATCTACGAGGTCAACCCGTACTACGACGATGAGGGCGTCTCCCTCCATAACTTCGGATCGACGAACATAGATCTCAAGGGATACACCGTTACGGACAATCCGTCCAAGACGTCTTCCGAAGGAACGCTCACTTTCTCACAGTCTCTGATAATACATCCGGGCGAAACGCTGACCTTCGTGAAGAAGACGAGCTCCGATTCCACTTTCGCTGACCGTCATACGACCTACATCAATGGGACCTCCGGCGTTACCTTCTCCAGCAAGTTCGCCTTGAACGACAGCGGGGACGACCTGTACCTGTTCAAAGGGGATGCGGTCATCGATGCGATGTGCTACAACAACACGACAATCTCCGACACGACCC
>Ga0310786_10006777_pt1 | contig 15129 bp, 15 predicted proteins | sample AusTroGonzalo_MG_FD_203881 | JGI IMG/M metagenome (GOLD analysis project Ga0310786, IMG submission 203881) | Bovine rumen microbial communities from tropical cattle in Woodstock, Queensland, Australia - Gonzalo_03 (v2) (version 2) | ecosystem: Host-associated > Mammals > Digestive system >... | reverse complement strand
GGTTTCGTGAACGTCGCAGTTGTGCAGAAAAGTGCAACTCTTGGCCATTGCGATGGCCGTACCTCCAAGTGATACTATTAGATTGTTTCCGAGTGTAGCCATAATTATTCTATTGTCGATGATCTTGCGATTGTCATAGTATATTCGTCGTCCCTCATGCTGAAACTCTTTGCCAGCAGTCGCCAACGCCAGCCGTTTATCCAATAAGTGTATCTGGCTGCGTACTCATTGTGATTGATGGCCGTTGCCGTGCGCTTCATCTTTTCGACGAGGACGGTCAGGGGCTGGAACATATAGCCGAACGTCGGCGCGTTGCCGCTGATGTTTCGGTTATCGTCGCCGAAGGAATGCTGACCCATGTGGTAGTCGTAGTTATTGAAGTTGACGGTGACGCTGCCTCCGTCTGTTCCCGTGGCATTCCCTCCCAGCTTTATCTTGTTTCGGTCGTTGTAGTAGCTGTTGTAGTCCTTGTCATTACTTGACGGGTTACGCAGAGAGAGGTCAGTCACTTTCAGTATTTCGCCGTTCTGCAAGTTCCCCGTCGCGTTGTGATACATCGACACCTCTATTGGTTGGTTGACAACCCACCATCCGTTTGTCGGTCTGAACAAAATGCCGTCGCAATCGTCTACACTTGCCGTTGCAAGCGTCTTGTTTGGAACTACGCTACCAGTCTCGCCGCTGATGGTGACGGCATTTCGGGTTTCGTAATTGGTCAAGCTGTCGTTAGAGAGGTTGACATATTGACTTCCCACCTTGATGACCAAGTTCACCAACAAGTCACTGTAGCCAGTCGCCTGCATGTTCTGCAAGCTACTGCCACGCTCCATCTTGATTTTCAGCAAGCACCAGCCTTGCGAGTTTTTGGGAGCTATACCGTTGAAAACGCTCTTGATGAGTAGCGATCCATTAGTCCATGAGCCGCTATATTTCAGCACCCAAAACTCGGACAGCGAGACAGTCTTTGCGTTTTCTTCGATTTTTCCGTAGGCAATCGGGAACAGTCCCGCATAGTAGACGTTTCCGCCCGTATCGAACGTGGCAGTGCCAATGTGATCGCCCGAAACGTCTGGTCCTACCTGGGTCATCTTCCATCCACGAAAAACTGAGTTCCCGTCTTGGCTGTTTACGCCCGTCGTGGCGTGGGCGGTGGTGGTGCTTATCTGTGTCACATCGTCACCCTCCAGCGAGATTTCTATGTCCTTCAACGGCCGAACGACTGACAGCAATGCAGCATCGTCGTAGTTGCTGTAGTAAGTGTTTAACGCCGTGGCAAGCTGCTGCACGCTTGTCCTGCCTGATAGGCTCGTCAGCCCTGCGACGCTCACCTGCGAGTAGCTCTCACTCGTCGAAGCGTCGAATTTGGCAAAGACGATGGCCGCAGGTGTATCGTGTACCGTCCAACCGAAGCACGCACAGATTCCTTCTATTAAATACAAGTAACTTTTAGGACTCCACAGCTTGTCGGCTGAGTCGAAATGCTTGAAGTCTCCATTGAACGGACAGATGATCGTCGAGTGCATCTGACAATTCCACGGCGCGTATGACGAGCCAGGATAGATGACGCTGCTGTATCCTGCATCGAGGCCGTTAATAAGTTGCTGCATCCATGTGCCGATGCTGGTCATTTCCGGCGTTGATGGAGCGGTGAAGTTGAAAGCGTCGAGCAGTCCGAGCGGCGAGACGATAGGAAATTCCAACTCACGCGGACTTGCTATCCATTCATTTGAGTATTCAGCGCACTGCTGGAATCCACTGAACACTATCTCGCTGCCATAGTAGGCTTCGATGTAGTGGTGTCTGATGCTGTTCGGCTGCAAGTTGGTCAGCTGGCCATAAGTCTCTTCGATAACGCGCATATATCCCGTTTTGTAACGGACGAAGTGCAATAGGTCGTTGCTGTTGTCCTCTTCATATTCAAACGGAGTCGCCGCACCAAGTAGAGACGTTACACCGTTTTCCACGGTAAAAGGCACATTATTTCCCGTTTTGCCTGATGTAGTCAAACCGCTGCCGGTGTAGCCTTCCTCGTAAACATTGACCAAGCATCCTGTTCCGTTCAGGCTCTTAAATTGGAGTCGCCATTTTATCTGTCTCGCCATAACTACCCGATTTTAGATGTGACATACTCGCCGCGCCCCGTGCGGTTTCCGTTGTTGTTAAGCACAATGCGAATCTGCTCGCCGCTGATGCTGGTAGACAGCCGCAGGTTCTGCACTCCAGAGTTTTCGAGTTCACTGGCTAACTGCCCGACCTGGGCATGGTTCAAGATAACCTCGCCTGCGTTGACCCTCGCCCATTGCATGTCGCCGCTGAAATGATTGCCTGGTATAACACCACCCTCTGCGTACCCTGTCGCAGAGTGGATGCTTGAAATCATTGAAATCATAGATGCCGTAGAAGCTGCTGCAGCTGCCAGGAAAGCCCATATATTGGACTTCGTGCTGCCGTCCTGATTAAGGGCCTGAGCGTGGGCACTGGCTACGGTGGCTATTGCCTGCGCGACAATACCCATGACCTTTGCGGCAGGGTCTTCAATACTGTTAAGCGCATTGCCTACCTGCCCGATGGCACTGGCTGCGGACTGGAATGCTTTTTTAGATGCGTCTGCGTCTTTTTCAAGCGTATTGCTGCCTTTAAATTCAGCAATTTTCTGCTTGACTTCTTCAATGGATTTTTCGTATGATTGCCATACTTCGGGTGCATATCTGCCAAATTCCTGTTGAGCCTCAGTCAACGCCTTCAACTCGTTTTCGAGTTGAGTCAATGGCGATGTGTCTATCTCGATTTTGACGGGGATGGTAGGAGCGTCCACTTTCGCGAGGTCGGCCATCGGCGTGCCTTCCATTTTGGTCAATCGGCTTGGGTCGAAACCGCCCTGCATTTCCGACAACTTCTGCCTGGCATATCCCAGCTGTTCAGCGTAGTCATCACGCACCGCTGCACCTGCCTCTCGCCATTTCTTCGTCAGGTCGGCAATTAGCTTCTCTTGTGCTGCGATGCTGTCGGTTGCATAGACTGTTTCCTTGCTCGCCACCGTACCGCTTCCACTATTTTTAGTGGTTTCGGTTGTACTCTTCTCCCTGCCGTTAAGCACACGAGCAACCATCTTGCGCTGGTTTTCGATTTCCACTTGGGTCATCTGGGCGGCTTCCGCGATGGACTGGAAGTTGTCGATTTCGGTATCGTTCAGCCGCTTTACGGCTTGCGCAAGTCGCTCTCGTTCGTTGGCTGGTACGGCTTCGGTGATGGTCTGCATGATGGGGCCACTTGCGTATGTGCCGCCTGCACTTACCACGCGTGTTTTCCTACCCGTATATTCCAACTCTTTCAGCTCCTTGAAAGTGCCGTAGTCACCTTGCATGATTTTCAGCAGGTCTTCTGGTTTGACCTGCCGTTGTATAGCGACCTCGGCCACGACTTTCTCGTAGGCTTTTGCTTGGAGTTTTTGCTTCTCTTGTAGTTCTTTGATTAGTTTGGTCGAAGCCTCGCTGACGGCATCCTTACTGCCAACACCTTCCCGGTAGTCAGCGATGGCACCCGTCAGATTTGCCCTTGCGCCTGCAACGTTGGCCTTGTTGAAGGCGTTGAATGTAGCAAGCTCGTCAAGTGCATCATAGGCTTCACGGGCTGCTTGGGTGATATTGTGTATATTGGAAATGAAACCGCTGAAGTCGCCAGAGTTAAGGGAATCCAAGAATCCTTTGTAAACGCCCTCGACCGACTCGACGGTGCGCCCCCACTCGTCAAGCAACTGCTCGTTGCTGAAGAAAGCATCCTTGGCCACGTCGAGAGCCGCTTTTGCCGCCTGCAAACCAAGTGAGAACAGTTTGACGGCATCAATATTGACGGTCAGCTTGTCTTTCAGCATTTCCATCATGCCGCCCGTCTCTTGCGTCGATGTGCTGACGGGTTTCAGCTCCCCTTCGAGGTTGGCCAGCTCTTCCTTTGCTGCAACAGTTCGCTGCTTTAGCTGTTCGAGGCTTTCGGACAGGGCTTGACCGACAGGCGACGCTTTCTCCTGCTCGGTCATCTTTCCGTAAACCTGCGAAAGCTCGATGAACGCCTGCGTCATTTCGCCGATTTTTCCCTTGGCTGTTTTTGACGTGGTTTCCATCTGCCCCATAGCGCGTGCATATTCCACGATGCTCTTGTCTACCGTGGAAAACGACTTGCCAGTGGACTGCAACGCCTCTTGCAAATCTTGCATTCCCTTGCGTGCATCTTTCAAAGATGCGCTGTATTCCCTATCGTCAACGACGAGTTTTAGAACTGATGTTGCCGCCATTATTCAAACAATTTGTTAAATTCCTCTTCAATGATTTGCTGTAGATTGCTGAGAGCTTTTTCCATTTCAATCTCTCCCCTTATACCAAAGAAGTTTCGCGGAGCGATGGAGCCACGATAACCATTACCCTCTTCTTGCATTTTGAAGAAATTTCTCTTTGACGAACCGCGTAACTCTATGCGGCCACCTCCTGAATAGCGAGGGATGGTTCCAGAATTTACTACTCGCAAAATAAAGCCTCTTTGTGTAGGCCCATAGTGCAACATGTCGTCCGTTCGCTGGCTTCTGGGCATTCTATTGCCGCCACGCTGTCCATTCATGCCTGGGTACACTTTGCGCGGAGCCTCGTAGTTGGAACGTGATCCTGATTTCCCACCGTTAAGAATGTTGATGTTACCGCCGAGAATCTTTTTGTAGGCAATGCGCCGAATAGACTGAGCTGCACCGCGAGGATCGCCGTTGTCAAACTTGATGTCGCCAACAACTCTGTTGCGTGCTGCCTTCATTTCGTCAGCGATTGCCTTCCTCAGACGGTCGCCAAGTTCGCCATTCATGGATGCTGCTGCCTGCAACACCTTCATCTGCTTCTCCAATACGCTTGTATCTACAACTACTGCCATACATTTCACCCACGAAACGTCGCCGTTGGTTTACCAAAAAAGCACCGCGCATTCTCTGCGGGGTGCTTCGCTAAATTACCAATAACTAAAAACTTACTAACGTTTAACAAATCAATCATGAAAAAATGCGTGTATCCGTTTTAGAGAAAAGTAGTATATTATTCCTGTTTTGCCTTTTCAGCAAGCTGGCGGTTGTAGGCATCTATTTCTTGCTGCATTTTTATGCACTCGTCCTCGGTCAGCTGTCGGCCTTCGGTGTGTTCTTGCTCCCAGCTGAAAGGCAGCCATTCGCCGATGCGCTTTGCCACTTCGCCTTTCTGCAACCCCATGCAATATCTTACATGGTACGCTATGAGCCGCGCTTGCTCCCAGCTCGAATGCTGTCGTGCGTGATAGCCACGAACGAGGCTTTTCACCTCCCACCATTTCAGTTCGTTCAGGAATTCCCGTCGCGGTATTCCAATTTCGCCCACGATTAGCTGGTATAGTTCGTGGGCGGTTTTCAGTTTTTTGCGTTTTCTTCGGCCTTGTCTTCCGGCTCCACGGCTGGCTTTGCGAAAAACTCTGCGTAGAGTCTCATCACCACGCCGACGGCCGTAAACACTTCTTTCATTTGCTCTTGGTCGGCAGTGTCGGCCAACTGCTCCACCGTGATTTTTGCCTCGTTGTCAGCGGCCTTGGCGGCGGCAACCACCAACGCGAGCTGCTGCTTGATGCTGTTAAACGATTCGCCGAAAAACTGCTTTCCTGCGATGTCCTCGTAGTTGATCATCGTCAGCATCGTAAATACTACCGGGTACTGCTTACCCTTGATTACAATCTGTTCCATAGTTCCTTTTGTTTTTTGATTCTGATTTTTTTAGAATCCCTCCCGCCCAAAGTCAACTCAAAAAGGAAAGCTGAAATGGCGAGAGGGCTTGAATACAGAGATTATTATGCACCAACAGTGTATGCGCCATATCCTGTCAAACTGGTTTGATAAGTCGCTGTTGCTCGGTTTGCGGCAGAGACTTGCAACTGAGAGACGATGCACGAACCGCTGGCGATGATGCTCCCCTTTGTGCGGTTGTTCGCTCCTGAAACGTTTGCAATCTGCCATTTCACGGGTTCCGAAACCTCGTAGACTTCCTGTATGGCGTTGTACGTCATCCCGTCAACGCTCGATGTGATGGTTTCACCACTACGAACAAGCGCATTTGAGGAAATGTCGTAGTTCAGAGCAGTTGGCTCCTGTACTTGGAAATCTCCATCGGTGTCTTTCGTCGTACTGTCCTCCAGGCTCACGCTGATATGCAGACTGAGCTGTTTTGCGGCTGCAATAACCTTGGCTGGTGCCAAAGTATTGTTGCTGCTTAAGAACAGACGCACATACTGACCCTTGGTGATTGTGGAAACGATGACCGACTCGTAAGGAGGATCGTCGCTGAGTACAGCAATGGGCGAAACACCTGTAAACTGCAAAGACTTGGTGGAATTGGTGCGGTCGTCGAATTGGAATGTCGCGTCTGTCAACAACGCGTCGCCAGTCCGTGCAAACGGCACGTCCAATTCGGGTGCCTGGTTGTCCATTGTCATTGTCTCAGTCCACAACAGCTTAAACTTTGTGAAGTTCTTGATGGCTGTCAACAGGGCTGCGACATCAGAGACATCCAGAGAATCAACTTGCACCTGCCACGACTTGCTGACAACGGCTGGCTTTTCTGCCAGGATATAGTCGTCCTTGGTCGCGATTGATTCCGTATTCGTATTAAGCGAAACGGTACAGTTCGTGGCCATGCCAACGCACTTGTATTTCTCGGTCGTGGTGTCGAAGGTAAGGATTCGGAAATTTTGTCCTTTTAGTATTGCCATTTCTATTGTCATTAAATGGTGTCAACTCTTAGCAAGTAAGTGCCGTCCTCAGATTTGCCGACGGCACCGGCAGCGAGAGTAATGCCTTCGTTGTCGGCTTTCAACTGCTCAAACTTCGTGAACAGCTCCTCGCGACTGTTGGCATTGAGTGTGAATGGGCAGACAAGAGTTTCAGCCTTCGGTTGCTGGGGCAGGTTCTCCTGCCCCGCCTCCTGCGGTTGCTCCTGCGGCTGCTCCTGTGTCGTTTTCTCTTTCATATTCGTAATCGCGTAAGGTGTCGCATTGGTAGGTGAGCACTTGGTGATAGCAGGGACGCTCATCGTCGTACATGATGCTCTGGGCGGCGAACTGGTAGTCTTCGACAGGTGATTCCTGGGTCATCATGTAGTTGCGGATGGTGTCGCGCACCATCTGCGTCAGCTGGTGCAGCTCGTCGAGCGTGCGGCCTGTCACCTTGACGGCTATGTTCACCGAGTCCTCGTCACCTTCATATGGATTGTCCTTCGTCTGCCCTTCATTGGTAAGGCTTGAAAACAATACGATGATGATAGGATCGGGGACGTTGGCTGCATCCTGTTCTGGCATCGGGATGGCCGCCCCCCAGAGTCTTGGAGGCGTGGTTTCCGTCTCACCCAACAGCTCCATCAGTTCGGTGTTCGACTTCAGCGCGTCAACGAATATCGTATCAATGGCCAGTGACATGTTCTACTTATGCGACGTTGTTACTTTTTACTTCCAAATTTTCCGGAACCGACCGGCGGACAACCTTTGCTGCTGCATCGGAGCCGCCAGCCGGTCAAGGAACCATGAAGAGATTAGTGTGTGGTGGGCTCTTCGATGAGCTTGATCAGGGCGAATGCCTGCGGAGTGCCGTTACCACCGTTCACCTTGCCGGAGAGCTCAGTGAGCGAGTAGTCGGTGCTCATGCCGATGGCAACCGTGCCACGGTCGAAGTTGGCCTGAGAGGTACCGTCGATGTTAAAGCGGAGTTCGCCGTGCTGCTGCTCTGCCAGATAGCCGAAGTGACCGATTGCGATGTAGCGGTAGGTAGCGTCCTTCGTAGCAACACCGTCGCTGGCGATGGCGTAGTCCACATAGGGGCTCACTTTGTACTTGTAACCGCAGCAGCGGCCATCCTCGATGACGGTGCGGTTGGAGTCGGTGGTGCCAGGGATGAGCTTCTTGAACTTCAGAGCTACCTCGGTAGTCTTGTCCATGATGATCTCAGGTTCACCCTCGAAGCCCTTGTCGTACATCTTGGCGATTTCCTTGGCGATGTTCTCACCGATGTTGTCGTCAAGAGTGAGATTAACGGGAGTGACCTTGCCGAACGGCGACTGCAACTTGGTGTACTCACCGTGTGCATAGACGTGGAGAGCGCGGAACATAGCCCAGCCCTTCGTGAACTTGAAGGTGATGAAGGCGATGATGTCGAAGGCAGCGTTGTCGATAGCACGGAAGCTGACGGGAACGCTGGCAGCGACGCGGACGGGAGCGGCCTGGATGTTGGCGAAGTCAAGAGCCTGCTCAGCCACCTTGGTCACCTCACCCTCTACGGTGAACTTAACGTCGTTCACGCTGTAAGGAATCACCTGTGTGCCGGTCACGCCAGTAGCCATGCGGAGGTCGTCGGGCAGTTCGATGCCGGGCACCTTCGTGTCAATCAGCGGCAGAATCTCGATGGGAATCAAGCCACCGGCTTCGAGGTTAGCGGTAGTGTTGCCACCCTCGGTGTCCTTGAAGGCAAGGATGGTAGTGCTCTCGGCACGCTTCTCCAGACCGCAAGCCTTGATGCGCTCGCGCAGCTGCTTGCCCAGGTCTTCGCGCTCCTCAATGGCACGGAGCTCTGCACCGCTGGCCATAGCCTTGGCGCGTGCGCTGAGTCCGGCTGACTCGTCGCAAAGTGAACGATACTCGGCACTCTCAGCCTCGGTGAAGAGGATGTTGCCGTTGTTTGCTTCACGAGACTTCTCTTCCATCTCGTGCATGCGATTCATGATAGCGAGTTGACGCTCCTGAATCTGGGTCTTTGTCATTTCTTTCATGATGCAAAAACTTTTAATTGGTTAATATTCAAGTGATGTTAAAATTTCGTCGTTGAGTCGGCGGGCTTGGTAGCGCAGACGCATAGCCTGCTGCTCGCGGAAACGCTGCTCCTGCTCTTCGAGTTCGCGGGCTTCCTGCTCCTCCTTGGCCTTTGCCTCGGCTTCACGCTTGGCGGATTCCTCTTCCTCAGCCTTTTTCTTGGCTTCCTCTTCGGCAGCACGCTTGGCGGCTTCCTCCTCAGCCTTCTTCTTGGCTTCGTCGTCGTCGCCACCGCCACATTCGCGCTTGTGAGCCTCTATCTGCTCATCAATCTGGCGCATGATCTCGTCGGCAAACTCGCGGGTCACTACCGATGTCTGACCGTAGGCGGGATGGGTGACGATGGCCACGTCGAAGAAGCCGGTAGCCTTGCGGACGTGACGGAGCCATACCTCCTTGCCGTCGGCACTGCGCTCATTGGTGCGCTCGTAGGTCACGCTTTCCTTGTCGTTGGGGTTGTCGTTGAATGCGAACGACATGCCGTCGATGTCGCCACGGCGCATCAGTTCCAGCGCGTCGCTGGCGTTCGATGTGCGGGGCAGGCTGCAACGGCAGGCGATGCCCGTCGGTTGCATGTCGAGGGCGAGGGTGTCACGTTCTGAGTTGCGGTAGCGTCCCAGAATGTCAGTTACCAAGTTGCTGTGGTTCAGGTTCAGCACCACGTCCGACCGCTGAAGCAGTTCGGGACTGATGAAGCCTGCCTCCAGCACTTCATAGACCTCGCGGTCTTCCGACCACGGGGTGAGGTTGCATGAGCGGCAGCCATACACTATCGGCATACCGATGATGGTGCGGCTTTCCTGCTCACCTTCCTGTGGTTCTCGGACTTGCAGATTGCAAGCCTCGATAGGTACGAATCTTACTTGTTTCATATCGTCTATCTCGATTAAATGATGTTACTACTTATCCCGCATAACTGCGTTCAGGGTTTACCGCCGTGCGGACGCGCTGACGGCGACGGCTCTTTTCGATTTCGCGCTCCAGCGCGTCAATCTCTTCCTTCGTGGGGTTTGGGGTGTATGCCATAGTGCTGTGAAACTGCAAAGCAAAGTGATACGTTTATCCCTCCAGTTCGCCCGGCTGGTCATTGCTGCCGCCGCCGTTGTCGTTGCCCTCGTTGGGGTCGTCTGTGGTGGTTCCGTTGTTCTCGCTCTCCTCGGCCTCCTTCTTCGTGGCCCAAGCCAGTTTAGCACCGGCGATGGCTGCGGTGATTTCCTGCGAGGGGCGATAAGCCACGCGCTTTGTCAGGCCGTCGAGTGACTGTTCATCTTCCGTTGCCGTCCAATGTGAACTGATGGCGGGGTAGAGTCGGCCTATCTGGTCGAGGTCAACGATCTTGCCGTTCTTCAGCGCGTCGCGCACAGCGTCGAGTGCCAGCCCGAAAGCCAGTGCCAGCTCCTTGGGGTGGAGCGTCGTGTTGGTGGCTGCTGCGGTGCAGATGTCATCAAACGTGGCAACGCCGTTAGCAATAGCGCGGCTGGCGTAGCCCATTACTTTCGTGCGAAGGTTCTTATTGGCCACCTTCTTGACCTTCAATGTCAGTTGTGCCATATCGTTACGTCAATTTTAATTTTACCTTACGTCAATTTCTATTTCACGTTACGTTATACGCGGATTTTCGTGTCTGGGGTTTACTACGGATTGTAGGTCTTTGTGTATTCCCATCCGTAATTCTTTGCGTATGCTTTTACGATGAGATGGGAGCGGAGAGTTTCACCGCGTCTGATGGCTGTCGCCCTGTCGCCTTTGTAGTTGGCGACGTAACTGTTCAGCTTGCGGTTGATGTAATCCTCAGCCTTCTTCCACGTTCTTTCCTTTTTGAGAAGTCCTTCGGTCTTTCTTCGTCCGGTTTCGGTGAATGTGTATGCGCTACCCCTGAAGCCTTTTGAGTAGTCGATGCCCCATCCGGCTTTTGGTCGTTTCAGGGAATAGGTGTAGTGTTCCGTGACGGCTCGGATTTCTTGCATATTGTGACCAAGTGCGCCCATAACATCCTCTTTCGAGAATGAACCGCCACCATCTGCACGTCTTTTGCCGTTTGCTTCAACGGCTGGGTGGTTGTGTGTCATGATTGCATCGGCTTCGTGTCGGAGCATTACGCTTCCATTGCGTCCGATTCCTCGGTCTATGATGTTGCCGTCTTTGTCGAAAACAAATCCATGCTCAACGGACTTGTCTCGTATATCTCTTTCAGCAGCGGAAACGGCTTTGGCCAATCCTGCTGACATATCGCGCATCGAACGGTCGCCCTGGAATCCGCCAGCCTTGGCACTTACACCACGTCCGCTTCCGTGTCCTCTACCCATTTGCCACCTCCTTTCTTTCTGAAACTGCAATAGAATGTTGTCTGAAATCTTCCACCCTCTCGCCCATCATCTGCTCCAGTTTCGGCAGGTCGTTCAGTTTGGGATTGAGTGCGGTCATGCTTATCTCTTGGTCGAAGAAAGCCACGGCCTCCTTCATCTTCTGGTGTCGCTGGTCTTTGTTCCTTACCTCGACAACGGGCGTGACGTACACCAGCCCGTTCTCACGGCAGAACTGCTTGCACGGATCGCCACCGCCGTAGCACACAAACAGCAGCTCGTTGTCGCCCGCTATCATCTTCGCCATCTCCAACTCGAAGGCCAAGTGCTCCACCTGGTGCGAATAGCCACGGGTGCAAAACGAGTGATAACCGGCAGGCACGCCCATCAGGTTCAGCTTGTAGAACTTGGGCGAACAGCACAAATCCACGAACACTCTCACGCCACGCTCTTGCATCGCACGGCCTATCCAACGCTTCTTGTAAATCTGCTGCATACCGAAGGCAATCGGAGTCTCGTCGTAGAGCGAGAAGTTAGGCTCAACGATGTTCTTCGGCTGCATGTAGAGGATTTTTTCGGGGTGCTCATAGACGGTCGCAAAACGGTAGTCGTCGGTGTAGAAGCAGAGCGTGCCCTGCCCCTTCATTTGGAATGAGCGTCTTTGTTCACCAAACAACACAAACGGGATAGCGCAACTCTTTGGCTGCATATCAGCCCTCAGTTGCGGAATCTCCAAAAGGTTGTCAGTCGGAAACAAAGAGTCTTCGACGTAGTATCGCTGCGGTATGTCTATTGCTCGGTTTGCCATAGTCGAAACTGCAATGAAAAACTATTGGTTTTCGCCCTCCTTTGGCGGTTCTCCTACGGTGTAGTTGCCGGGCTTCAGCTGGGTGCCTGCGTCGCTCTTGGCGATGAGAGCTTTCAGCGTCATGAGGTTGGCACTGGCCATTGGCACGTCGCCATCCTCCACGGCTGGCATGTCGAAGTCGCGGCGAGCTTCGTTCACGGTGCAGAGTCCTGCCTGCATCTTCAGCTGTGCCACCTTCGCACGGCGTTCGGGGTCCATCACCATGAGCGGGTCTTCGCAGATGTGGATGCGGCGCACGCCGTAGTCCTTGAAGCCTATCAGCTTTCGCGCAATCTCCTTTTCGTTGCCGTTTTTCTGCGGCAGAATGGTACGGCTGTGGAACTCCATTGTGGCGTTCTGATAGTCGTTGTAGTGGCTGTTGGTGTCAAGCATGACCAACGGGCGCGGAGTGCCGAAAAACCTTGCCGCGTCGTCGTTCGTGCCGCCCAGTTGCTCAAACATCTGCATGTCCTGACTGGTCATCGACAGGTTCTTAAAATCTTCAAGCCCGTGCATGCTCACGATGTCATGACCCGTGTAGAACATCTTCTGCATCTCCTGGGCAGTCTTTTGCACCTCGCCCTGGTTCAGCAGTCCGAAGGCCAGTGTGCCCTGTCCCTGCGTCGGTTGTTTCTCCGAGATGATACCCTTGACGCGACCACCCTTTGCGGCTGTCTCTAACGACTGCTGCTTGATGGTGCGGTTCAGTGCCAGCGTCTCGTTGGCGTACTGGAGCGTCGGGATGCCCCAACCATTGGGATAGCGGAATGTGTTCGGGAAGTGCATCACGTCGGCAGCTGGCACGTTGGTCAGCGTCATGTAACCGTGATCGGTGAGGAAGGTGATGCTGGCATAAGTGGCGGTGTCGATGTTGTAGCCACAAGTCTTGACGAACCACAACTGAGCGGGGAATCCAAACTCGTCGCGCTCGATGTAGATGAAGGCATTTCCGTAGAGCAGGCGGTTTATCTCCACCAGTCGCCACATGTCGGCAGCGGTCATAATGGGGTTTGGCTCTTCTTGCAACAGATAGTTGATGCGCTTGCCCAGTCCGCGCATGTCCTGTACGAAGTTTCCGCCCTCGAAGTCCTTCTTCTGATACTGCACCGGCATCACCGACATCACGTCCGAGCGCAGGCGCACGGCCTGATATACCACCGCCACGAGCAAAGCCTGCTGCGGCGAGCGGGTGTAAGCTATGCGCTCCATGTAGTCAGCACCCTGCGGTTTCTCGGGTTCCGGCGGCATGGTGCTCGAAGGGACACCCGGAGTTGGTGCCTCGCGCTTTCGGAAGAGATTGAAATTTGATCCAAATAATTCCATATCAATTACTTTTTCTAATCTTGTGAATCGTGGTTACGGGTTTACCAACGCTTTCAGCACCTCTTCCTTCTCCGCTGTGCGCTCATTGATCTTGAAGAAATACTCCACGGCCCTCTTCTGGTAGATGTCGTTATCCTTTGGTCTGTCAGGGAATCCACGTTTGACCTTTTCCACAAATTCCTCGGCAGTCTTGGTGTGATAGTGGTTAATCCATGCCGCCGTGTGGTCGTAGGGATTCATGCCAGCCTGCGCCACCGCGTCGCCCTTGTCGTTCACACACCGCAGCGTCGGCACCTCCGGGAAGTGGGGAATGGCAAAGGCCACACCCTGCAAACCGCCACGCACAAACGCCTTCACATGATTGTTTTCCGGCTGAGAGCTGAATTTCACATGTCGGTCAAGTTCCATCGGTTCGGTGAATCGCTCCGACAGAGGCTTATCTTCGTAATGCGTCAGCCCGTTGTCGGTCATCACTCGCCAGTTCAGCAGCACACAGTCCTTATCCTCGAACTGGCTGAAATACCGCTCCACGTCCATCGTCTTGTCGGCAAACTCCAGGAACTCGTCGAAGTCCAAGAAACCAATCCACCCGTATTCGTGGCCGTGCTGACGGTAGCAGTCATTGAAGGCACTCATCTGAGCCATTTCGCGGTCGTGGTAGTCGATGACCTCCACCAAGTCGCCGTAACCCTTCATTACGTCATTCAACTTCTCCTTGTCGCCCGTCATCCAGTTGTCGTAAATGAACATCTTCGACACTCCCAGACGCTTGTAGTGCTCCACGAACTCCTTGGCGTAGCGGTTCTCCATCCTGCCAATGGCACAGATGGCCACCTTCTTTAACTTCTTATCTTTCAACTGTTGCACCGACTCCCAGTGTCTGAGGTTACGCTTCAGGAACATCACCTGATTTCCAATGTCGCATTTTTTCCACGAGCCGCCGTCGTAGTGGGCGTAGTAGTCCGTCAGTTCCTTCACGTTCCATCCGACAAGTTCAGGCTTTCCGTTGATGACATCCTCTAAGAGCGAAGCCGCTGTGTCGTACCAGTTGCCCCGCGTCATCTCGCCTTTCTGGAGTGCCCAGCAGCGTTTCGGGTCGAAGAAATTCACGCCCTTCGCCACCAGCTTTGGCACGTTCATATACATCAGGTACGGCATGTATCTGGCAATCGAAATCTTGTTGCCGTTCTTCCACGCCACCTTTGCCACCACCGCAAACTCCTCGCGCCACATCCAGTCAATCGGCTTCGTCAGTATCGCGTCACCTTCGAGCAGCACGAACCCTTGCGGAATCAGCCGCCAAAGCTCCTGCACCGTGCGGATGTGCTTCGCGCTGCCGAAGTTCGACAGCATCGCCCAATACGGCTCGCGGTCTGGGTACTCAGCGAGGAACTTGTCGAAGTCAATCACCTGTCCCTTCGTGTTGTCAATCACCGTCACGCCCGGCAACTTCGCCGTGAATGGCCGCGCATAGTTCGTGCCCAGCGTCGTAGTCGAGTCAGCCGAATTGTCGAAGATGACAATCTCATACTTCTCACCGCCATGCTTGCGAATCGACTGCACCGCCGCCTCCGTAATCTCTGGCGTGTTGAAATGGATCATCGCCACCACCCTGTCGCCCTTCGGCATCGGTGGCAGCTTGGCCGTTTTCTTCCCTTTTGCTTTTTTCCCTTTCATGTCCCTATCTTGTCGTTAATTACTATTTGCGCATGGAATTGCAGCGTGTTATCTGGCTTGTACGGATGGAAAGTCTCAGGAATTACCTGGTACACCTTGCCGTCATGCACAATGCGACTGCGCTCGTTGATTTGG
>Ga0310786_10006775_pt1 | contig 15131 bp, 8 predicted proteins | sample AusTroGonzalo_MG_FD_203881 | JGI IMG/M metagenome (GOLD analysis project Ga0310786, IMG submission 203881) | Bovine rumen microbial communities from tropical cattle in Woodstock, Queensland, Australia - Gonzalo_03 (v2) (version 2) | ecosystem: Host-associated > Mammals > Digestive system >... | reverse complement strand
GTGCTGGGTCTCCGGGGCTTTATGCTGGATGTGGTGAGGGACTTCCGCACCAAAGAGGAAGTTTTCAAAGTGCTGGACATTATGGCCTCGTACAAGCTCAACCTGCTGCACTTCCACCTGGGAGACGATGAGTCCTGGTGCCTGGAAATTCCCAAGCTGCCCGAGCTTACGGCATACAGCGGCCACCACGAGCTGCCGGATTGGGATCTGAAGGAAACCGATGCCCTCAAGCCCACCGCCAACGGCCGCATTGGCAACACCACTTTCTATACGGAAGAAGAGTACAAGGAGATTCTGAAATATGCCGCCGAGCGTCAGATAGCCGTTGTTCCGGAGTTCGACGCCCCGGGTCACTCGCGTGCTTCCATCAAGGCCATGCAGGCCTATGAGCGAAAGACCGGAGATGACACGTATCGCCTGCAGGACCCGGCCGATACCTCCCACTACTGGACGGCCCAGGACTTCACGGACAACGTGCTGGATCCGGACCTTCCGGGAGTATACAATTTCTACGGAGTGGTGTTTGACGAGGTCATCCGTATGCACCGGGAAGCCGGCGTACCGCTGCCGGGCATCCACATTGGCGGAGACGAGGTGCCGGACGGCGCCTGGAGTGGCCGCGACCGCAAGAAAGTGAAGGATACCTTCACCCGCGGTATGGTGAAACTGGCCCAGGATCGAAACCTAAAACTCGCCGGCTGGCAGGAAATTGTAGAGAACATTGAGCCGGAGACGCTGGAGGCCCTCAAAAAGCAGCTCCTGTTTGTCAATGCCTGGAGCACCTTGAATAAGAATGTAGACCTTCCCGCACGGCTCGCCAACGCAGACATTCCGGTCCTTCTCTCCAACGTGCAGCACGCCTATGTGGACCTGGCCTACAGCGATGACCCCAACGATTTAGGTCTTACCTGGGGCGGCTATGTGGATGAGCGCAAGAGCTATGCCCTCCCGGTTTACAGCTATCCCGGCCTCCAGAAGCCGGAGAATATAGTAGGGGCCGAAGCCCTGCTGTGGTCCGAGAACATCCGCAGCCTGGACAACGCCACCTTCCAGATGCTGCCCAAGGCACTGGGCGTCTGGGAGCGCGCCTGGAACCCCTGCACGGAATGGAAAGATGAAGAAGAATTCCAGAAAGACTTCAACGAATTCTACAGCATCATCGTCAAAAAAGAAAAGCCCCTCTGGGATGCAGAAGGGCTGAATTACAAGAAGAGATAGAAGGATTGAATCCCTACCAGCGAACCTGAACCTTCAGGGCCTCATCGGCCGAAGATTCGGGCAGCACTACGCGGGCCTCACGGGAGGCGGCATCGTAGGTGCATTCCAGGGCTACGCCGTTGAGGGTCGCCTTGGGGCAGCGGGCCGCACCGCCCAGGATGAGGGAAAGCTTACGGGTGGGCATCATGCCGGCAAAGGAACCCTTACGGGCTTCAATATCCACCGTTAAAGTACTGCCGGAGGCATTCTTACGGATGGTGGTGGTAGCATAGCTCGTGGGATAGGCCTGGCTTTCGCCGTCGTCTTCATAATGCACATAGCTGCTGCGACCGTTGCCGGGAGCAATGTAGATGCGCCACTCGTTGGTGGGCGTCTGCAGCTCCTGGATGCCCTCGTGGGCCAGGGGCAGGATGGCGCCGGCCTTCACAAACCAGGCGTTCTGGTCAATGCTGTAGCGGAGCTTCTGGACGGTGCCGCCGGGGAGCATCTTGTGGTGGGCCATGTCGTACCAGTCGTTGCCGGAAGGGAGCCATACGTCGCGGGGCGACAGGCCGTCCTCTCCGCGCGGTTCGCAGATGGTGGCGGCCAGGATGTTGTTTCCAAAGAAGTACTCCTGCTTCCAGGTGTAGGCCTGGGGGGCTTCCGGATACTCGTAGTAGAGCGGACGGCACAGGGAAATGCCCGTCTCATAGGCCTCGCGGGCCATATCGTAGATGTAAGGCGTAAGGGCGTAACGGAGCTCCAGGGCGGCCTTCATGTATTCGTAGTAGTCCGGGAACATCCAGATGCGGCGCTCGAACAGGGCGCTGCGGGTGCTGTGGGTCTTGAAGATGGGGGAGAACACGCCGTACTGCAGCCAGCGGGTGAAGAGCTCGGGCTCGGTGGGAGCCTCGTTACGCATCCAGTGACCTCCGAGGTCGTGGCCCCAGTAGCCGTACAGCACGTTGGAAGCCGTGGCGGTGAACTCCGGCAGATAGCCCAGCACCTCCCACTTGATCTCCGTGTCTCCGGAGAAGCCCAGCTGGTAGCGGTGGCTGCCCAGGCCGCCCCAACGGTGATAGATCATGGGACGGGGAGCCTTCTCGGGGGCTACGCCGCGGTTCATGCGCACCTTGTCGTTAAAGAAGATATGGTTGATCCAGAAGGTGTTGCTGAGGCCTTCTACATAACGGCTCTGCTTGTATTGCTGCCAGTCCAGCCACCAGAAATCCACGCCCTGCTTCTCCAGCGGGTGGATGATGGAGTTAAAGTAGGCATCGGCCCAGGCGCGCTGGTCCATGCGGTAAGGGACGGAGGCATGGTAGCCGGGCTTGGCGGGACCGTTCCAGACGTCCTCACCCCCTTTGTATACATAGCCTTCCGGGCCGTCGTAGTCGTTGGTGCGGGAGAGATAGTCCTTCACAAAGGTCTTGTACACCTTCTCACGCGGGATCACGCCCACGGCCGGGTGTAGGTTGAGGGAGGTCTTGAGCTTGAGGCTGTGGACCTCGTTGAGGAAGCCGTCGGGGTCTCCAATCAGATCCTGGTTCCAGGTGTAGCCGGTCCAGCCCAGGCCTTCACCGTGGTCGTCCTTGACGCCGCGGACGGCGGCGCCTTCCCAGGTCTCGTGCCACTCCATGTCAATGACCATCACGTCAATGGGGAGCTTGCGCTCACGGAACTCGTAACCCAGGGCCAGGAACTCGTCATCCGTGTAGGGCCAGTATTTGCTCCACCAGTAGCCAAAGACGTACTTGGGAGGCAGGGGCATCTTGCCGGCTACTTTGGCGTAATCGGCCAGGGCGGCCTTGTAGTCGTGGCCATAGGCAAACAGGTACCAGTCCTTCACATCGGGATTGGGGCGGGTGGCTACCCATTCTCCCCAGTCGCTGTTGTCCTTGACAAAGAGGTGACGGGTGCTCTCGTCCACCAGGGCCCAGCCGTCGCGGGACAGGACGCCCTTTTCCATAGGGTCGGAATAGTTGATGTGGTCCGGTCCCGAGCAGCCGTCCAGGGTACGGGCGGTACCCATCAGGTTACCGGAATCATCGGCCCCGGGATACCATTTGACGGTTTTTCCGTTGAGGCGGAAGGTTACCTGCAGGTTGGAGGCGTCAAACTCTCCGCCTTTGTACTCCAGCGTGAGGGCCTTGGTCTTGACCACCAGCTTGCCGCCGGAGCGGGAAACGGTGAAGGCGGGAACGGGGAGTTCACGGTTGACGATGGCCAGCGAAGCGTTGTCTTCGAACTGGGCGTCGGGGGCCCACTCCATACGGATCAGGCGGTCCGTGAGAACGGTGAAACGGGCGTTTCCTTCAATGACTTGAGCCGCTTTGGGGGCTACGGGATTCTGGGCCAGGGCCGCTGCGCAAACCAGCAGCAGGGCCGTCAAGGCAGTGAATGTTCTTTTCATAACTATGTGGTTGATGTACAAATATAGTTAAATCCTGCGGAAAAAAGGACAAAAATGCTTATGTTTGTAAAGAACACTGACTAAAACCATGAGACGCATCCTCCTCTCCCTTGCCGCCTCGTTCCTGGGCGGTACCCTCCTGGCTCAAGTGGCTCCTATTCAGGCGCCTGCAGAAGTTCTGGACGCCCCTTTCGGCCTTCAGGATGAGCAGCATTTCCTCTCACCGCCCAAGGTTTTCTGGCCGGAGACGTGGTTCCATTTCATTGGGGACAACGTGTCGCGGGAGGGCATGGACGCAGACCTCCAGGCCATTGCCGATGCCGGTATAGCGGGTATCCAGTGGTTCCATGGGGCCTTTGGAGGCCGATGGCCGGGCGTAGACACCCCGGTGGTGCCGCTTTCCGCGGACTGGGACAACATGGTGGCGTACCTGGGGCAGAAGGCCCGCAGCCTGGGTCTTCGGCTCACCATCCAGACCTGTCCCGGCTGGGCCATGGCCGGCGGTCCGTGGATCGAGCCCAAGGATGCCATGAGAGACCTGGTCTGGAGCCGCACCGACCTCCCGGCGGGGGCCGAATGGAAGGGCCCTCTTCCCAAGGGCCAGCCTTCGGAAGAGGACTGGAGGGACTATGAGGACATCTGTGTCCTGGCTTTCCCCACGCCGCTGGGAGATACGGGAAAGCCCCTTGAATTACAAAATGTCACATCCGCCGAGGCCTCCTGGATGGAACTCCTTCGGGACGGCAAGAGCCTGGACGCCCCGGCCGGGACCCATCATAAGGTGACCTTCACCCTGCCGGAAGGCGCGGTGGTGCGTTCGCTGGAGCTGCCCAGCCTGGAGAGCTTTGGCCGGGCATTCGTGAATACCCCGGGGCTGGAGCTTACGCTGGTGGCCATAGGCCCGGACGGCAAGCGGGAAACCGTGCTGCACTCGCGGCTTCCTATGGGCAGCTGGGAAGACAACAAGCCCATGACCCTGGCCGTTAACGAGGCTTCGGCCCGCCAGATGGAGTTCATCCTCTCCAACGAGCACGACATCCATGTAGAGTATGTTCGCTTCTCTTCGGCCGCCCGCAGCAACGACTGGCAGGCCCGCTCCGGCAGCACGCTCCGCGCCAGGGAGACGTATCAGGACCGTACCCGGCAGAGCCCTGAAGCCTTTGTCCATTTCAAGGAGCTGAAAGACCTGACCGTCCAGTTGCAGGCCGATGGAACCCTTTCCTGGACCGCTCCGGAAGGCACGGGGACCTGGACCATCCTTCGCTTCGGCCATGTGAACAGCGGCTACCGCAACAGCCCTGCCCCCGCCGAAGCCACGGGCTGGGAATGCAACAAGCTGGACCCCCGCGGGGCCGAGGTGCAGTTTGCCAACTATGTGGGCCGCCTGCAGGACGGACCGCTGCAGGGCCTGGGCAACGGCATGCTCATGGACAGCTGGGAGTGCTACAACCAGACCTGGACGGGCCGGATGGAGGAAGAATTCGTCCGGCGGGCCGGCTTTGAACTGCGCGAGTACATGCCCGCCCTGGCCGGCTATGTGTTGGAGAACCAGGTCTTGACGGCCGATTTCCTGGACCGCTGGCGCCGGGTCAAGAGCGACCTTTACAACGAGAACTTCTTCAAGCGAATGACCGACCTGGCCCACGAAAAGGGCCTCGAGGTGCAGTACGAGACCGCCGCCGGCGATGTGGTAGCCATGGATCTTTTGGAGTACTACAAATACGCCGACGTCCCCATGGCGGAGTTCTGGCAGCCCATCACGGAGGGCTTTGTGGGAGACCTTAACTTCAAGCCCATCAAGCCCACGGCTTCGGCCGCCCATATCTACGGCAAGCGCCGGGTGGCGGCGGAGAGCTTCACCAGCTTTGAGCTCACCTGGGACGAGCACTGGGAGCTGCTCAAGGAAGTAGCCAACCTCAATATGACCGAGGGCGTTACGCACAACGTCTTCCATACCTATACGCACAATCCGCAGGTGAACTTCCTGCCACCGGGCACCAGCTTTGGCAACCGGATTGGAACGCCCTTCCTCCGCGGCCAGACGTGGTGGAAGTACATGCCGTACTTCACGCAGTACCTGGCCCGCACGAGCTACCTGCTGGAGCGTGGTCTGCCGGTGGTGGACGTGCTCTGGTACATTGGGGACGAGGTGGGCCACAAGCCGGACCAGAAATACCCTTTCCCGCAGGGATACAAATACGACTATTGCAATCCGGATGTGCTGTTTAACCGCCTCAGCGTGAAAGATGGCCGCCTGGTTACGCCGGAAGGACAGTCCTACCAGGTGCTCTGGATTCCGGACAACGAAAACCTCTCGCCACGCCTGCAGAGCAGGGTTCGCGAGCTCATGGACCAGGGCGTCAAGGTGGTGCTGGGACCCTCCGTCACCGCCGCCACCCTGCAGCTGTTTGGGGTGGAGCCGCACCTGAGTGCCGGGGAAGACCTCCTCTGGGCCCACCGCCAGACAGACGGGGCCGAGTGGTTCTACATAGCCGCCCCCACCGGAAAGGACTTCCACGGAGAGGTGGCCCTCCGGGCCCCGGGAGAGGCCGAAATCTGGGACCCCGTGACCGGCAGTATCCGGGCCCTTCCCGTCCTCCGCGGAGGAGAGGTGGCCCTGGTCCGTCTGGACCTGGAGCGGGCCGGCAACTGCTTTGTGGTGTTCAGAAACCACACGGATAAGAAGCCCCTGGAGCAGCCCCGTACCACCCGGACGCAGGAACTCAGGCAGTGGACGCTGCAGTTCCCGGAAGGCTGGGGCGCGCCCGCCAAGCCGCTGAAGCTCATCGGCCTGCAGCCTTGGAAAGACCTTCCCCTGGGAAACGAAGGGAAAGCCTTCTCCGGCACCGCCGTCTATGAAACCACCTTCACCCTTCCCAAGGGTGTGAAGGAAGTGGTCCTGGACCTGGGCCGCGTGGACATGATTGCCGATGTCACCCTTAACGGAGAACCCGTGGGCGTCCTCTGGGCCAGCCCCTACAGGCTCACCCTGAAGGGAAAGCCCGGCAAAAACACGCTCAAGGTAGCCGTCACCGGCACCTGGTTCAACCGCCTGGCGTATGATGCGGGCCAGCCCGAAGACCAGCGCAAGACCTGGACCATCGCCGGTCCCGATCCCGGCAGCCCGCTTCGCGAGTCGGGTCTTCTGGGTCCCGTCCGGCTGCTATATTGAGAATTTTGCGTATCTTTGTAAGCTATGATTAAAGTGCTGGGCATATTCGACTTTCTGAGCTTCGGCTGGGCAGACATCCTGGACGTGCTGATGGTCGCTCTTCTCATTTACTTCCTCATCCGAAGTATCCGGGGAGACTCCTCCATCTTCAATATCGTTCTGATGCTGGTGTTCCTGCTCATCCTGAAAGCCGTGGTCACGGCGCTCAACATGCGAATGATGACGGTGCTGCTGGGAGCCCTGCTGGATGTGGGTGTGCTGGCGGTCATCATCCTGTTCCAGCCCGAAATCCGTCACATGCTCAACCGCTTTGCCGTCCAGTCGGGCCTGGCCCGCCGCAGCGGCCAGCTGTTCAACCGCCTGCTGGGCATCAAGGAAGAGACCATGGGCGGCCACAGCGCCGAGGAACTGGGAGAGGCCATCCGCGCCATGTCGGCAGAGAAGACCGGCGCCCTCATTGTGATTCAGCACAAATCCTCCCTGGAGGAGTACATGAATACCGGAGACCGTTTTGAGGCAGATATCAACCGTCGCCTCATCATGAATATTTTCTTCAAGAACTCGCCCCTGCACGATGGCGCCATGATCATCGAAGGTGACCACATTGCCGCCGCCCGCTGCCAGCTTCCCATGACCAACCGCACGGACATCCCCGCCCATTACGGCATGCGGCACCGTGCCGCCATCGGCCTGAGTGAAGACACCGATGCCGATATCCTGGTTGTGTCCGAGGAAACCGGTGACGTGAGCTTCGTGCGCGGAGGTGAGATTCACACCGTACAGGATATGAAGGAACTCCGCCAGCTGCTGAGTTCCCTGATGACTATAGAGGAGTAAAGACAGATGGACGCGAGGCTGGAAGCGAAACTGGGGTTTGACAAAGTGAGGGCGGCCATTTCGGCCCGCTGCTCTACCGAGTATGCCTCCAACCGGGTGGAACAGGAGGAGTTCTGCACGGACGGTGCCCAGATCCACCGCCGGCATCTGGTCACGGACGAGATGCGCCTCATCCTCATGTTCGAGGAGAATTTCCCCACCTCCGGCTATATCGACGCCATCTCTTTCCTGGAGCCCATTGGAGAGCACGCTTCCATCGACCTGCTGTCTCTGGGCAAGCTCCGCACCCTGCTGGATACCCTCAGAAAGGCCCTTCACTTCTTCCATACGGTTAAGGAAGGCATCTATCCCAACCTCCAGCACATGGCTTCGGGCATCAGCGCCCCGGCCGAGGTAATCAGCCGCATAGACTCCATCCTGGACCGCCACGGAGAGATCAAGGACACCGCCTCCGACGAGCTCTACAAGATCCGCCGCAGCATCAAGGAGAAGGAGCTGGGGATCTCCCGCCGCATGAACGCCATCCTCCGCCAGGCGCAGCAGGAAGGCATAGTGGAGGCCGATGCCAGCGTCTCCATCCGAGACGGAAAGATGCTTATTCCGGTGGCTTCGGCCAAGAAGCGTTCCTTCCAGGGCTTCGTGTACGACGAGAGTGCCACCGGCAAAACCACCTTCATGGAGCCGGCCGAGATTGTGGCCCTCCAGAACGAGATTTCCGAGCTTCATTTTGCCGAGACCCGGGAGATAGCCCGCATTCTGTACGAGTTTGCGGAATTCCTGAGACCCTTTGTTCCGGAGCTCCTCGCCGGCGCCACTTTTGTGGGAGAGCTGGACTTCATCATGGCCAAGGCTTATGTGTCCCTGGACTACATTGCCGGCATGCCGGTGCTCTCCGAAGACGGCGAGCTAAGGCTGCGCAAGGCCCGCCACCCGCTGCTGGAAAAGAGCCTCCGCAAAGAGAAGAAATCCATTGTCCCCCTGACCGTTACGCTGACCCCGCAGAAGCGCATCCTCCTCATCTCCGGCCCCAACGCCGGCGGCAAGAGCGTGTGCCTCAAGACCGTGGGTCTGCTGCAGTATATGTTCCAGTGGGGCATGCTCATCCCCACCTCCGAGACCTCCGAACTCCCGGTCTTTGACCGCATCATGGTCTCCATCGGTGATGACCAGTCCCTGGAAAACGACCTCTCCACCTACAGCTCCTTCCTCACCGATATGAAAAGGATGCTGGAAGTGGCCGATTCCCGGACCCTCATCCTCATAGACGAGTTTGGTTCCGGTACCGAACCCGCGGCCGGCGGCGCCATAGCCGAGGCCATCCTCCACGAGCTGGATACCCGCGGCGCCTACGGCGTCATCACCACCCACTACACCAACCTCAAGCTCTATGCTTCGGGCGCGGAAACGGGTGTGATCAACGGCGCCATGCAGTTTGACGCCTCCACGGTAACGCCGCTTTTTGTGCTGGAGCAGGGCCTGCCGGGTTCGTCCTTCGCCTTTGAGCTGGCCCGCAAGATGGGCATGCCGGAGGCCTTGGTCCACGACGCCGAGCTCCGCGCCGGAGAGCAGTACGTGGGCATCGAGCGCAACCTCCGCAAGATTGCCAAGAGCCGCCGCCAGCTGGACGAGAAACTCACCAAGATCCGCGCTACGGACAAGACGCTGGAAGGCCTCACGGACCGCTACGAGAAAGAGCTGGAGGACATCAAGGAGATGCGCCGCCACATCCTGGACGAAGCCAAGGAAGAGGCCCGCAAGATAGTAAAAGACGCCAACAAGCAGGTAGAGAATACCATCCGCACCATTAAGGAAAGCCAGGCCGAAAAGGGAACCACCAAAGAGGCCCGGGCCGAGCTCCAGGGCTTCCTGGGGGCCCTCGCCGAGGGCCGCGGCCGTCGCGACGCTTACATTGACAAGAAGCTGCAGACCGTGAAGGAGCGCAAGGAGCGCGAGCAGGTCCGCAAGAAGAAGAGAGCCGATGGAGAAACCCTCCAGCAGATGGAGCAGCGGGAACTGGAAGAGAAGAAGCTGGCCGCCTTCCGCAGCGCCCCCCTGAAGGTGGGCGAGAAGGTGCGCATCCTGGGCAACGGAATGGTGGGAGAAGTCTCCAAGGTAAGCACTAAGGCCGTGAGCGTGATTGTGGGCAGCATCACCACCAAGCTGCCGCTGGACCGCGTGGAGCGCATCACCGCCAACGAGTACAAGGCCGTGGCCGGAAAAGCGGCCGAAAAACCGCGTCAGGTGTACGATACCGGCATCAGCGAAAGAAAGGCCAATTTCAAGCTGGAAGTGGATGTGAGGGGCGAAAGGGTCAACGATGCCCTGGAGATTGTGATGCGATATATTGACGATGCTATCATGTTAGGAGTCCCTTCGGTGCGAATTTTGCATGGTAAGGGAACAGGCGCGTTGCGCGAGGAAATCCAAAAGTACGTGCGCACCGTTCCTGGCGTAAGCTCCGCACAAGACGAGCACATCCAACTGGGAGGCTCGGGAGTGACGGTAGTAAAATTTGACTAAAACCAAACCAATGAACGTTTTAACAACCAGCAGAATCGGCCAGGCCGGAGAACAGATGGCCTGCGATTTCCTGGAAACCCAAGGACACCAAATCCTGGACCGCAACTGGCACTCGGGCCATCTGGAGCTGGACATCATCTCCGAAGCCCCCGACGGTTTGCATTTCGTGGAGGTGAAGGCCCGTACGGCCCCGGTTACCACCACCATCCTGGACCAGGTAAACAAGGTTAAACAAAAACGCATTTCGGCAGCAGCCGGACAGTACCTCACCAAGAAGAATATGTCTGGGAAAGAAGTGTTCTTCGATGTGGTTTCCGTGCTCTTTGACGGAGAGGAAACCATAGTCAGATACTTCCCTCAGGCTTGGATTCCTATGTACGTTTAATTTTTATGGACCAACACATATACTGCGTCATTATGGCAGATGGTTCGGGAACGCCCGACCAGCTCCGGATGACCTACGACCGTTTCAGCCGTTTTATCCCCAAAGACCACATCCTGGTCATTACCCTGGAACGTTATGCCAGTACAGCCCGCCAGGTGCTCCCCGTCCTTGCGGAAGAGAATCTTCTGGTAGAACCCCATGCCCGCAAGACGGCTCCCTGTATGGCCTACGCGGCTTATTCCCTGCTGGTGCGGGACCCCGAGGCCGTGATTGTGGCCTCCCCGTGGGACCTCTATATCCGGGACGAATCCCTCTTTGCCCAAACCATTACGGATGCCTGCCAGTACGTGGAGGAGCATGATGTCCTCATGACCCTGGGCATTGTCCCCAAGACCCCGGATGTCAACTTCGGTTATATCCAGGTACGGGAAGGCAGAAACGCCCACCTCATGGCCGGCCCCCTGCAGGTAAAGACCTTTACAGAAAAACCCTCCGCCGAGCTGGCAGAGGTGTTTGTAAGGACCGGCGAGTTCTTCTGGAACAGCGGTATCTTCATTTGGAAAGCCGCCACCATCATGGCCGAAATGGAGCAATACCTCCCGGAAGTGACGGAGCTCTTCAAGGGCTGGCAGGAGCATATAGGGGAGCGCAGCTTTGTGGAGCGCGCCTATGCCGAGTGCCCCAAGATCTCCCTGGATAACGGCGTTATGGAGCACACCTCCCGCGCCTGGCTGTATCCCGCCAGATTCGGTTGGGCGGACATTGAGCGTCTATAAGCCCAATTCCTTCAGTACATATTCCTGCTTCCCCAGGTAGCGGATGACCCAGAGTACGTAGCGGATGTCTACGCATACGCACATGTTGTACCCGGGCACGGACTCAAAGTTGCCGGCCAGGGACTCCTTGTTGCCGTCAAAGGCCAGGCCGATGAGCTCTCCGCGCGCGTTCATCACGGGCGAGCCGGAGTTGCCGCCGGTGATGTCCAGGTCCGTGAGGAAGTTCACGGGGAAGTCGGCCGGAGGCAGCACATCCTTGAAAGCCTGGGGATAGGCAAAGTCGTGGGACTGGGGATTGTATTTCTCCCTTAATCCGCGGGCCGTGCTCTGCCAGTGCACGTATACACCGTCCCAGGGCTCCAGGGGCTGGATCTGTCCGTAGGTGAGGCGCATGGTGGAGTTGGCGTCGGGGTACTGCGGCACGCCCTGCTGCTCCAGATAGCGGTAACGGGCCAGGATGTACTGCTGCCGCTGGCTGCGGAGGTCGGGTGCCTGGGCGTCCTGGTCGCTGTTGAGGTTGGCGATGCTGAGCTCGCGGATGTAGCGGTACAGGGCGTCTTTCTCAATGTTGCCGGTGAAGGCGGCCACCACCTCTTCATTGGGTTTCTGGCCGAAGGAGGCTACAATGGAATGGTCCCAGAGCCACTGGGCCATGGCCTCGTAGTGGGTTCCAAACTGCTCCTTGAGCTCGCGGTGGATAGGAGCCAGGTAAGGCTCCGGCATATTGGACAGGAATTCCTTTACGGAGAAGGCCAGGAGCTCCTTTTCTACGCGGGCGTCGGTCTGCTCCAGCCCCTGCAGGAAGAGTTCCCGCTGGTGCTCAAGACCGTCGCGGCCGGCTCCGCCCATGCGCATGAGGCACTGGCCCAGGCGCATGCTGCGCACCAGGAGTTCCCGGTAAAAGACCTTGAGGCGCTCGTAGGGGGCGGCGGCGCTGTAGGAGGCGGTGAGGCCGTCCACCAGTTCCCGGTTCGCGGGGCTGGAGGCTTTAAGGTCCTCTTCCCAGGCGCGGCGGCGTTCAATCACGTCAAAACGGTGCACGCAGTCGGCCTCTCCTTCCTGGAGTTCGGCCTGGTTGCTCAGGTTGAAGAAGGCGTCGGAGTACTTCATCCGGATGGCCGGATCGGCATCCATCCATTTGCGGATAATCTCCATCTGGCGGCTTCTGAGGCGGTTCTCCACCGGACGCTCCACGTTGATCTCCTCGTTGATCTCGGCGGCGCTGGCGTAGCGGTTGGTGCGGCCGGGATAGCCCATCACCATGGCAAAATCGCCCTTCCGGTAACCCTTCTGGCTAATACGCAGGTGGCGGGCGGGATGGAGGGGCTCCCCGTTGTCATCGTAGATGCGGTACAGGGCAAAATCGGCCTTGTGCTGGGGCCATTCCCAGTTGTCCTCGTCTCCACCGAAGGCGGCCACCGACACGGGTGGCACGCCCACCAGGCGGATATCCTTGTACGTGACGTACAGGCAGAGGTAGTACTTGGCGGTGGACCACATGCCGGAGAGGCTGGCTTCCATGCCGTACTCTTCCGAGTACTTCTTCTCCAGGATGGAGGACAGGCGCCGGGAGCCGGCGGGCTTTCCCTGGGCCTCCAAAGAAGCGCGGAGGGCTTCCACCTCTTCCGTTACGTCCAGGACCTTCTTGAGGAAGTAGAACGTCTCACCTTTGAGGGGAATTTCCTGCGAGCGGTCCAGGGCCCAGAAACCCTCTTCCAGGTAGTTGTGCTCCGGGGTAGAGAGTTCCGACACCTGGGTAAAGGCGCAGTGGTGGTTGGTGATGAGCAGGCCCTCGTCGGAGATCATGCTTCCGGTGCAGTAGAATCCCAGGGACACAATGGCGTCCGACAGGCCGCCGGCCTCCTCGTTATAGATCTCCCGGACTCCCAGCTTGAGGCCCCGCGCCTTCATGTTCTTTTCCAGCGCACGGTCCAGGCTTTGGATGAGCCACATACCCTCATCGGCCCGTGCCCCCGGGAGGAGGCACAAGGCTAACGAGAGGGTGAGAAGCCATTTTTTCATGGATTCTTAGTCGTTACGGACGCAGCGGAGCGGGGCGGCAATGCGGTAGCTCACCTTGGTTCCGTTGCAGGTATACTGGTCTGCAGAGGCCTTGTTGGTCATAGGCATCAGGCCATTGAACTGGATGTTCTTGATGCCGGAAGTCTCGTCACCGGCCGTGTTGTAGGTGACACTGGGGGTACCGTTGGTGTTGACGCCCACGGAAGAACCGCAGAACATACCGGAGGTCAGGTGGTCATAATTGGCCATACGTCCCATAAAGGTGCCGGTTGTCTTGGTGTTGTCCTGGATGGTGATGGCGCCATAGGCCTCCATATTGAAACCGTCGGCGTTCAGAAGGGCGATGGATCCGTCGGCTCCGTTATAATAAGGGGCGTCGGGATTGGTGGTGAGCTGAGCGCCCTTGCCCACCAGAGCCAGAATGTCGGCGGTGGTAGGAACGTGCCAGCCCTTGGGGCAGAGACCCTGGGTGCCTTCCAGTGCCTGGGCGGCGGCCAAGGTGGTAAGGTCACCTACCTTGAGGCCCAGGGCAACTTCGGCCTGATACAGATAACCGCGGGATTTGATGACGGTGATGTCGCGGGAGAACTCGGCGGCCGACAGGTCTTCCTTTAATACCAGGGGATAGAAGACACCGGCGGTTACCTTGGTGAGGTCGTCGCTTACCTCAATGCCTTCCGGGACATAGCGCATATTCTGGGTCATCCACCATTTGCCGTCCTTCATCTTGGCCACGGTGTACTTGTCTTCGTGATAGAGGATGTAGCCCTCGGAGAGCTTCTCCACCAGGGTGTTGTCCGATCCCAGTTCGCCGCCGTCTTCCCAGTCTACGATGTCACCGGAGAACGCCACCTTGAGGTCGGCCGGGTTCACAATCATATTGATGCTGTACTGCTTGCCGGGGGCCAGCGTGGCTTCCTGCAGCAGCTGGGTGAGCTCGTTGCCGCCGGCGGTGATGACCGTGGCTATGAAGGATACGGTCTGGGGCGGCACAATGAGAACGTACTGCGTGGAGCTCTTCTTGAGGGCGGTGATGGTGCCGGCGGCAGCCGTTTCGTCTACGGAAACGCTGAAGTCGGAGGCTACGTTCACGGTGAGTTTGCCGCCCTTGAGCTTAATGGCGGTGGGCTCGCCCTCGGCATTGTTGGTCACGTTGAGGACAATGCGGGTGAGCTTGTGCTGGAAGGGTACCGTAATGGCGTGGGCGCTGGGAATTACCCCTTCCTTAACGCCGGCCACAAAGTCGGAGGCAGAGGTGCCGGTGCTTTGGTCGGCCTGTACGGTGAAGCTGGTGGGGAGGGTCTCGCTATAGGGATAGTAGGCCCAGACGGTGGCCTGGTCGGCGCCCTCGGCATACCACTGGAGGCTGCCGGAGAACTCAGATCCGTCGTAGGTAAGCTTGGCATTGGTGGCGTAGGCGGCGGCACCGCGGCTGATGTTTACGCCAATGGCGTCTCCGCTTTCAAAAGTGGTTTCGGCTACTTTGGTAAGAACCGGAGAAATGCGAACGTTGAAGAGCTCCACCACGGGCTCTTCTTTTTTCCCGCAGGCGGCCAGCACCAGAAGGCCGGCGGCCAGAATCACTGCTTTTTTCATATGCTCTTAAAATTTATATCCTAAAGATAAATGGGTTGTCTGCCGGTTGCTGCCCGGAAGGATGGTTACTCCAAAGCCGTGGAAGGTGGTGCAGCCGGCTTCCACAAAGAACTTCTGCCGGCGGATGGTAAAGTCGTAGCGGACATTGAGGGTGCCGGAAAGGCGCGTAATGTCGTTGAATTCCTCTTCCAAATCCCACCAGTCCACCAGGCG
>Ga0310786_10006774_pt1 | contig 15133 bp, 12 predicted proteins | sample AusTroGonzalo_MG_FD_203881 | JGI IMG/M metagenome (GOLD analysis project Ga0310786, IMG submission 203881) | Bovine rumen microbial communities from tropical cattle in Woodstock, Queensland, Australia - Gonzalo_03 (v2) (version 2) | ecosystem: Host-associated > Mammals > Digestive system >... | reverse complement strand
ATTTATAGTTTTAGGTTTTTAGTTATTGGTAAAAGAAAGTTTTCAACTGTAGGATAACAGGAGGTCGCTGCGAAGCTCCCTTTTAAACTTTCAAATTTTTAGCTCTTGTGAGCTGAAAATTTCTTTTAGAGAAAAGGATTTTTAGTTAAACATAGGCTTTTTTGATGCCACAGCTCGTGAGAGTTGCGGCATCTTTCTTTTTATGCCTTCTCGATTAGCACGACAGCGTAGGCCGAGATACCTTCCTCGCGACCAGTGAAGCCGAGCTTCTCGGTAGTGGTGGCCTTGATGGAGATATCGTCCTCATCGCAACCGCAGATCTGGGCCATGCAAGCCTTCATCGCAGGAATGTGAGGATTCATCTTGGGACGCTCGGCACAGATGGTGGCATCGATATTACCCAGACGATAACCCTTCGTGGCAATCAGTTCGATGGTCTTCTTAAGGATGACCTTACTGTCCATACCATCGGTAAACTCTGCTGTGTCGGGGAAGTGATAGCCGATGTCGCGCATATTGGCAGCACCCAACAGGGCATCGCAGATGGCGTGCAACAGCACGTCGGCATCGCTGTGGCCCAGGAGTCCCTTACTATGTTCAATCTTAATGCCGCCCATCCAGAGATCACGGCCTTCTACTAACTGATGGACATCATAGCCCATTCCAACTCTAATCTTCATATCTTAATTGTTTTATCTTTTAAACAAGTCTTTAATGCCATCCATATCGAAGGCCAGGGTGAAGCGCAGCGTCTGATCAAGCGGATTGCTGCGAGCGGTAGAGATGACATAGCCCACATCGAGCGAGAAGACACTCATGCGGAAACCGCCACCTACGGTAAAGTATTTCAGGTTACCCTTCGACTCACTCTGGTGATGATAGCCAGCACGGAGCGAGAACTGGTCGTGGTAGACATATTCTGCTCCGACACTCCATTGAATCTCCTCCAGCTCTTCCTTAAATCCGCCTGGCGCATCGGTGAAACTCTTGAAGATGCCACTGATGGCACTGATGTCGCTATACTCACGGCGCACACGGTCTTGATAATCACTGGTAGACTCTCCCTCCTCTTGGCGAGGCACAGTGGGCACCAGCAGTTTGTTGGCATCAGCAGAGATAGAGAAGCGGTTATACTCGTCGACAGGTATCATGAGCGAAGCACCCAGACGGAGGTTTGCTGGCAAGAACTGACTCTCCTCATCACCATAATAGGATATCTTACTACCAATGTTGGACATGTTGACGCCAAAGCCCAGCTGACACTCACGACTGCCCATCATCACATAGTTGTTATAGTACATCGCCAAGTCGGCAGCAAAGGCTGAGGCAGGCTTGGAGTCTTCACTATAGTCATAACGCAAGTCGCTGTAGATCCAACGAATCGCAGCTGCCAAGGAGATTTTCTCACTGAGCATCAGCGAGTAGGCCACATCGAGCGACATCTCATAGGGGCGCACACTCATGCCATCGTCGGCAAACACCTCACCAAGCGAAAAATAGCGCAACGAACCCGAGATAGCCGAGTAGTCGCCAATACGATAATAGCCTGCCAAATAGGCCAGATCGATATCGTTCACAATCTGACGGAGCCAAGGGGTGTAGTTCAAGGCGATGCCAGCACGACTGATGCAGAAGGGGTACTTCGCAGGGTTCCAGTACTGGGAGTTTACATCGGGGTCGGTGGCCACACCAACATCACCCATACCAGCCGAGCGGGCATCGGGGGCGATGGTCTGGGAGACGACAGCATGATCCACAGGATTGAACATCGTACTTTTATCGTCCTGAGCCTGCGCGATTAAAGGTAAAAAGGTAAAAAGGTAAAAAGGTAAAATCCTTTTCACCCATCTTCCAACCTGATATGTTTTCTTCTTTATTCTCATTATCTTTATCTTAAATAACGTACGCGCATCTTAATTATTGCTTAACACAATCAATTTAACGGTCTTGGAGCCTCCGCCATCAAGTTGGAAGCGACAAAGATAGACGCCTGTCTGCATCCGGGAGCCACCATCAATCGTGAGATTCCAATCAAACGTATAGGTATTACCTGTGGCATGGCCCGTCTCCGTATGGTGCCAAAGCTGGCGACCAGAGAGGTCGAAGACATCAAGCGTCAGGGTTATCTCACTGCCCACACGGTCGTGGTTGATGACAAACGACGTGTGTCCCACGGCCGGGTTCTTCGTGCAGACCACGCTAAAGCCATCCGAGGAGGCACCCTTTACCACCTCGAAGACAAGCTCGGAGGTGGAGGAATTGTTCAGCACATCCCAGGCCCTGAAGCGCAGGCGATGCTGTCCCTCGCTGAGTTCGGGGATACTGAAGCCGATGGTGCCACTGCGATAGTCGCCAAAGTCGTAGGCGAAATAATCGTTGAGGATATAGGTCCTCGAGAGTTCACCGTCGATGACCAGTTCCAAATCGTGGCCGATGCTGCTGCCTGAGGCATTGATACCACTCTCATCGTAGAGTTCGGCCATGAAGTAAGGCGTGGTGTTCACCTTGTCGCCATTGGTGAAGGTCTTGGCATTCAGATAGCAGTAGATATTAGGACCGATGGAGTCTGTATGCACGCCACTGCCAGCAGAGAGCACAAAACTGTCGTTCTCACCATGGGCCGTCAGCGATTGGTCATTGTTCACAGCATACAGCGTCATGAGTCCATTGCCATCCGTATAGCTGATATCCTTGGGGACGGCAAAGGTGATGCGGAACCTGCCACCAACGATACTGTCGGACCCGTTATAGAGTGTCTTCGTACGGTCTTTGTAGACGAAAGGCTCATCGGCTCCATCAGAGCCCGTATTGTTCAGTTTGCAGGTGATGGTTTCCTCAGCATCCCTTACTGTGGCTGTGACAATACCATTGAATCCGAATGCCTGCGACTCTCCATGTTCAATATGGCCACTGATGCGAGCCACGGAACCAGCACTCAGCTGTATGTCGCTACTCATGGGCTGGCCATTGATGCTGTCGATTACCACCTGAGCCTGAGGACAGGCCAACTGCAAGGCAGGATCGCCTAACAGGGTATATTGCAGTTTATTGGGCGAGATATCCGTTCCCTGACTGACAAGGTCACACTTGGCTTGACGCACAGCCTCGCCGATGGTGTTGCCTGGCGAGAGCACATAGTTGGTAAAGGCGAGATCCATCACCTCGTTATAGGAAGCATAAACGGTTCGTGTGGTACCAAAGAAGGCCACGCCCCCACCCCGCTCACTAAGCATCACAGTCTCGCCAATATTGTCCTCCTGTCCGTCGAAGGGCATGATATCGCAAGAGGCAGTCACCCATAGGGGGAGTCGTTTCGTGACAGACTCCTCGAAGTCGGCCAGCTTCATCACCAGTTCATGGGAGAAGGCGTAAGGGGCACCATGCCCACAGTAGTTCATAATAAGCGCTCCACTCTCCATCTGCTGTTTGATAAGGCGCGTCACATCGGGATAGCTATAGCCCGTCGAGGAAGAGGTACGTGTATAGGCATCCCAGTAGATTTTCTTCAACAGATAGCCCGGATAGTTGGTTTCTACCAGAGTGGCCACCTTGTCGGCACTAGCCATGTGGGAATTGCCGTTTCCGTCGTCGCCCATCATACAAATGGTATTCTGCCAGGCACCAGCCTCCTCGTTGTTGGCATAGCTGACAGTCTTGTCGACGAGGACGATTGCCTGTTCCACATTCCGTGCAGGGAATCGTCCTACAGCTACATCGGGCTTGCCCTGATAGGTATAGCCGCTGCCCGAGAACTGCTGGATTTGTTCTCCATCATCGAGCAGACAGAAGAAGTCATCGCTCACAAAGCAGTTAACGGCACTGAAAGAGTTGTCGCTCTCATAACAGAGCAGAAAATCGTCGGGGTCACAACCACTCCACTCAGAACAGTGCATGCGATTGTCCCACGCCCCATCGCCAAAGAGCAAGAGATAACGAGGCATATCGGCCTCTGTCGTAGCCCTGTCGTAAAGCATCTTCAGATAACGACGATAGGCTGTAGCATCTGGCGTGCCACTGGAGAACTCATTATATAGTTCGTCTGCAGGTACGATTCTGACCCTCAGACCGTCCGTCTGCTCATGGAGCGCCTTGATGCGTTCTGCCTGAGCCAGCCATTTCTGCGAGGTGGGAATGATAATCACCATATCCACTGCACCATCGGCATGATGGTCTTGGTTCGTAATCTGATAAACATATTCCGGCTCAGGCAACGAGGCCGTCTGGATATCAGGCCTTGCCTTGGGTTCTTCATGCCGGAGGTCGAGCCAATCGAGTCTGACATTAGCACCAGAGGTCTGGGTAATGCTGATGGTGTTCTCTGTCTGCAGACCCTCCAAGGGGAAGGTTTGGATCTGCTCTGCAGCTTTCGTATAGGCATCCAGAGAGGCCGAGGCGGTTATGGCTCCTACCATCTGACCATTCACCTGCACCGTTGCCTCAAAAGTGCCGTCACTGGTAAGGGCTACTGTCAGCTGGCCCGTTGTACCAGTAGCCTGGAGGGTATAGGTCTGGGGCACTCCAATCGTATAGAGCGTCTTGTCGAAGAGGTTTCTGCCTCCGTGATACCAGGCATAGTCGTCTACTTCGTATAGCGAATGATAGTCATGATTGGCAGGATAGTGGTCGGCTACCAATTGCGTCGTCTCAACAGTAAGCGGATCGCCATCACGCTCCGTGAGGAAGTAATAGCCATAGTCGGAATAGGGATTGCGGGTACGAATAAGCGTATCCTTCGATGACCAGGTCACAGGGCCTGTGGCATAGAAAATCCGTCGACCGTTAACTGTCGCGGTCGCCACTTCCTGCAAATCGTCTGTCGTAGAAAGGTAGTCGCCCGTCAACGTCTCTGGCTGCAAGCCGCCTCCATAGCCATAAATCCTCACCCGGTTGATATCCGTGAAGCCTGCCTTTCGAATGAGCGACTCAGACAACTGATAAAAGCCGCTCTCTGGGATGCGTATCTTGGCCCAAGTGCCTTCACGCAACACGGATTGGGCAGCATAACGGTCTGACGATCCACGAGTCAGGCTCCTGGCATGAGCCCTCTGCGCCCTGACAGCCAACTTAAAGCTCACCAGCTTCTGGTATCTGCCATGACGAAACACCAATGGCACAAACGACACGTCGAGCACACCCTGTTTTCTTACCACGCCTACCGACTGATGGATGGAGGGCATCGTGGGCAGAGGTTCACTGGTGATGGCATGATAACGGCGGATATCCTCTGCCGACATATCGATAAACTCCGGATACTCGATGCTGACGGTATAGGAAGAATCGGCATAGTTCACACCCAACGACCTCTGCCAACTGAACACGGGCAATAAAGAATCAATCCTGACCTGCTGAGCAGTCAGATCTACATACACTTGTGCTTCTGCCAACGGGCAGAGCAACAAGAGCATGAAGCTAATTATCAGCCTACGGAAACTCTTCACTATTATAAGTAACGCACACCCCCGCGATTTATTGCGTCACCTTTAAGACAATTTATCCACTCTCAGTTGAACTTATCAAAAGTTTTTCGTATCTTTGTGCCCGAAATATGAAAGCAACAAAAATAATCATCATCGCCATCCTTTTGACAGCTGGGCTGTTGGTTGGATGCGGGGACAGAAGGACAGATCAGATACTGTCAAGTATTGATACGCTGATGAACAACCATCCGGATTCTGCCCTCCAGATGCTCGATTCACTCAGATCAGAGAAGCCCCATTGGTCCAAAAACCAACGTATGCGCTATAATCTGCTTCATCTGAAAGCCGAAAACAAGGCATTTGTTCCCTTAACCTCCGATTCCATCGCCAAAGACCTTGTCAGCTACTACGACACTTGGGGTAATGCCAACGAGCGAATGATGGCCCACTATCTTCTTGGCTGCTGTTATCGCGATATGGGCGATTCCCCGCGTGCCATCGATGCCTACCTCGATGCCATCGCCCAGGCAGATACAACAAGTAAGGATTGTGATTACAGAACCCTTAGCCGGGTCTATGGCCAGATGGCAGGCTTATATCACAAGCAGTTACTTTTGTCCTATGAGATTGAGGCATATAAATGTGCCAGTCATTATGCTTCCCTTGCAAAAGAAAAGTTAAATGCCATTTTTGCACTTGACAAGTCAACTTCTGCTTATATTTTGCTAAACATGAAAGATAGTGCAGAGCGTTTATTAAATGAAACCATGTGCCTATATAATCAATATGGGTTTACCCAGAACGCGCTTCAATCCTCAATAAAACTCATGCATTTGTATGTTCAAGAGGTCAGTAAACTTCCCGAGGCAAAACGGCTGATAGACGAATACGAATCAAATTCAGATCAATTTGGTGCAAACCATGAACTTTCGGGGACAAGAAAGCAATACTATTTTTATAAAGGGCAATATTTTGACAACGTTGATTTACTCGATTCCGCAGAATACTATTACAGAAAAGTATATTATCCAGAGATGTCTTTTGTTGCCAAAGACCCAATGTATAAGGGACTTTTGAGTGTATTCACAAAGCGCCATCAAACTGATTCCATCGCGAAATATGCCCAATTATATTGTGAGGCCAACGATTCCTCCATTGCTATAAAAGATCAAGAACTGACTGTCCAGATGGCTGCATCATATAATTATAGTTTGTACCAAAAAGAGGCATTGGAGAATGAATCAAAGGCTAACAAAACTAGAACATTTTTAATCTCTTTCATTTTCCTTGTTATTCTTGTCGCTATTATCTTGTGGAAACGATACCAAAGTACCAAGAAGCAAAAGCAACTGGAGATAGAAGACCTTAAGGCAGAACACGTTCGTGTCACTGATGAATATAGTCGTAATCTCTACACTATGCAATTGTTGGCAAAGACTCACCAACAGGACCTAGATTTGATGCAAAAAGACAACGCTGAATATGAAAGTAGAATAACTGAACTCAAAAAAGAGAACCACAGGCTGGAGATAGTTATCAAGAGGATAGAACAGAAAAATGGTATATCTCAATATTTGGAGAATACAACAAATTTCATGCATTCGGCAATCGTCAGACGTCTGAAAGAACTGGAAGATATTCCTCTTTCAATGATAAAAGAAGAAGAGTGGACGGAACTGGAAAAAGAAACTAGGAAATATTTCCCCAATCTCTTGCTTGATCTTCATAATGCGCCTAAAACCACGAAACAGAAGATTCGGGTCTGTCTGCTCGTTATCCTCAAAGTGCCCGACAGTTGCATTGCAAACTGGATGGACCTAAAGCCAAGTCGAATTAGTAACATCAAATCTGATCTCAACGGGATGTTATTTGGTGATGACTCTGCCCGTACATTGTGTAACAATCTAAGACAGAAATATAACATCATTTCAAGCGAAAACTAAATCCTCTATAGTATGTCTATACCCCAAAAGTGAATTCTTGTGAATTCTTTTTGGGCAATATCTCAAATTCATAGATGTCTTTTATATAAAGGCATCACCATGTAAGATGCCTCCATTTAACATTTCTGGAGTGAAATCTTGTGAATTATTAGATCATCAAATTCTTGGAGTTCATTTCTTTTTCATCTAATTTTGCGACGTTCTTCTAAAATTTTTAATTATGGTAAAGAAAAGACTTCTTTTATTTTTGATGATAATGGCACTACTTCCATTGTCAAGTGTGCGTGTAAGTGCAGAAGATCCTAACGACATTGATTTAGAAGCAGGGTATGTTGATCCTGAAAATGGTCAAAATGACTATCCTAGAACACCTATTCTCGTTCCTAAGGTTGGTATTAATGGTTATTCTTTGATCTTCTACACCCCATGCGATGGTTGTACTCTCCGTTTGTCTGATGAAAACGACAATGTGGTTTATACAACTATAATTCCTACAGGATCAACGACCCTCGTTCTTCCCTCCTATCTCTCTGGCGAATACAAAATCGAAATCATTCAAGGCATCTACTGCTTCTGGGGATATATAACATTATAATTATAAAAATGTCGTATGAAAAAATATCTTTTGTATTGGTTACTGCTGCTATTATAATGGCGGCGGCCTGTTCGAGTCAGGAATATAATGACGAAAGTCTTTCTTCACCCTCAACTTCAAGTTTCAGTAATAAAATTCGTAGTTACGAAGATGCCTTGAAAATAGCTCAGGCTTCAATCTCAATGCTTAACGATTCGAAATCTTCCACCAGAGGAGAAATAAATACTCGAAAGATAGACCTTAGTAATAGCAAGAAGGTGGTTAAGCTTGATACTAAAACGCGTTCTGACTTGGGAGTTAATGACACCCTTATCTATGTATTCAACTTCGAAAATAATGAGGGCTTTGTTCTTGTTTCTGCATATGAAAATACAGAGGCCTTGCTTGCCATAGCAGAACAAGGCAATTATGATCCTGATATAAAATCAAGAATTGGCGGGTTTGAATTATTTCTTAATAGAGCCAAACAATATGTTGCATTTGCATCTAAAAAATATATTGAAAAACGAAATTGCAAAGGATTATTGAAGGATACAATTATACACGCATATACTACTATTGGACCATACATCAATGTAAAATGGGGGCAACTTTTTCCTGAAGGAGAATTCTGCCCAAATGGGGTTTCAGGATGTACAAATACAGCCTTAGCTCAAATCATGACATATTACCAGTATCCATTAGGAATGGGTTTGACATATCCCAATGCAGATGTCAGCTATCAAAACTTTAATTGGACTAATATGAAAAACCACAACTCACAAAATTTGCATGATAAGAATTCTGCTTCTTGTAATAATATAAATGCCCATGAAGCAATTGGACGTCTATTAAGGCAATTAGGATATATGAATGAAAGCACATATGTTATTTTTGAGAATCCTGATAGTAATTATACGAGTACAAACAGTTATTTACATGTTGGTACAACAATGGGAAATCTTAATTATGAAGTTGGAACTTGGCAATCATATAACGGATTCACTGTCCGTGGTTTATTAGATATTCAACGTTTATGTTTTGCTAAAGGAAACGAACATGCTTGGGTAATTGATGGATACAAGAAAGACGAAATCACAGAATATATTATGGAATTAATAGAGACTAGCCCACGTCCATTATGGTCTATAGTTCAGCAATATGATCTTGGAACATTTTATTATAACCATATGAATTGGGGATGGAATGGTGACAGTAATGGCTATTATGCAGAAAACGTTTTTAATACATCATGGCCAACATCATTGGACACAGGAGAAAATGACATGATTTTTAGTACAATTGATGTAGATATAATAAGCATCTATTTATAATTTTTTGTTAACATGGTCTTTAAAGCAAATAGATATAGTAACACATAATAGAAATTGGGACATCAACAGTTAAGGAATCATAAATAATGTAATTTTCGAGCAAGTTTTATGCTTCACTTACGTTGTATTAAGTAGAAACAAATACATATTGCATTATGATAAAAAGAAAGATCACTTGGAGATTATTACTGTTCCTGCTGATGGCTGGAACAGGATTGGCATGTCAATCATGCAGCAACAATGAAGAGCCAATTACAGATTCAAACTCTGAAAATCCTCTAACCAAATCGCTCGACAGCATGGTCATTGACATGCTGCCCAAGACCCGATACATCGAATTGACTCAGGAACAAAGGGCGCTTGTAGCAAAAAACAATGACTTCTCGTTCAACCTCTATCGCGCTATCCATGCAGCAAATGGCAAGAACAGTAACATCACCTCGCCGCTCAGTGTAACCTATGTGCTGGGTATGCTCAATGACGGAGCTGCAGGGAACACCTCCAAGGAGATTTCCCAAGTGTTGGGCTTTGAAAATAGCAGTAAGCAGACTGTCAACGAGTACTGCAAGGCTCTCATCGAGCAGGCTCCGATAGCCGACCCCTCGGTGATCCTTCAGATAGCCAATATCGTGGCTGCCAATCAGAAAGTAGTTTTGGAAGATAATTACATGAATGACTTGATAGACTACTATACAGCAGAAGTAGCTTCGCTCGATTTTTCGAAGCAGTCGTCCTTAGATTATCTGAATAACTGGTGCAACGAAAAAAGCGGAGGCCTAATACCCAAAATCATCGAAAACCTGAGTCCAGAAGAGATGATGGTATTGATGAACGCTGTTTATTTCAAGGCCACATGGACGGAGAAGTTTGACGAGAAGCAAACGCAAAGCGAGCCATTCACTAAGGCAGACAACAACAGTGTCAAACTGCCCATGATGCATCGTAAGGCCCAGGTACGCTATTGTAACAATGACATCTTTACAGGTATCTGGCTACCTTTTGGCAGTGGTGACAAATGGTGTATGAAGGTGCTATTACCAGAAGAGGGGAAAACAGTTGATAATATCATTAATAGTCTTACAAATAATTCATGGGAACACCAAATTTGGCAGCAAGCTACTGTAGATATCAAAATACCTCGTTTCACCACCAAGAGCGATATCATACTTAACGATCAGATTGCAAAGTTGGGCGCCCCTTCGATATTTGATCCTCAGAAAGCAGACTTCTCACTGATTAGCAAAAACCAGAAGCAGATCTTTGTAAGTCAGATGAAGCAGAAGGCAACCATAGAGGTAAATGAGGAAGGTACGAAAACAACTGCTGTAACTGTTGCACGCATGGAAGGAGCAAATCTCGTTAAAAGTAAGGGCGATTTCCATGCCAACCGCCCGTTCGTTTATATCATTCAAGAAGCAAGCAGCGGAGCTATTTTCTTCATAGGCACATTCCAAGGCAATTAGTAATATCACAAAATAGATAATTCCCATGACTGACACGAATTAATAGTAATTCCAAAAAAGTAAGTGCCATCCTGTAATAGGGTGGCACTTCTCTTTGGTCCAACAATCAGGCTATTTCCTTTTGCCGTTCCATTGTCCTGACGGTGTGGCGTCGTTGCGCCCCCATTTGCCAGTGAAGGCCGAGAAGTCGGAGTTGAAGTCGAAAACGAATTTGCCTTTGCCGTTCGACTGGTACCACCAACCAGTCACTGTGTGCCCCGAAATAGTACCTTCTATGCGGCCGTCAGACCATTTGTATGTACCAGTGATTTTGTTGCCATCTCGCTGGATGGTCATTTCATTAAAGTCTGTATCGTAAGTGCCTAACGACACCATTGCTGGTGCTGATGCGCCACCAATTCTTTTACCATCCCATTTTCCTGACGGTGTGGCATCGTTACGTCCCCATTTGCCAGTAAATGCCGAGAAGTCGGAGTTGAAGTCGAAAACGAATTTGCCTTTGCCGTTCGACTGATACCACCAGCCTGTTGCAGTGTGCCCCGAAATCGTACCTTCCAGCCGACCGTCGGCCCATTTGTATGTGCCAGTGAATTTACTGCCATCCTGCAGGATGGTCATTTCGCTAAAATCAGTATTGTAAACGCCCGTAGCGTTTTGTGCTTCCACTAACGAAATCGGAAGAAGCAGGGACAGAAGTGTAAATAATAGAATCCTCATAATTTGTTGTATTTTAGTTATTGACTCTCAAAGTCTTGATGTTGCAAATATAGGGAGATTTTCTGATATTTCCAAATTTTCAAGCGATTTTTTATAAATGGCATAGTAGGGCCCCTAGCACATATTTTAAAACAATCACTTGCAATTGAACTCGAGTACCTTGCGCTCTTCGAGCCAACCTTCCAGATGGTCGTCGATATGCACAGGCCCCACACCTGCTGGTGTACCTGTATAGAGGATATCACCCGTCTTCAACGTGAAGAACTGGGAGATATAGGCGATAATCTCATCAACGCGATAGAGCATATCGCTGGTACAACCTTCCTGAACGGTCTTGCCATTGATATCCAGATGGAAATGAACAGCCTGTATATCCAGGAATTTCTCCTTTGGCACCCACTCGCCAATGGCAGCAGAGCCATCAAAACCCTTGCAGATGGTCCAAGGCTGTCCGGCCTGAGAAGCTTTCTTCTGCAAATCGCGCGCCGTAAAGTCGATGCCAACAGTCAGAGCATCGTAATAACGATGCGCAAAGCGCTCCGGGATATTCTTGCCTAAACGACAGATGCGAACCACTACCTCCGTCTCGTAATCGATTCGTCCGAGATGGTCAGGAATGAAAAACGGCTTTCCTTGATTCAGGATGGCCGAGTCGGCCTTGGTGAATATCACAGGCTCATCAGGGCGCTTCAGCGTACCATGGAGTTCCTGGTTATGGGCGGCATAGTTCATGCCAATGGCAAATATCTTCATAACTTTTACTATTCTTTGGCGCAAAGGTACAAAAAAAATCGGCACTGCGCAAACAATGCCGATTCTTTTTAATATCTTGACTAATAGATTAGTCAGCTACGAGTGTAAAGCGCTTGAAAGCAGTGATCTTCAGATCCTTGTCCTGCTTAGCGAGCCACTGAGCAACAGTAGCCTTGTCGCCATCACCGAACTGGAACTCCTGGTCAACCAGGCAGCTCTCCTTCAGGAACTTCTGAACACGACCCTTGGCGATGTTCTCGATCATAGGCATCTTCAGCTGAGCCTCACCCTCGGGCTTAGCCTCAGCGATGATCTTACGAGCCTCATCAGCCTGAGCCTGAGTCAGCCAACCCTTAGACATGTTGCTCTCGATATGATCCTCAGAGTCAACGAGGTTGGGGTTCAGACCAGCCTTCTTAAGCTTCATCTCTACATACTTCTCAACCTGCTCCAGCTTGGTCTTCTCGAAAGAGGTCTTGTACTCCTCGTCGAGAATCTTCTGATCAACGCTCTGAGCGTCGAGAGCTACGGGCTTCATGGCAGCCACCTGCATGGCTACGAGGTGACCCTGCTCAGCAGCGGGCTTGTTGGTCTGAACCATGGTGCACAGGGTGTGCTTACCCATGTGGTCGTAAACCTCAATGTTGTCACCCTCGAGAGTCAGGTAGCCATCGAGCTCCATCTTCTCACCAGTGATACCAGAACGCTGGGTAACAGCCTCCTGAGCGGTCTGACCGTTGATGTTGAGAGCCTTCACAGCCTCAATGTCAGCAGCCTTAGCAGCGATGGCAGCATCGAGGATGCTCTGGGTCAGAGCGATGAAATCGGCACCGTTTGCCACGAAGTCGGTCTCACACTTCAAGGCGAGCATGGCGGCAAAGCCGTCAACAGCCTTTACGAGAACACAACCATTAGATGTCTCACGGTCGCTACGCTTGGCAGCGATGGCGAGGCCACGCTCACGGAGGAGCTCCTTGGCCTTATCGAAGTCGCCCTCAGCCTCGGTCAGAGCCTTCTTTACGTCAGCCAGACCTGCGCCAGTCATTGCGCGAAGCTTCTTGATATCGTCAATTGAAATTGCCATATTATTTACTATTTAACCTTTTTACTTATTACCTTTACTATTACTCAGCAGCGGGAGCCTCTTCCTCTGCAGGAGCAGCCTCCTCAGCGGCAGGAGCATCCTTACGGGCACGACGGGCAGCGCGCTTCGGCTTTGCCTCCTCTTCGGCCTCATCCTGAGCGTCAGCAGCCTTCTCGTCAGCCTTCTCAGCCTTGCGCTCCTCAATACCCTCGGCGATGGCAGCACAGCAAGCGTTGAGGATGGTCTCTACGCTGTCCTTAGCATCATCGTTGGCAGGAATCACGAAGTCTACGTTGTTGGGATCAGAGTTCGTATCAACGATACCGAACACAGGAATACCCAGACGGTTAGCCTCACGAACGGCAATCTGCTCCTTCAGCACGTCAACCACGAAGAGGGCGCTGGGCAGACGAGTCAGATCAGCGATAGAACCGAGGTTCTTCTCCAGCTTGGCACGCTGACGAGTGATCTGCAGCAGCTCACGCTTTGAGAGGTTTGAGTAGGTACCATCAGCCATCAGACGATCGATGTTCGCCATTTTCTTAACGGCCTTGCGAATTGTCGGGAAATTGGTAAGCATACCACCGGGCCAGCGCTCAATCACATAAGGCATGTTTACGCTGGTAGCCTTCTCGGCAATCACTTCCTTTGTCTGTTTTTTAGTAGCGACGAACAGCACTTTCTTGCCACTCTTGGCAATCTGCTTCAGTGCGTCAGCAGCCTCGTCGATCTTGGCTACTGTCTTGTGCAGGTCGATGATATGGATACCGTTACGCTCGGTATAGATGTAGGGAGCCATTGAGGGGTTCCACTTACGCTTCAGGTGACCGAAGTGACAGCCAGCCTGGAGCAACTGATCAAAATTTGTTCTTGACATTTTGCTAAATTCTTTAAATTGTTTACTTTCTTTTTAATTCTCCGTAGAATCAGCCCGATGGTAGTCCAAAGGAATCCAACGGGTTTAGATACTAAACGTAGTCCAGTATGTTTAACGCTTACTGAACTGGAAGCGACGACGTGCCTTGGGACGACCCGGCTTCTTACGCTCAACCTCACGGCTATCACGAGTCATGAAACCTGCATCCTTCAGCTTCTTCTTATCCTCGGCATTGATCTTCACCAGTGCACGGGCAATGGCAAGGCGCAGAGCCTGGCTCTGACCAGTGAAGCCACCACCGTCGAGGTTGACCTTGATGTCATACTTCTCAGCTACCTCGAGCAGGTTCAGCGGCTGCTTAACCACATACTGCAGAATAGCTGAGGGGAAATATACCTCTAAATCCTTCTTGTTGATCGTGATCTTACCTGTACCCTCAGAAACATATACACGGGCTACAGAGCTCTTACGACGACCTATTGCGTTAATTACTTCCATCTTTCCTTATTATTTATACTGGTTAATATCAATAGTCTTGGGCTGCTGAGCGGCATGGGGGTGCTCAGTTCCCTCATAAATATAGAGGTTGTTCAGCAGGCTGCGTCCGAGAGGACCCTTTGGCAGCATACCCTTCACAGCGTGACGAAGCATCTTGTCAACACCACCATTCTTCTTGCGAAGCTCTGCAGGAGTGTTGAAACGCTGGCCACCAGGATAACCTGTGTAGCGAGTGTAGACTTTGTCAGTCTCTTTCTTACCAGTGAATACCACCTTATCGGCATTGATAAGGATTACATTGTCACCGCAGTCAACATGCGGAGTGAAAGTTGGCTTGTACTTTCCGCGAATCAGCTTTGCTACCTTAGAAGCGAGACGACCAACAACCTGGTCTGTGGCATCGATTACCACCCACTCCTTCTTTGCTGTTTCCTTGTTAACGGAAAGCGTCTTGTAACTTAAAGTGTTCATTT
>Ga0310786_10006773_pt1 | contig 15133 bp, 17 predicted proteins | sample AusTroGonzalo_MG_FD_203881 | JGI IMG/M metagenome (GOLD analysis project Ga0310786, IMG submission 203881) | Bovine rumen microbial communities from tropical cattle in Woodstock, Queensland, Australia - Gonzalo_03 (v2) (version 2) | ecosystem: Host-associated > Mammals > Digestive system >... | reverse complement strand
TGCCCAAGACCGAAGTAGAACTTCAGCATCTCGGTGTTGACTGCGAACGCCGCCTTTATCTGGCTTTGACGATATCGCTTGGATATCTCGCCCAGCCAACCATTATAGCCTTCCAAGTTCATAGACATATTATACCATTCCTTTCACTTCTCGAACCGACAGGCCGATGCCCAATGACGCGATGCCCATAATCCCACTAGGGATTGTTCCATGCACAGATGCAAATATGGTCGTGTAGAGTGAATATAGCCAAACGGCAGCAGCCAACTCCGGCTGATCCACCTGTTGCAGTTCTGAATCAAAAGCACTAAATGGCGCAAGAATCAATTTCACATTTGGGTTGGGTTGCCGCAGGGCAGTCATACTTGTCACGAGGACAGCACCCCATGCCCCAAGAAATGCGTTGTCCTTCTTTGATAACCTCTTAAGCTCCGCGCCAATTCGTAAATTTAGCGGCACCGCCAAAGCATTTACATGGTCAATTCGCCCTTGTCGTTCTTCGGATGTAATATTCGGCTCAACGCTATCAAAGACAGCAAGGCAAAACTCTACAACATCACGCAACAACCCTAAAGGCACAGTTGCCATACCCGAGGCAACAAACCCGCGCAACGACACCCATAGTTCCTGTGACGCATCGCGCTTCGCCTCGATTTCAGAGCTAACCTTCTGCAACACCTCTTGCGAACCAAATCTATCCACTTGGACTATGTCTTTGCCTCCGTAAACTTTTCCGCCCATTATTATCCTTATCCCGCATCACTAAAGTGATTCGTATTAGCACGCGAGATAGCGCTTTCAAGGATTTCTTTTATATCTTCCATAACCATAAAAGATGGTCGCCCAAAAGAACTCTTTCTATTGCTCCGCATCCATATTTTCACCTCTTTAAGGAGACCTACCACAAATTTCTTCTCATCGGTAAAGACTCGTGCATTGGGATATTGAACAAAACGATGTCGAAAGGCATATCGGATTTTAACACGACCTTCAGTATTCAATTTAAGAAACTCAGTGAAGAACTTTTGTGCTGAAATATCTTTCAATAACGGACGACTGTCTGGCATACCTTTCATCAATTCAACTCGTACATCATCTGGGTGCTTTGAACATTCATAAAACAAATGCTTTTGTTCACACTCTTTTCTTGTCTTATCACGCTGTATCATAAGCGTTGAAATATAGTCAAAGAAATATCGACATGACGGATTCTTGTCCCCATCAATCTTCCAATATGCACAACCACCCCAGCCTTCATCCGCCATGTATTGCCATTGATCCTCAACCAATAATCGCCCATCGTGATTAAGTCGCGAAACATACTTGACAAATTCTCGCTTAAGCTTGGAAACGCTATTCTTAATGTATTTTCGGCTTGTTAATGTGCATAATATGGAAAAAATATGAACGATCTCACCTGCTTTGCAATACTTATAAGACATTAATCCGTCTTGAATCTTACTATATACTCGACATGCCTCTTGATCATCTAACTTAAACCAATTCCAAAATAAATACCATTCATCTGGTACCGCAACAGAAAACATGGGAAGATTTGCAATCCCTTGCCCAATCTTCTTACGGTCTGCCTTGCGACTGAAAAAGATACTTCGCAAATCATGGATTGGCAGTAAAAGCGACAACTGCTCCATATTATTATATTGCAAACTATAATTGTGCGCATCCAGGAATGTCAACAGCTTATATTTTTTTCTTTCTTCTTTCGATAATAAACATGCATCATCTATCAAAAAATCATTTTCTTCTAATGCACCCACCTGCACTTCATATCCTAACACAACAAAAACACGAACAAAGTCATTGAGAAACGATTCGTTCTGCCATACAGTTTTATGAATCTTCAGCCCGCCCAATATATAATCCAAAAGACGAAACACATGCTTCAATGCCCGATAATTACATTGCCAGTTGTCCTCTCGCCCCTTTCGCAAGTCATCTACTATAACTTTGTACTGATCTTTTAATCGTAACTGCGCATTCTCATATATCCCATCACCTACAAGAACTCTAAAAACATCAAGTAATTCATCTTGCAACCAAAAAGTTTTCCCAACTACCTTCTCGCGGATACGGCTATACACAACGCCCATCTTCTTCTTCCTCTCTTCAGCCTCTATCTCCGACTCCGCACCAAGAATAACCAATGGGATTTCTTCCTGCAACAAATCACCAAGGTACCCCAATAATACTGTTTTGTCTAATTTGCAACGCTCAATATCATCAAATACTATCATTACGGGGCGATTTTTCCCACAGTATGATTTGACCAACTTATTATAAAGTTGTTGACTTGCATCAAAAATTTTCTTTGTTGAGTCCGCATCAACACCATATCTAATATTAACACCAGACTCCACCAAACCTCTCGCCAAATGCCCAATAAGCCTGATATTTTTCGCCCCCATAATCGGATGTGCAGCCTCAAACAACCGCAAATCAATTTCGGCCGTATTAGTAATACCATGCAAAGAAACATACCAAAACAAATTCTGCCTGTCATCCGCAAGCTTTTGTCGTCGCCTTGAGATATAATTTTTTATAAAATATGTCTTTCCACATCCCCAAGGCCCACTAATCATGACCGCAAAATCAATCTTCTTCATTGCCAAATACGCATCAAGATATTCAGCAATAAATTCATTTCTGCGCTCAACTACAATCATCTTCTTTTCTTTGATAGTTTTCATAGTATAAGCCTTTCTATGGATGCAGCGCTATTGACAAGAGACAATATCATCTGTTACACCCATCCCTATCAACAAATTGATTAAATTCAGTTAACATGCATGCATCAGTAAATATCTTCTTCCATGTGTTATATTCTGCATTCGAAAAAACATCTCTAGGCTTACAAGTGGCTTTCGGGTATCTTGCCTTGACATACAACTCTGCAAGAAACTTAATATCGTTGATGGTTGCTAAAACCGGTTGCCTATTGGCATCTTCGACACAAAGCCATCTCCCATCCAGTTTAGATTCACACAGTTTATCATCATCAACATAATTTGGATCTAATTCGTCAAGGAATATCTCTTTGTCTGACTTCTTGTGTTTAACAAACAAATAACAACAGCCAAACTCATTGTTATTTTCGTTTATAAAATCAGACACGTTCTCCCGTGGCACTAACCACAATTCTCCTGAAGCATCATAAAGGCGAATTGCTGTCGTCTTTATGGAATTGTTAAAAGCGGCTGGCCATTTTCTTATGTAATCATACGTATTGAGAATCAATAGAACTGTATCCGCATTGGCAATTTCACCGTTTTGCCGTTTAAGCTTCAACCAACGGTTACCAGCTTCATTATCGCCCATTAAATATGCGCGATAATAAAAACAGGCAGCTCTATATTCATCTTTTACAACCCCATCACCCAACTCATACGAAAGTCCCAAATTGAACAACGCTTCCACACACCACTCTTTAGCAGCCTTGCGATAAAAGCGAATAGCCCTTGATAAATCCTTTCCTTCGCCTCCATATCCATTTTCAACGCAAACACCGCGATAAAATTGCCACACTGGATTTACAGGAACATCATGCCCATTTAGGATCAACCATCCCTCATCCCATTTTCCAGCTTTGAATAGTGCGTCAAACTTGTTGGCGACCACAAGATTCTCATGGTCTTTCTCATATGAATCATCAAACATATCCGATATACCTGCAAAAGCTGGTAGGGCCCACAACAATTCAGCAGCATTACCTGTTTTGTTTATATCCTTAAGCGCTTTTTCCTGTTCTTCTTGCGAATGCAGATAGAAATCATCCGTATAATAACGCCAATTAAGATTACCTAACGTCTTTCTTTTCTGAGCCGAAAGCCTAGCACTTCCGCATTCAATCCTTTCGCCATTTTTCTCCGCAGTGTCTTTCGCCCCTAAAAAGCAAACCAACGCCAGAATAATGCCTGTTATAATAGCGAAACCCACAATAATCATCCTCTTTAGATAACGCTTCTTATCATTAGCATTAGACACAGCAACCGCAATCTTCCCAGAACTATTTCCATGGCCTCCTACCAACACTACAGCACAATTCATAGGCCGATTTTCTGGCTTCTTGGATAATCCCGCCATAACTGCAGCAACAAGTTTCCGGTCCCCTATCAACACCACGGGCTTTTCGTTTAAAATTTGATATGCTATCTCTCCCTTTGTAAACGGTGGATTACCAGATAGACATTCATAGCACATCGCAGCAAAAGAATAAACATCTTGCGCGGGGGCGGGTGGTGCGCCGCGCAATTGCTCTGGCGACATGTAGAGCAATGTGCCACTAATGGTTCTGCCGGTCACTCGCGTCATCGATTCTTGAATCTCGCGGGCAACGCCAAAATCGAGAATGAATGGATGGCCGTCATTTCGGATAATTATGTTCGACGGCTTGACATCACGATGGATGACCTTCTCGCCATGCGCATAGTCCAGCGCAGCGGCAATCGGCTTTAGCAACTTGATCGTTTCCGATTCACTCAACTTGCCTTTCTCGGCAAGATGGTCGCTCAATGTCCGTCCTTCGATGTAATCCATCACAAGGAACGGCGCACCATTGTTCTCTTCAAACGCGCGAAGTGTAACAATGTTTGGATGAATCAACTTAAGAGATACAAGGGCTTCGCTCTTCAATTGCTGATACGCCCGCTTGTCCGTCACTACAATCGACGGCAGCATCTTAATCGCAACCTTGCGGTTATCCAGTTGCCGGTCTTCCGCCAACCATACCGCGCCCATGCCACCCTGCCCAAGCCGACGGAGAATGTGATAGCGCCCGGCAAGAATCGCGCCTTCGCCGCCGCCTGCAATCGTCTTGTCGTCATTGATGGTGTTGTCGATCATGGCTTACACCTCCTTTGCCGCAATACGATTGCGAGCTGCCTCAATCGCCAGACGAAACTTCGCCTCCAGCACTTTCTTCGGTGGCAGTTCAGTCATGTACGACGCGACCCTTATGTTGCTGCGCCCAAGCTCCAGCAATTCCACGTGCTCTTCGTTCTTGCCAGCGCTCCAATAAAGCATCGTCAGTCCTGCATTGACCGACACGGCAACGCGCTCTTTCGCAGCGGCGATGAGCATGGAAATCTCGGAAAACAATCCCTTAAGATGTTTACCCGATTTCGAATTATGAATACTGTGTGTACACAATTGTCGCATCGGCGATGCGACAATTGCCCTTGTCTCCACAGTGCGGAGATTCTTCCGTTTTCTAGTTCCAATATTCGCTTTCATTCTCTCCAATCTCATTCAGATGATTGTATTATACCATTCCCACGCCTGTTCCGCCCTGCCCCAGCTGGCGAAGGATGCGACAGCGCCCGGCAAGAACCATATCCTTGCCGCCGCCTGCAATCGTCTTCGCGGCGTTGATGGTGCTGTCGATCATTGTCTTCCCCTCACGCCTTTTCGATTACATCCCAATGCCCGCCTTTGTCGGGACCAACGCGGCGAAGGCGCTGCGCATCTTTTAGCCGTTCGATATGCTTCTGAATCGCGCTACGGGAAATACCGATCACGGAGACCATTTCCGCAAAGGTGACCTTCGGATTGCTGCGGATCAGCTCCAAGAGCCGATCGCCGGTTTTCTTACCACCTTTTCTTACCACCTTTTTCTTACCACCTTGCGACTCGCCTCTCGCCTTCAGCGTCCGAAGGATCATGTCGAGCATGAAATCGACGAAGACGCAGACATCGCCCGATTCTTGGGCAGAATGAAGCGTCTGGTAGTATCGGCGCTGGTGGCACAACACCATATTCTCTATCGGCAGAGCGTAGAAAAGCGGATTCCACCTGCCGAGTATCACAGTCTGCCAGAGCCGCCCCATCCTTCCGTTGCCGTCGAGGAACGGATGTATCGTCTCGAAGACAAAATGAAAGATGCAGCTCTTCACCAACGGAGCGTCCTTTGACCGCTTCAGCCAGGCAAAGAGATCCTTCATCAGAAACGGAACCTGATCCCACGGCGGCGCGTGATGCATCGCCTCGCCTCGAGCATTGAAGACCCCGACATTGCACCTGCGCCACTTGCCAGGACTCTCGACCAAGTCCTTCGTCATAAGCGCATGCGCACGCAAAAGCGCCCGAGACGACAGTGGATCGAACGCCTCGACCTTTGAATAGGCCGCATGCGCGCCCTTCACTTCGTCTATTTCGCGCTTCGAGCCGACGACCCGTTTGCCTGCGATGATGTCCGTCACCTGGTCTTCCGTCAACGTATTGCCTTCGATTGCCGTCGTGCCGCGAATCGTCCGGACATGGTTGAGCTTCCTGAGCCGCACTCCTGCCGGCCCTTCCATGACGATGCGATAGCGCTCAAGCGCTGCGGCAATGTCCATCGCCAGCCGCAGCGTCCTCTCGCCCGGCGTAAAACGCGCTATCTCGCTAACGTCAACCATGTTTGGCAATCTCCACTTTCAAGTTCACACGCATATTATTACATTCCTCACTTCACGCCACCCGAAATCGTCTTGTTATCGTTGATGGTATTGTCTATCAAGGATTCCTCCTCTTGCCTGCGCTCTTGACAACAGCCCTTCCTCTTTCAGTCAACCGCTATTTCACCAATCATTCATCTTACGTCACATCGTCTTTGAATTCATTTTTGCAAAGCGTCTTGCGAAATCCAGCAACGAAAGCAATCCTCCACCACCATGTTCAAAAGCCTAATTGATATCTACTTAAGTTCAAACTCATTTCTTGCGATTACCAAAAGCTGTTTGCTCTCAACCTAAAATCCGCATCGTCAGCGCGCCACTGAGCATCATTAGCACGTCTTTCAGCATCGTCAGCGCGCCTTTGAGCATCGTTGGCAGCTGCCTCTGCCCATATCGCACGTTGTTCTGCAACGTCTGCTTCTGTTTTGGCCTTGTCTGCCTCAAAAGTTGCCATCAACGCCGTACTTTCTGCCGCTGCCACACGTTTCTCTAGTTCTGAAATCTTTCGTTTGAATGCTATTTGTTGAGCCGTTTCTGGATTTTGTTGCGCCCATGCTGCATACTCTGCCTGTATCTTGGCATTGATTGGCACAAACAATTTATCTATCATATTCAACAGTTTATTTGTCTCTTTTTCTATTTCTTCTTTTGCCAAACTACTAATCCTCTTGTCCCGTTCAAAAAGTTTACGCCAATTCTTTGACTTTTTTAATTGCGCCTGTAGAGCCAAAATCTTATTAATGGGTTTTATATCCATTCCTCTATTATTGTACTCTTCATATGCAACACCAACTATCTTCTTCCACTTATTTATTGAGTTAATCAACTCATTTTGAATAGGCATAACTTCTTTGTCAAGCGCGACTACTGCTCGTTTCTTCAGAAATACGGGGTCTTTCACCCAATGCTTTGTCACCCACAAACCAGTTTCACGACTAATGGCCTTTATCGATTTAGTTCCTGGAATTCGTTCTTCTCCAAAATAGTATTCATGAAGGTTGTCCCAGACGGAAACATCATAAGAAATCCATTCTGTGCAAAATGCAAACTCATCTTGAATCTCATTGTTTTTCTCATTGCTTTGTGCCAACGACAGAGCACTAATGCAAAAGATGCATGTGAAAATAACTTGCTCCTTCATAATACTCCTTTCATTTATAAGTAATTATATCATATTTTCCCATAGAATGACGCAACGGCATGGGTTTTGACGATTCGCCGCCTATATTCGTCGTGTCGTCGTTGATTGCGTTGTAAGCCATGTCGAACCTCAAACCGCCTTGCGCAGATCTTCCTTAATGTAATACTCACTCCCAAACGACTCCAGAAGCGCAATTGCATCATCACGGAACTTCGGCCAGTCGACTCGCGCCTCAACCTCTTTGTTGTGGTTGAGTTTTCCGACCTTCCAGAAATCCACATAATCATGAGCTCTGCGGATAACCTCAAGCGCCTCTTGCGGAATTATCACCGGCTCCATGCTCACCCATGTGTATATTCCCATTTCATGCGCCTTTCGCAATATGCGCAAACGCGACTGGACAGATGACGCCATCGGCTCCCACTCTCGACGCGATGAATCATTGATGAAGCTCAATGTTATACCAAGGTGTGTTTGCGATTCGAGCATGAGCGGCAAGTCCTGCTCGATCAATGCGCTGTCGCCCTTTGTAAGAATGTCGATTTTTATTCCATACCGGGCGGCAGTCTCAATGCCGCGCCGAGTCAAATGCAGTTCCCCTTCGAGCGGCTGATATGGGTCGCTCAGAAAGCAGAACAGCACGCGGCGAGTTTCATCGTCAACTCGCTCCTTTGCCAGTCTTGCGCAATCTCTCTCGAACAGCCGAAGGACATCATCGCCACGAGCCCGCGCCGTTTCATGCCATTCGGCCGGCTTCTTGTGCATGCACGCCGGAGCATAGCAATACTTGCACCCATGCGTGCAACCCATATATAGATTGCATGCAAGTGGTGAATACTCTCTCGCCCGACCCTTTGGTTCATAAATTACGTTCATGGCTCTAACTCCTCAATTCAACTTCAGAATGACGGGGGCTTCTTTCATGCATTCACGAGAAACGGGGATCTTCTGCTTGGGAATTCTCATCTCATCCATCATAGACTTCAGCGCCTTTCTGGCATGAACCGGCAAGAACCCAGATCGCAATGCAAACTCATATACCTGATGATTTGTTTTAATCTTCTTAGATTGGATCAATGCCGACAAATCTCTTTCAAACAAGTCCAATTTCTTGGGCTTGTCCATCTCTGCAAACAATCTAGGCGCATTAGGATCTATGCTTTCGTTCTCGACGTCGAAATTCGCCAACCCATGCACCGTGTCAAGTTTCCAACATATTGACAGGAACTTATCAAGGCCAAGCAAATGTTCCGCCCCGAAAATCAATCCATAGACATTAGCCCCTTTTCTAATCGAGAATGGGGCCATACAACATTTTGGCGAAACGCGCTGATAAGCTTCCTTTATGACTCCATGTACATTTGTGCCGTTCATACGAAGTAAGTCTTGATCTGTAATAGGCAACGGCTCAATGATTCGTGGGTCTGTCTTGAAACGATTCACGATAGATGATGCTATGTAAAACATATAATCCGTATACTTCAAAGATGTTATCATCTTGAATATAGTGGTCGAAACCTGTTTTACACCATTCTGATCCAGAAACAGGAAATTGGCGACACCTGGTCTATTCATCAATGGATACCATGCATTAAAAGCATCAGGAAAATCATTCCTGACAAGCGTTACATTAACATCCCCGACAAAGGGATGTGATTTTATATTACCTGCCAGCATTTCAAACTTCTTTTGACTAAACTCATTCAGGTACAAGTCAATCGCTGGAGGGTTATTCCCATGTTTTCTTGTCATCTGCACGGCAGAATGAATTTCTTCAAGTGCAATTACAGGACTTGCCGCCTTTCCCTCCACATCAACTCCTGGCCCAGCAAAGAAATCAAAAATCTGAATTCTGGACATCCGCAACTTTGTGTGCAAAAAGACCGGCAACCACTCTCGCAAATACTCACGATAGATTTTGAGTTTTTCTTGCGTCCCTTCGTCAAACGCTTTTGCATGTAGATTTCGCTCTGACATGATTACATCCTTCCATACTTCAAGGTGACGATATTATACCAAAATCTTACTCCGTTAATGTCCTTACCTCGCTGAAGGCGACCGCTGGCTTTAAGTTCACGTATGTTCTTTTACGCGCCAGATGTTGACACACGCCCTTGCCGTCGTCTATTGCTCTATCGGACTCCGGACCAGCCTTCGAAGCGCTTAGCAGCGAGCGAACGGTACTTCGCCCCGGTTCCGCCGTTGACGAACGGGTCGATGGTTATGCCGCCGCGAGCGGCGAACTTTCCGTACACCTCGAGATACCTGGGACGGAGCAGCTTCGAGAGGTCGTCGTATATCACGTTGACGACGTCTTCGTGGAAGTCTCCGTGGTTGCGGAAACCGAAGATGTAGAGTTTGAGCGACTTGGACTCGACGAGCTTTTTGTCCGGTATGTAGCGTATCGTCAGCGTCGCGAAGTCGGGCTGCCCGGTCTTCGGGCAGAGCGTCGTGAACTCCGGCGCAGTGAACGTCACCCAGTAGTCTCGGCTCGGATGTCGGTTCGAGAACGCCTCCAGCACGGAAGGATCGTAGTCCTTCGGAGCTTCCGTCCTGCTGCCCAGCGACTTCAGTTCATCAAGGTCATTTCTTTTCATCGACTCTCCTCCATATGCATATCCTGGTCCTGCCGTACCTGCGGTCGCGCAGAAGGTCCCAGCCCGGCGTCTCCTCCGCCTTCTGGGCAGCTGTCATTTCCGCGACGAACAGTCCGTCCCTGCGGATGACGCCTCTCTCCGCCAGCGTTGCAAGGACAGACGCGTATCCGCGCTCCTCGCCGAGCGCATACGGCGGATCGGCGAATCCAATCGTGAAGCCTGGCCCTGAATAGCTTCCGATCCAGCGGTAGGCGTCAGCCACGACGACGTTGCACGACCGCGAGACGCCCATCGTCTCGGCGTTGCGTCCGAGGGTCCCTGCGTTGCGCCTGTCGGCCTCGACGAACGTGGCGGAGGCGGCTCCGCGCGAAAGCGCCTCCAGTCCGACGGCCCCGGAACCTGCGAAGAGGTCCAGAAAGCTCGCGCCCGCCATCTCCGGCGCCAGTATGCCGAAGAGCGCTTCGCGCACCCTGTCCTGCGTCGGACGCGCAGCCCCGGACGCAGGCGCGGCGATCGTCCTGCCGCGAAGCTCTCCGCCGGTTATCCTCACGGCCTGAACTCCGCGCAGCTGTCCGCGGTCTCCCAGACTCTTACCGAGGCGAGGCCGGGAACGCGCGGAGCGAGCTCGTCGAAGAAATGCCGCGCCAGGTTCTCCGCCGTAGACCTGAAGGGAATTGCGGCGGTGCGCATTCCGTGCCGCTCTACGACGGCCGCAATCTCGCGCTCGCCCTCCGATTCCGTGTTGTATATGAAAGCGTGGTCAAAGCGGTCGCATATCGTCTCCGTCGCAATCCGCTTGAGGTCCTTGAAGTCGATCACCATGTCCCCGCCGCCGTCGGACTGCGCGACGGAGACGTCTACGCGGTAGGTGTGGCCGTGCAGGTTCTTGCAGAGGCCCTTGTGGTTGGTGAGCACGTGGGCCGCGTCGAAGCGGACCGTCTTTGTGACCGTCGTCATCGTTCACCCTCCGCAACTGCGGCGAGGAACTTCTCGGGAGGCGGACAGGGCCTGAACGTCTTGAGATCGATGAACGCATGGCGCGTGAAGCCCGTCACGAGCGGACGCTCCTCGCCCTTGCGCCGCACCTCGCACGCAATCTCGATGCGGACGCCCCGCTGCGACTGCACCCAGGCCGATATCTCGAGGAGGTCGTCGTACCGGGCGCTGCCGCGGTAGTCGCATTCCGCGTGGGTGACGGGGAGCCCCCATCCCTCCGCCTCGCATTCCTTGTAGGTGTATCCGCAGGCGCGCATGAGCTCGTTGCGGGCGCGCTCGAACATGACCAGGTAGTTCGCGTAGTATACGACCCCCATCATGTCGGTGTCTGCGTACGGCACGCGGTATTCCAAGACCACCTTCTTCATTCCCGCCTCCTCAGCCGCGTCCTATGAACGCAGTTTCCACTCCGAGTTCCTTGCGCATCGCCTTGGCGAGCGCCGTCACTCCGAAAGTCTCCGTGGCGTAGTGTCCCGCGCAGACCATCTTCATGCCGACGTTCTCCGCAGCGACGACGTCGCCCCAGCTCGCCTCGCCGGTGACGTAGATGTCGCATCCGAGCGCCTTCGCCTCGACCGCGAACTCCCCCGCGCCGCCCGAGCACACGCCAATCCGCTGGTCCTTCTCAAGCGAGATCTCGGCAGACCCCACGGCGAAGACCCCTGACTCGAGGACTCGGCCAGTGACGCCTATCACGTTGCCGTGGTAGGAGAACGCAGGCTTGACGGACGCAAGGCCAAGGAGCCTGGCGATCTCCCAGTTGTTGCCGTGCTTCTCGCTGGCGTCCAATGGAAGATGGGACGCGTACAGGGCGATGTTATGCCGCATGGCGGCCTTCACGACCTCGTACTCGCTGCCGGTTATCCGCCTTATGCCGCCGCCCCAGGATATGCCGTGGTGGACGACGCAGAGCTGCGCCCCCCATTCGGCCGCCTTCTCCAGAAACGCGGCGGAGGCGTCCACGCCGAAGGCGACGCGCTCGACCGCGTCGCCTTCGCGGGCGATCTGGAGTCCGTTGTTCGACACGTCGTCGAACTTGCCGGGCTCCAGATCGCGTTCAAGCCAGCATGTTATCTCGCCGAGCTTCACTTCGCGATTTCCCGCTCGACCTGCGCGATGAACTCGCGCACACGCCGGGTGTCCGTCTTTTCCTGTTCCGTCTGGGGCTGCGGCTCCGCCGTGACTGTGTTGTCGCCCTGCGTGACCTTGTACCTGATGCGGCTCCAGCTGCCCGCCAGCTGCCGCAGTTCCTTCGCCTCGTCCGGATGTCCGCACCACCGCAGCTGGTCGAGATAGACGAGCGCGCAGTAGGCGTCCATCGTCTGTGAAGCGGCGACCCTGCCCAGAAGCGCCTTCGTCCAACGTGCGCGGAGCCTTGGCGCGTCGGGGAGCTTTGTGCACATGACCAGCTGCGAAATGGCGCCGATCTGGATCATCACTATCGGATCTGTCTTGAAGTCCGGCTTGACTTCGTCCAGCAACTTGACCGCAGCTTCGTCGCTCTCCAGGAACTTCAAGAGCACCTCCGGACGCGTCGCGGCCACGATTTCCGCGTCGTGCGACTTCTGCCATTCGTAGGCCATCGGCCTCGCCTTGTCGCTCGCCATGCCGGTGTCGTAGCTGGCGTAGGGATTCGGATCATCGAACTTCGGCAGCACGGGCTCGACGGACTGTTCGGGGGACGTAGTCGCGCAACCGGCGAGGGCTGCCGCGAGGGCGATTGCAAAAAGTCTGTTCATCATGGTATCTCCCTTCTCCTTTCAGGGCCTCAGCCCCACATCTCCCTGTCCCACGGCTCGCGCATGGACTGGTAGAGGAAGCGCTCCGCCGCGGGGTCGTCCTTCGCGTGCAGCGTCACGGGGTCGAATTCGAACCCGCGGCCCAGGCGCCAGGCGACGATGCCGAGGTTGAACATCGTAGAGGAGCGGAATCCGTTCGACTCGTTGAGGGCGAACGTCTTGCGCTCGCGGACGGACTGCATGAAGTCCGTGACCTGCGGCGCAGGCTCGGGCAGTGAGGCGAGGGTCGAGAGCACCTTCTCCTCGGGCCACCAGCCGTTCGCGTCCATGATGCGCATGGTCTTGCCGCCCTTGGCCTTCGGATAGACGCAGAGCCCGTTGGCGCCCCGCAGAAGCGGCTCTCCCTTCAGCGACTCGTCGCCGTCAAGGTCGACCGTCATGCCGTCCGCGTACGTGAGCGTGATGCGGTCGAAGCGGCCCACAGCCTCCGGATGCTGCTTCGGGCCCTTGTAGTCAATCTTCACAGGGCTCGTGTTGTCCTTGCAGAGGAGATACTGGAGCGGGTCCAGATAGTGCTGCGCCATGTCCCCGAGCCCGCCGGAATCGTAGTCCCAGTATCCGCGGAAGGACGTGCCGACGCGGTGGTCGCTGTACGGCTTCCACGGCGCGGGGCCAAGCCACATCTCGTAGTCGAAGCCCTTCGGGATCGGGTCGACTGTCGGGTTGACGCGACCGGACCAGCCGAACTTCCAGCTGAAGCCCTGGCCCGCGCCGAAGGTGCACTTGATCGGGCCTTCGCCGAGAAGCCCGTTTTCGACGACCTGGCGGATGGGCTTGACGGGCGTGCCGAAGCCGTAGAAGGTGCCCTCGAACCGGAACCAGGTGTTGAGGCGGAACATCCGGCCCTTCTCCTTGACGACCTCCATCACGCGCTTGCCCTCGCCGACCGTGCGGGTCATCGGCTTCTCGCACCAGATGTCCTTGCCGGCCTTCGCAGCCATGACGCTCTGGACGCCGTGCCAGTGCGGAGGAGTGCAGATGTGGACGATGTCGACTCCGGGGTCGGCAAGAAGCTCCATGAAGTTCTTGTACGCCTTCACCTTTCCCCAGCCCGACAGCTCGGCGCAGGCGAGCCCCGCCTGCACCCGGCAGTCGAACGGGTCGCATAGCCCGACGAGGCGCGAGCCCTTGTACGGAAGGTGGTTCGCGCTGCGCGCGATGCAGCCGAACCCGATGAGCGCGCGCGTGAGCTGGTTTGACGGGGCTGTCGCGCCCCACAGCGCCTTCGCAGGCAGCAGGTTGAACACGCCCGCCGCGCCCGCGGCCTTGAGAAACGACCTCCTTGACGATTTCACTGCACAAGCCTTTCCTTTGCCTTGTTGATGTCACTCACGCGGGAGTTGCCGCCCTCGCGCTCGATGACGTAGTTGCCCTTGTAGCCGAGCGACTCCAGCTCGGCGAGGAACGTCTTGCCGCCGACTTCGCCGTCGCCCCACGGAACCTCCGTGCCCCATGTGCCGGGCTTCTCGGTGACGAGCGCGTCCTTGACGTGGACCTGGACGATCCACGGGTAAAGCGTCCTGAGCGCGTCGAGCGGGCGGCCCTTGGCGTAGAGAATCATGTTCGCCGGGTCGAAGTTGATTCCGACGCCCGGGACCTTCTCCATGAACTTCGCGAGGTCCTCGGCGGTCTCCTGCCCGGACTCGAGGATGATCTTGACGCCGTACTTCTTCGCCTCGTCGCGCATCCAGGTGACGCGCTCGACGTACTTCGCGAACGCCGCAGGGTCGCTCTCGTCCAGGAAGCCCGCGTGGAGCGACATGTACTTGGCGCCCAGCTCCTTAGTGAGCTTCGCGCCCGCCGTGACGATCGCCTGGTTCTCGGCCCAGTGCTCGTCAGGCACGATGCCGCCGGTCTTCTTGATCGTCTCGAGCGTGGAGTAGTTCTCCCCGACGGTGCCCACCATCGTGGACATGATCTTCCATTCGCCCTTCGCGGCCTTCTCCTTCACGAACGCAAGCGTCTCCGCGCTCTCCGCGTCGCCGTGGCGTCCGTCCGCGTGGATGAACGGCCCGAGCGCAAGGTGGATCCCCTTGACGTCCATCTTCTCCATCTCGGCGGCGACTTCCCTGAGAGGCTTGCGGAAGCTCCAGCTGCACACGCCGATGCGCTCCGGCGCGATCTTCTGCGTCGGGATCTCGCGGATGA
>Ga0310786_10006771_pt1 | contig 15135 bp, 15 predicted proteins | sample AusTroGonzalo_MG_FD_203881 | JGI IMG/M metagenome (GOLD analysis project Ga0310786, IMG submission 203881) | Bovine rumen microbial communities from tropical cattle in Woodstock, Queensland, Australia - Gonzalo_03 (v2) (version 2) | ecosystem: Host-associated > Mammals > Digestive system >... | reverse complement strand
TAATTTCATTTGTTTTTATTTGTATTGAGTTGTTTTTTCTTTTCGTGGGGATGTTTTTTCGAGGGTGCGGGGGTACCCGTACCTCCGACATCACGCCTCCAGAACCTCCTGAAGCTCTTCTGAGAGTCTTTCCCAGCGTTCCACCTCCTGGTCCATCTGACGCTTGGTGTCGGTATATTCGGTGACGAGCGTCATATCTGATGCATTTTTGGGGTCGCAGAGCAGGGCGTCGAGTTCCTTGAGTCGCTGCTCCATCTTGGCAATCTTCTTCTCGCTCTCCTCCACGGCCTTCTCGGCACGTTTCTGGCGCTTCTGCTGCTCCTTGCGCTCAGCATAGTCTTGCTTCTGAGGGGCTGCGGCGGGAGCTGCGGGTGTAGCGGGTGCAGCAGGTGTCGGTTTGTTGAAAGCAACCTTCTCGAGTTCACTCATATCGGCAATCTTGCGAGACTGCAGGAAGTCGTAGATGCCGCCGATATGCTCGCGCACCTTGCCGCCGCCAAACTCATAGACCTTGGTCACCAGGCCGTCGAGGAACTCACGGTCGTGCGAGACGATGATAGCGGTGCCGTCGAAGGCCTTGATGGCTTCCTTGAGCACGTCTTTCGAGGGCATATCGAGGTGGTTGGTGGGCTCGTCGAGAATCAAGAGGTTGACGGGTTCCAGCAGCAGGCGGATCATGGCCAGACGGCTGCGCTCACCGCCACTGAGCACTTTTACGCGCTTCTCCGAGGCTTCGCCGCCAAACATAAAGGCGCCGAGTATGTCGTTGATTCTCAGTCGGATATCACCCTTGGCCACATTGTCGATGGTCTGAAACACAGTGAGACTCTCATCCAGCAACTGTGCCTGATTCTGGGCAAAATAGCCAATCTGCACATTGTGCCCCACCTTGAGCGAGCCCTCGAAGGGAATCTCGCCCATGATACACTTCACCAGCGTTGACTTACCCTCGCCGTTCTTACCCACGAAGGCCACCTTCTCGCCGCGCTTGATGGTGAGGTTCACGTGGTCGAAGACAACACGATTATAGGCTTTCTTGACCTCGTCGCAGATCACGGGATAGTCGCCACTTCGCAGACAGGGCGGGAACTTCAGGTGCATGGCCGAGTTGTCCACCTCGTCGACCTCGATAATCTCCATCTTTTCCAGCTGGCGCAGACGCTGCTGCACCTGGACGGCCTTGGTAGGCTTATAACGGAAGCGCTCCACAAAGTCACGTATGTCAGCCATCTCTTTCTGCTGATTCTCATAGGCACGCATCTGCTGTTCGCGGCGCTCTTTTCTAAGCACCACATACTCGTCGTACTTCACGCGATAGTCAATGATGCGACCACAGGAAATCTCAAGGGTGCGGTTGGACACATTATTAATAAAAGCGCGGTCGTGACTCACCAGCACCACTGCCCCACTCCACGTGGCCAGCAACTGCTCGAGCCACTGGATAGACTCGATGTCGAGGTGGTTGGTGGGCTCGTCGAGCAACAGCACGTCGGGACGGCGCAACAGAATCTTGGCCAACTCGATACGCATGCGCCAGCCGCCCGAGAACTCGGAGGTGGGCCGGTCGAAGTCGCTCCGCTCGAATCCCAAGCCCATCAGCGTACGTTCTATCTCGGCCTCATAGCCCTCGGCACCCAGCATCTGATAGCGTTCGTGCTCGGCCGTGAATTTCTCAACCAGAGTCATATAGTCGTCGCTCTCATAGTCGGTACGCTCGTTCAGCTGCTGCTCCATGCGCTGAATGCGGTCGGCCATCTTCTGGATGTCAGCAAAGGCTTTCTGGGCCTCCTGGCGCACGGTGGTGTCGTCCTGAAGTATCATCACCTGGGGCAGATAACCCACCGTGGTATCCGAACCCGTGCTCACCGTGCCCGCCGTTGGCTTCTCTTTGCCACAGAGCACCTTGAGGAGCGTAGATTTGCCGGCACCGTTCTTACCCACCAGGGCCACACGGTCCTTATCGTTAATCACGAAGGTGGCGTCGCTAAACAGGGGTTTCACCCCGAATTCCACCTTCAGACCTTCTATAGATATCATACTCGCTTTCTCTTTATCTACTAATACGATGCAAAGGTACTATAAATTTTTGAAATATCCAAATTATATGCATCCCAGAAGGGTCAAATTTTGCAAAACACCGCAGATTTTAACACATCGCACCACTTTGAGCGTTTCGGCCTTTCTCTCCCAGCGTTTCGGCCTTTCTCCCCCAGCAAAACGATGTTCCACTCTCGCCCGTCCCGATTTGCCACAACGCCACTTTGCCACTTTGCCACATTAAGCATGTACCACAATACCGTAGGACTATGGTTTATAATAATAATATATTATAATATATTATTATTATAATTATATTACTCTCCCTTTTTCTTGTCAGCCACCCCGCACATCGCCACCACCTTAATGTGGCAAAGTGGCAATGTGACAATGTGGCGACAAAAAAAATTTCACCTGCCTCTTGCACAATTCAAAAATATTTTGTACCTTTGCAGTATCATATTCGCAACACATTTTTAAACAGAAGAATGCATACAAGAGAAGAACAGATGAAGGCCTTCGGACGACTGCTGGACGTGCTGGACCAGCTGAGGGAAAAATGCCCGTGGGACAAAAAGCAAACCAACGAGAGCCTGAGGCCGAACACCATAGAAGAGACCTTCGAACTCTGCGACGCGCTGAGCCGAGACGACCAGCACGAGATTATGAAAGAACTGGGCGACGTGCTGATGCATGTGTGCTTCTACGCCAAGATTGGCACTGAAAAGGGAGAGTTTGATATGGCCGACGTGCTGAACCGACAGGCCGACAAACTGATCTTCCGACACCCGCACATATACCACCCATCGCAGGTGGGCGCACCAGAACCCAAACCCCTGCCCTACGGCGAAGACAACAGCGAGCGCGAGTTTGCCAACGCCAAGACGCCGGAACAGGTGCTGCAGAACTGGGAGCAGATAAAACTGAAGGAGAAGGACGGCAACAAGAGTGTACTCTCGGGCGTGCCCGCAGCCCTGCCATCGCTCATCAAGGCCTACCGCATCCAGGACAAGGCACGCAATGTGGGATTCGACTGGCAGAAGCGCGAGGACGTGTGGCAGAAAGTACGCGAGGAGCTCAACGAACTGGAAGCCGAGCTGGCACGCGAGGACAAGGAGACATCTACCAACGAACTGGGCGACTTCCTCTTCTCGGTCATCAACGCCGCACGACTCTATCACCTGAACCCCGACAACGCTCTGGAGCGCACCAACCGCAAGTTTATCAGCCGCTTCAACTACATCGAAGAGCACTCCATCAAGGCCGGCAAACCGCTCACAGAGATGACACTCGAGGAGATGGACGCCCTGTGGAACGAGGCCAAACAGGCCGAAAAAGACCACCAAGAACAATAAACCAACAACAACAGAAAAAAAAATGATAAAGAAACTACTTTTTGCCTTCAGCGCCATAGCTATGCTGGCAGCCTGTAACAGTACGCCAAAACAGCAATATTCGCAAGACGACAACCAAGACGATACAGAATACGCCTATCGCGACTCGACCATCTACGGATTCTGTGGCGAAGGGTCGGCCATGAACACCCTGCAACTGATCACCGACACGGGCGACACCATCACCGTCAGCGTCACCAGAGCCAACGAGCTTAACAAGGTTTACGGTGGCTATGCCGTGGGCGACGAACTCGCAATTCTGGTCAACAAAGACACGACCGAGGCCACACTGGTCATCAACAAGTCAATCCTTCACGGCGACTGGATCATGCCAAACCCCATCGACGGCAGCTCGGAAACGGGCATCCGCATCCTGCGCGGCGGACTGGCAGAGAGCATCGACCAGAGCAGCATCGTCTATAAGTCGTGGCGAATTTTCAACGGAAAGTTGCAGATTCAGGCCACACGAGAGGACGGCATCGACCTCGAGGAGTTTATGGTCTATGATATCGTCAAACTGACACCCGACTCACTCGTCATCTCAGGCGACGAAGAGACCTACGAATACTCGCATCCCGTCTATGAAGAAGAATATCAGGACGGCGTCAACTATGACCCGGGAGACGAAAGCGACTATAAAATCTAAGACCGCCCACACAGGCACTCAAAATCCCTGAACACCAAGAATGGAACCATTTCGCGTACATATACTGGGCTGCGGCAGCGCCCTGCCCACCACACGCCATCTGCCATCAATGCAGGTGGTAGAGTGTCGAGGCAAATTGTTTATGGTGGACTGCGGCGAAGGCGCACAACTACAGCTGAGACGCTCGGGACTATCGTTCGAGAAGGTGGGGCACATCTTCATCTCTCACCTCCACGGCGACCACTGCTTCGGACTCATCGGACTGCTGTCCACCTTCGGGCTACTGGGACGAACAGCCACCATCCACGTGCATGCACCAGCCGAACTGGAACCAATGCTCAAGGCACAGCTCGACCTCTTCTTCAACTACGACATCGGCTATAAAATCGAATTTCACGCCGTTGACACCACCAAGCATCAGGTCATCTACGAAGACCGCTCGCTTAGCGTCGAGTCCATCCCCCTGGACCACCGCATGCCCTGCGCCGGCTTCCTGTTCCGCGAAAAACCCACACTGCCCCACATACGCCGCGAAATGATCGACATGTATGGCATACCCCTCTCGCAAATCAACAACATCAAGGCTGGACAGGGCTACACACTGCCCGACGGCACCGAGATTCCACACGAACGACTGGTGACGCCTGCCGACACGCCGCGTGCCTATGCCTATTGCTCAGACACCCGCTACATGCCCCAGCTGCACACGCTGCTCGAAGGTATCAACACACTCTATCACGAGAGCACCTATGCCAGCGACAAGGAGGACGGTGCAAAAAAATACTTCCACAGCACAGCACGACAGGCAGCCACCGTGGCACGCGACGCCCATGTAGGTAAATTACTGCTGGGCCATTTCAGCGCCCGATACGTCGACGAAAACATCCTGCTCAACGAGGCCAAGGAAGTCTTCCAAAACGCCCATCTGACGGCCGAAATGAAGGTTTTTGACGTGTAAAAAGAAAAAAAAGAGAAAATATTTTGGAGTTTTCAAGGATTTTCCTTATCTTTGCCACCAAATAGATTAATGGAAACGCTTATGCAAAAGAAACTACTCATAATAGCCACCGCAATGCTACTCGGAATGAGTGTTCCAGCCAACGCCGCTGCGAACATGGTTACCGAACTGGGCATCGCTGAGCAAGTTGAGGAGAATGCCCCCACTATAAAAATTCAGAATAAGAGCGTAACCGTACAAGACGCCCAAGGCATGACGCTTGAAATCATGTCACTCACGGGCAAGGCCATCGCAGCCTACAAAATCGAAGGACCTTCACAGCGCATTGAACTCAACCTGGCCAAAGGATGTTACATTCTGAAAGTTGGAAAAACAGTACGCAAGGTCACTTTGCGCTAACCCTCTTATCCGGACTCTTGATGCTCGGCACGCTCAACTCGTGCCTATGGCATAGCGTCTCGCCAGAAGAAGAGGCCTTAGCCAACCAGCGACAGCAATTATTTTCTGATAGTCTCACCCATGCGCAGCAATGGCTGCAGCATTTCGTCGTGTCCAAACGCGACTCGCTGACCACCGACAAAAAAGTCAATCAGTATTATAAAGATAACGGCAAATGGTTTTGGCTGTCAGACGATATGGACTTCATAGCCAAAGCCGACCTGCTGACCGATTTCTTCAAAAAGAAAGCCACCGAGATGGGCTTCACTCCCCAAGCATTTTTCACCGACGACATCCAGACGGAAGTCACTCACCTGCGTCAGATGGACTTCGATTCCACCCACGTGAGCGCCACAGAGACAATGGCCATCCTGGAATACCACCTCACCAAGGCATATCTGCGCTATGCTCAGGGACAACGCTATGGATTCACCAACCCACATCGCATGCTCAACAAACTCGACCCACGCAAGGAAGGTGGATATCGCATCATCTACGACATTGACCTCGAAAAGGCCGACGACAACTTCCTGGCAACAGCACTGAAGCATGCCCACGACGACGACCCCACAGCCTATCTGCAGAGCCTGGAGTCGCAACACCCAATCTACACACGCCTGAAGCAGGAACTCAAAAACGACTCGACAGGCACCAACCGCGAACGCATACTGAGCAACATGGAGCGTCTGCGCTGGCGTCACATCCAGACCGTAGAGCCCAACGACAAGCATATCTTCGTCAACATTCCCGCCCAGCAGCTGTGGGCCATCTGCCCCGACAGCATCCTCACGATGCGCATCTGCTGCGGAGCATGGAAGACCAAGACACCACTGCTGGAAAGCCAAATCAGCTACATGCAGTTCAATCCCGAATGGAACATCCCCAGTTCTATCCTGCGCGACGAGGTGAGCGCCCATGCCGGAGACTCGGCCTACTTTGCACGCAACGACTACTTCATCGTCAACCGCAACACGGGAGACACCATCAGCCCGAAGGTCATCACCACACGCCAACTGCGCAGCGGAGACTATCGAGTGGCTCAGCACAGCGGAAAAAGCAACTCACTGGGACGCATCATCTTCCGATTCAAAAACCAATTTGACGTCTATCTACACGACACCAACAACCACGGTGCCTTCGATAGGGATCGACGCACCATCTCCCACGGGTGCGTGCGCGTGCAACGACCGTTCAACTTATTACTCTTCGTGCTCAACAAACCCGACGAGTGGATGCTCGACAAAATACGCCTGTCCATCGACATGAAGCCCGAAACCGAACAGGGCATCAAATACCTCAAGGAACATAACGAAGAACACAGCGAGGACCCCATACGCCTGATTAATCTGGCATACGTGAAGCCCAACATACCGCTGTCTATAGACTATTACACTTATTACCCTAATCCAGAAACAGGAGAGTTTGAAACCTGGCCCGATCGCTATGAATACGATATCCAGATTATCAAAGCAATTAAACCATTCCTGCCGAAAAACGTCCATCAATAAGAGATGCAACAGCATGATGACGAGCGTTTGAAAGAGCTCATCAAGAATCAGACCACGAGAAGAAGAGGATTCGAAATGATGGTCAGACAATACAGCGAACAGTTGTATTGGCAGGTACGTCGCATCGTACTGACTCATGAAGACAGTAATGATGTGCTGCAAAATGCGTTCATGAAGGCATGGACTTCACTAGACACCTTCAAAGGTGACTCGAAGCTGTTTACATGGCTATCACGCATTGCCATCAACGAGGCTCTCGACTTTACACGCAAACAAAAAAAACACCCGCTGCAAAGCACGGATGACGAAGAACTGGGACTCGCCAACCAACTCATGGCCGACAACTATTTCGATGGCGACGAGACTGAAGCACAACTGCAGGAAGCCATCGCACAGCTACCCGATGTACAGAAGACAGTATTCATGCTGCGCTACTATGACGAGATGAAATACAGCGAAATCAGCAAGATACTCGGAACCTCGGAAGGTGGACTGAAAGCCTCATATCACATAGCCGTGAAAAAAATCTCTGAATTTTTTAAGCGGAATGATTAAACCATTTATACATATAAACGTCTAAACAATAAACATTTAAGGATATGATGAACGAAGAAGTATTGATAGAAAGCAAAATGGGCAAGAGGAACCCGTTCACGGTGCCCAGTGGCTACTTCGATCAACTGACTGAGCAGATTATGCAGAATATCCCTGAGGAAAGCACGCAGACAGCTCAGATTCACGAGATCAAGCCAGCCAAGAGAGCCATTCTGCGCAGCCTCAGACCGCTGTTCTATGCTGCTGCTTGTACGTGCATCGCCGTCTTTGGTGTAGCTACATACCAACACCTCAATAAACAGACGACTGAAACACCACAACTCCAGAGTAACATCGTCACTGTTCATAGCTATAGCGACTCGTATATCGACGAGGCAACAGACTATGCTATGCTCGACAATGACGACATCTATGCAAGCCTGCTGGCAGACATGTAAACATGGCCTGCCGGCAGATGTGTAAAGCATGTCGGCTGACCGACAAGTAAAATGAAAGAGTATGAAGAAGAAACTAATCTATCTCCTCATTTCGCTGATGTTCACACTGAACATTGGAGCACAGAATCAGCAGAAGTTCTCGCCAGAGAAGTTTGACGCTGAACTGCATGAATTCATCACCTCACAGGCTAAACTCACGCCACAGGAGGCCACGAAATTCTTCCCCATCTACAAGGAAATGCAAGGAAAACAGCGCGCTATCTATGAAAAACAGCGCATTCTGGGCATGCAGCGCCCTCACGACGAGAGTTCATGCCTGAAGGCCATTCGCGAGCGTGACGCCATCGACTTGGAACTGAAGCGCATTCAGCAATGTTATCACGAAAAGTTCCTGGAAATCATGCCTGCCTCAAAACTCTATGAGGTTCTGCAGGCTGAGGATCGTTTCCACCGCCGAATGTTGCGACGATTCAACAGACCCAACACACAGATGCCACAGATGAACCAACAGAATCAGGGCAATCAGAACCAGCAATGGCGCTGGCCCGGTGGCGGCAACAGACAGGGCAATCAGAAGTGAGGTAAATTACGAATTTCGTCGTCGCGCCTCAACAACGTAGATTCGACGACGGGCTTAGATAAGGGAAGCCAATATGAGTCAAAGGTCTGAGTGACCGTCTCATGTTGGTTTCCCTTTGTATAATAGGTACGATGCAACACAATGACCGATGTTGTATCTTGTTTCACGACCTTCATCGTCAACAGACTCGCCTCGCTCATCTTGATAGCCAGTGAGTCGTCAGAAAGATAAATCATTTCCGTCTCACCCGTCAAGGCATTGTCAACAGCCGCTTTCATCTTGGCATCCATAAAGTCAATCATGTCCAGACGATTGTTCACGGTGAGATAAGGCACCAGCGAATCGGGCATCAGCTTCAGCGCATCGCGGATGCTCAAGTCAGCCTGCTGAGCCATACTGGCAATCGGCAAGCAACATACCATTGCAAGAAGATATTTTCTAATCATTCTCATTTCGATTCTAGCATATTACTGCTCAGCTACCAACTATGGCATTACAACTCAGCAGCGTAATTTCATTGTTTCGACAACTGCATCATCATCACAGCCGACAGACCCGCAGTCTCTGTACGAAGTCGGCTTTTACCCAGGTCCACAGAGACGAAACCAGCCGCAACAGCCATCTTCACCTCATCTATAGAGAAATCTCCCTCCGGACCTATCAACACCAATGCATCCTCGTCTGCCCCACCCTTACGAAGCTCATCAAAGAGGTTCACACGAGGCACCTCGTTATAGCAATGGGCAATATAGCGACGACCCTCACGATGCTGGTCAATAAAGGTCTTGAAAGGCGTCAGGTCGTTCAACTGGGGCATATAGGCCTTACGACTCTGCTTGACCGCGGAAACGGCAATCTTCTCGATACGAGGAAGCTTAAGCGAACGGCGCTCAGAAAATTGGCAATCAAGGAAAGACAATTCATCGATACCCACCTCTACAGCCTTCTCGGTCATCCACTCAATGCGTTCCATCAATTTCGTGGGTGCGATAGCCAAGTGCACATTTCCCTGCCACTGACGCTCTTGGGGCAACGTATCAACAATATCATAGAGACAGCGTTTTTGAGTGGCCAGCGTCACCTGAGCACGATAGAACGAACCTTCGCCGTCCATCAGCATCATCTCGTCACCAGCCGTCAGACGCAGTACACGCACTGCATGAACAGCCTCATCATCTGGCAGTTCACCGCGGTTTCGCGCATCAGGAACAAAGAAATATCTCGTTTCCTTCATCTCGTTAATCTCGTTTTCCTATTTTCAAATTCTCAGCAGAGCCCCCAGAATCACTTCATATTATCTGAGGAACATCTCAAGACTATTACTTCTTTTCTGGATTGAACACCAGCATAAAGGCAATACCAACCACCAGTGCAAAACCAGCGAAGATAAACCAGCAGGTCTGCCAGTCACCTTCCAGGAAGCCACCTTCCCATTGGCAATACTTGTTCACAATCTCACCCGCAGCAAGCGTTCCGATAGTAGCACCAAGACCGTTGGTCATCATCATAAACAAACCCTGAGCCGAAGCCTTGATAGATGGCTCGCATTCCTGATCGACAAAGATGCCACCAGACACATTGAAGAAATCGAAAGCCACACCATAGACGATGCACGACAGGATAAAGAAGAGAACGCCAGGCATGGCAGGGTCTCCCACACCAAAGAAACCAAAGCGGAATACCCATGCAAACATAGACATGAGCATCACCACCTTGATGCCGAAGCGCTTCAGGAAGAACGGAATCATCAAAATGCAAAGTGCTTCACTAATCTGCGAAATAGATGTCAGCAGCGTGGCATTATTGGCGGCAAAGGTGTCAGCAAACTCAGGCATACCCTTAAAACTGGTGATGAATGGACCCGCATAGCCGTTGGTCACCTGCAAACACATGCCCAGCAAAGCCGAGAAGATGAAAAACATCGCCATCTGCTTGCGCTTGAACAGCTTGAAGGCATTGAGTCCCAATGTTTCCATGAGAGACACTTTTTTCTCATGCTTCTCAATCTTACACTCGGGCAACGAGAAACAATAAGCACAGAGTACCAAACTCAACAAGCCCGACACAAAGAACTGCATATAAGTGTATTGGAACTTATGGGCATTATCAGCCAACGTAAAACCGAAACCATCGTCATAGTAGGCACAGTTAACAAACCACATCGTGGCAATGAAACCAACGGTTCCCAACACACGAATGGGCGGGAAATCACGAACGGTGTCCATACCGTTCTTCTTGAGGATACAGAACGCAGCCGTATTAGACAGCGCAATAGTAGGCATGAAGAAAGCCACACTAAGCGTATAGAGCAGGATAAACGTTGACTTGTCTTGCAACTCATTGCCAAAGCCAACCTGCATACCCATCCACCAACAACTCAGCATGAAACCACCTGCCAACAGATGACAGAGACCCAACAGACGCTGTGGCTGGATATATTTATCGGCCACAATACCCATGAGCGTAGGCATAAAGATGCTTACGATGCCTTGAATGGCATAAAACCATGATATCTTGTCTCCTAAGCCGGCAACTCCAAGATAGTTACCCATACAAGTGAGGTAGGCTCCCCACACAGCGAACTCCAAGAAGTTCATCACTGCCAAACGAACTTTGATATTCATAATCCAAAAGGTTTTAGTTCTATTCTATCATTATATCGTTATGAAAGGCACGAAGCCCTCCGTTAGTATCTATCTTCAAGACGATATCTCCGCCCAGCCATTCGGTATGTTCAATCTCATGGGTCAGCGGAAACCAATTCATAACAAGACCATCCTGCACCTCAACGACGCAGAGTCCTGATACTGTCTGACCGTCCTTCAATAAATGGTGTGCCGCCACCCTCCTGACTCTTCTCATTTCTCTTGTGGAATCTGATTAACTGAATGTTGTTCAGAAACAATAACCTCGTAGTCGATGATCTATTTGCACCATCACCCAGATAGAAAAAGCCACACATACGCTTCACCCGATGATTATCAAATTCTGGCACACGCAACTGATTATAGCCTGTGCTAATAAATCTGACATTGCGACTGATGGTGGTATCATTATCATAGGTCACAGCCAGATATAGATGGCCCTCACGCACACCATCCTGATACATATAATCAGACATGAACTGCATCAGGAAGCTATCACCCTGCTTGAACGCTGTATCAACGTCAATCTTAAAATCCCAATGGTTATACGGCGGCACTGGCATCATTGCCAATGCTGTACGCTCGGCCCAAATATCAGCGGTGTCGCCATTGGCATTGAGTGAAGCATACTTACCAATCTCGCCCTCAGTAGCACCCAACAACAGAGCTTTCTCCTCCAATCGCTCGGCCACACGCTGATAGATGTCCGCAAAACGGTCGGCACGCGTATAATAATATACTAGCGACGAGTCAAACTCGGCTTTCGTATAACCATGCTTTTGGAGTACGGACTCGATATAGAGTGCCTGACGATAGTTAGATTCCTCAAAGGAACCTCCCTCACGATTAGCCATGGCCCTAGCCATATGGTAGTCCACCAAGATGTCCTCCATATCGTCAGGCTGGATAAACTCACTGGGCGTTCCCGGCTTACAGGATGCTATCAGCAGAGCAATACCTATTATAATGCCCCAAGATTTAGTCACTATTTCTTAGATAAAAGGCTATTCAAATCTTTACGGTAAACAAGAAACAGCAAGGCCACACCTATAGTAATGGCCGCATCGGCAATGTTCCAGATGAACGTAAACGGCATTTCAAACATGTCTACCACACGACCCTCCAGAAATCCAGCATAATGACCCTCTCCAGCAAAGCCTACAAACTGGCTGACATCGAAGCCCGTTGACACCGTAAAACAAAGTCCATAAAACAAGCAATCAATCAAATTACCAGCTGCTCCTGCCAAAATCAAAGCCAGCGAGAAAAAGAAGCCCTTACGAACTGCCTCCTCACGCTTGGTGATTTTCCACATATGATAGCCAACGAAACCTATGGCTATCAGGCGGAACAGAGTTAGAAGAACCTTGTTGCCAAACAATTGCAAACCACCTGCGGCACCGTTGTTCTCGAGAAACGTCATGCGAAACCAAGTAATATTCAAGGCTTCCCACTGTAACGCCGTCTCACCAATACACATATTGGTCTTCACCCAAATCTTGACAATCTGATCAAATAACAGAACGATGGCGATAACCAGCACCGCCATCTTTCCGTTAGACAATTGCACTTTCGTGTTGCTCACTTCAGTTTCTTCTCCAATTGTTTAGACTCAACGCTCAACGTAGCATGAGGTACAGCACGCAAACGCTCGGCAGGAATCAGTTTTCCTGTGATGCGATCGATGCCATAGGTTTTATTCTCAATGCGTACCAGGGCTGCCTTGAGACCCTGAATAAACTTCTGTTGACGCGCAGCAAACTGAATCAGGTCTTCCTTTGACTGAGTGGCACTACCCTCCTCCAATGCTTTATAGGTGGGTGATGTATCATCAACGTCGTTAGAGTCCTGATTGGTCAGCGAAGCCATCATCAGGTCATAATCGCGTTTGGCCAAAGCCAACTTCTCGTTAATTATCTGACGGAACTCCTCGAGCTCCTCGTCAGTATAGCGTGTTTTCTCCGCCATAAGTCTTAAGATTTAGTAATATTGATATTGAGTTTAAATTCATCAAATTCTACAGACTGACCCTCATTGGACTCGAGTTTAATCTCATCAGCCAGAACCTGACGAGCAATATAGTCACCAAAGGCCTCTACAGCCTTCGTTGCAGCCTCGTTGGGTTCAATCTGTACACGGATACGATCCGTGATTTCCAATCCGCTCTTCTTTCGGATATTCTGTATACGATTCACCAATTCGCGAGCCATACCCTCGTTGCGAAGGTCATCCGTCAGCGTGATATCAAGAGCCACAGTGAGGTTACCCTCATTGCCAACGAGCCATCCAGGGATATCCTCGCTGATGATATCAACGTCAGCTGCCTCAACGGTCAGGTCTTGACCTTCCACGTTGATAGTGATAACACTATCCTTCTCCAATTGGGCGATCTGCTCCTGAGTAAGGGCATCCATCTGAGCGGCAACCCCCTTCATCAGCTTACCAAACTTCTTACCCATTGTGCGGAAGTTACACTTAACCTTTTTGACCAAGATACCCTGTCCCTCAACGAATTTCACATCCTTCACGTTCACCTCTTGAAGGAAAATCTGCTTCACACTCTCGATGGCCTGACGCTGAGCATCATCCACAGGAGGAATCATCAACGTCTGCAAAGGCTGCTTCACCTTAAGACTCTCCTTACGACGCAAAGCTAGAACAATGGTAGTGATGCGCTGAGCAATCTCCATACGCTGCTCGAGGTCGGTGTTGACCAAAGCAAGGTTAGCCACGGGGAACTTCTCCAAGTGTACGCTGTCCATCTGACCACCCATATCGCAGTAGATACGGTCAGCAAAGAAAGGAGCAAACGGTGCGAGCAACTTTGAAACAGTCATCAAGCACTCATAGAGCGTCTGATAGGCCGACAACTTATCCTCATCCATCTCCTTACCCCAGAAACGCTTCTTGTTCAAACGTACATACCAGTTTGAGAGATCTTCATCCACAAACTTGTCAATGAGTCGACCGGCACGTGTGGGATCATAACCGTTCATCTCTTCCTCAACACCTTTGACCAGCGAGTTCAGGCACGAAAGAATCCAACGGTCAAACTCAGGACGCTGGTTCACAGGAATCTGCGGAGCCTCTGGATCAAAGTCATCCACGTTGGCATACATGGCGAAGAGCGAGTATGTATTATATAAAGTACCAAAGAACTTACGGCTGATTTCAGCGACGCCCTCTGGATCAAACTTCAGGTTGTCCCATGGCTCTGAGTTGGTAATCATATAGAAACGCACAGCGTCAGAACCATACTTATCAATCATCTCGAAAGGATTAATCACATTACCCACGTGCTTAGACATCTTGTTGCCCTTGGCATCAAGCACAAGACCGGTAGAGATGACATTCTTAAAGGCCACTGAGTCGAAAATCATCGTAGCAATGGCGTGAAGTGTGAAGAACCAACCGCGGGTCTGGTCGACACCCTCGTTAATAAAATCGGCGGGGAAAGCCTTGTTATTATCAATAAGTTCCTTATTCTCAAAAGGATAGTGAATCTGAGCATAAGGCATTGAACCTGAGTCAAACCACACATCAATGAGGTCGCTCTCACGCTTCATGGGCTTGCCGCTGTCGCTCACCAACACAATATAGTCCACATAGGGACGGTGCATATCAATCTTGTCGTAGTTCTCCTTCGACATATCGCCAGGCACGAAGCCTTTATCCTTCAATGGGTTAGAGGCCATCACGCCTGCAGCCACAGCCTTCTCTATCTCTGCGTAGAGTTCCTCAAGGCTACCGATACATTTTTCTTCACCGTCCTCACTACGCCAAATGGGCAAGGGAGTTCCCCAGAAACGTGAACGCGAGAGGTTCCAGTCGTTCAAATTGTCGAGCCAGTTGCCAAAACGGCCTGTGCCCGTTGACTCGGGATGCCAACCGATAGTGGTATTAAGTTTACTCATGCGTTCCTTGCAGGCGGAGCTCT
>Ga0310786_10006769_pt1 | contig 15137 bp, 13 predicted proteins | sample AusTroGonzalo_MG_FD_203881 | JGI IMG/M metagenome (GOLD analysis project Ga0310786, IMG submission 203881) | Bovine rumen microbial communities from tropical cattle in Woodstock, Queensland, Australia - Gonzalo_03 (v2) (version 2) | ecosystem: Host-associated > Mammals > Digestive system >... | reverse complement strand
ATTAAAATTCGCATTCCCTCAGAGATACCCGACACTTCAAGGTCATTTAGGGTAGTAATCTCCGCAACCGAAGAACCATATTTCGAAGCAATGCTCTCAATCGTGTCACCAGATTTTACGGTGTAAACAATACCGCTCACGCTCGGCAAATACAAAATCTCGCCTGCTGATACGTCGGTGGTCTTTTTACCATTTGACCAGCGAATATTGTCGGTCGAGATACCGTATTTTACCGCTATCGAAGCCATCGTCTCACCTTCCGATACGACATATTCGATTACGCCACGTGACACTGATATGTTGGTGATGCTGGGTTTTTCAAGCTTACCAGTAGATGTTTGTCCGGCATCATACATCGAGGTGGCTACTACAAAGTTGGACGCCACATCGGAAGCGCTAGCCAGCCCAAAAGCATCGGAAATATCTGCCACTACGTACATCGCTGAAAGCTGATCGACGGAGATCTTGTAATTGCTTCTAGCAAAAGCGTCTAAGCTTAGATTCATGTCGGAGCTACGCTTATCTAGAGAGCCAAAAAAGGCAATCGCCACTGTGACCATCCCAGTTATAATATAGGGGAGAGCCGCCTTCAGATGTCTCAAATCAATTTTATGTTTTCTCGCTGTCATAATGATACATTACAGAGAACCTTGCAATGTCGGTAAATATTCTGGTTATGCTCGGCCTCTGTATAACTATAATACATCAAACCATCATCTCCTGTCAAGAAATAGAGGTAAGCGGTATCGGATGGCTCTGCTACCGCGAGTAGAGCCGAGAGTCCGGGATTCGCAATAGGCCCGCAAGGTAGTCCAGTATAGAGCCTGGTATTATAGCAAGAATCTATCAATAATGCCGAAGTGTTGTCTCCATAAATTGTGCGATCGGGGTCGACCACATCTAGTGCATAAGAAACAGTGACATCGCTACCCAGTCGCCAGCCATACGCTAGCCGCGACAAGAAAATCTGGGCTACCGTTGGCTGCTCCGACGAAGGTGCCTCTTTTTGTACGATAGATGCCAAAGTAATGCCCTGGTAGAGTGTAAGGCCACGCGCTGCGTAGCGCTCGATCAGATTATTTTCCTCTATCACCTTACCAGTACCTTCTAAAAATTTCCTTAGAATATCCTCCACTGTCACCGAAGCGTAAAATTCGTGTGTCTCGCCGAATAGGTATCCTTCAAGAGTCGCGCCAACCGGCCGATCAGCTAAAAAATCAAAGCCGTAAGATGCATTAAAGGCAGCGTTAACCTCCGCCATGGTGTAATTCCTAGGTATCTCTTCATCAGGCTCATTCCCGCTGGTCCGGTCTACGGTTAGTAGCTTTTTCTTAATATCGAAAATCGTCTCTCCAGGTAGAATCGTAAAGCTAAAAGTCTGCGCCTTATCGGCTGCTTCTTGCTTGGCGTATTCTTCTTCGCGCTTCTGGCGCAGGTAGTCACGATATTTTAATACGGCGGTCGCACCAGCCAGCCCCAGCAAGAGTATTATTAGCAGAATCAGCGGTAATTTTTTTTTCTTTCCATTCGGTGCATCCGAAAATGAAGAATCATCAACCCCGCCGTATCTCTCTACAAAATCCTGCAAAATAATACTTGCGGCCTCAGCATCGATTTCGCCTTTCTCGTACTTTTTCTTACGTGCCTTAAGTCTGGATTCGGCTTCTACTGAAGTCAGTGATTCATCCTGAAATCTAACTTTCGCACCAGGTATTTCTCGCACCAAGTGTTTGGCAAATTCGCGTACATACAGAGTTTGTTTCGTTTCGTTGCCCTCGTTGCTACGCGGTAAACCCAGCACAAAAGCGTCTGTTCCGCTCATTCTCGCGATACGTGCGATTTCTTGCCATTTCGCATCGTCATTTATCACGAAGCCTATCGGTATTGCAATCCGCGTACTAGAATCAACTTTTGCAACGCCGATACGTTTTTCGCCTACATCTAGTCCGATAATTCTCATTTTTGTTCGTCAACGTTTATAATTACGGTGATCTTATTCGCATCATTCGGGATAGAAGTCACCCATGGGAACGATGGGTCAATCGTGATGCTACTAATACCATCAAAGCCATCTTTGAGATCGTGCTGAGCAGTGCCGAGTCCCTTGCCGCGCACTGTTTCTACGACGTCATTTTCGGTAATTTTTGGACCAGAAATGTACGAAGTTTTTAATTTGCCGACATAACCACTCTCGGTTGAGGTGAAATTCTCAATGAACGGATCATTCATGGAATAAATTTTATAATTATCGGCTAGTTTAGCCTTTTCGGAAATAAATTCTTTGACTTTTGTCTCATCTACTACGTAAATACTATCAGTGGTTATGACGGACAGAGTTGCCTTTTTGCCATTTTCTACTACTTCACCGAGGGCCGGCGTGGAAACAGCATCCCCCACTTTGCGCCTGAAGCTGGATTCAATCACGAACTCGTCGTCGTCTACGCTTTCAAGTAACCTTTCTTTGCTTTCGGTTTCGTTTGTGGTTTCGACTTTCTCGAGTGCGACATTTATATCGGACTGTTGCACGACGGTTACAATCTTATCAGTGCCACCAGTCATGGCTTTGTCAGAATACACACCTACGCTAGCCGCCGGTGTACTCCAGCCAGTACTTGATGCCGCAATATTATAGTTGGCTCCTGGTGCCGTCGCAGTCACGGCTATGCGTCCCGCAATCAAACATCCGGAAGTAATCGCCGAAGCCTGCCCGTTGTTTTCGCATTCGGATTGGTCGGTACCGTTCCATGACAGAGTTGCGTCCGCATTCGACGTGTAAGATAGTCCACTTATCGTGAATGTGGTGCCGGCATTGATGCCTACGGCACTTTTGCTGCGGAAGTAAGCATAGACAATCACTTCACCACTTGCCTTTTCGCCGATATTCTTGCTGCCAGTCGCCTCAAAAGCTATTTCGGTTTTTGTCTCCAATTTCTTCTCTTCTAGGTAAAATTTGCCTTCGCTGACATTTTCGTCGGCCAATTTGTCGGTAAAAGTCACATTTTCTGAAAAATTGCTTGTGGTAGTGCGCACATTTACTGTGATAGTCGCGGCCGGCGCAATCGCAAAAGCCCAAATCAGTATCAAAACTAAAAGTACTCCGCCTATTCCGCAAGCGATCGAGAGTTTTTTGTGCTCTTGTATCCATTTAATTGGCGGGATTTTTGAAGCTCCAACTGCGTGTTCTTTTTTCTTCTTGCCATCATTGCCGGATTTTTTATCATCGGACTTTTCTTCGTCTGAGCTCTCGGCATCTTCTGTCGTTTCTTCTGAAATATCTTCCACCGTAATCTCTTCCTCGCCATCCTTGTCTGTCTTGGCGACAACCTCTTCTTTAGAAACCGTCTCCTCCACTGCTAAATCTTCAGCGTCCGGCACTGCTGGTGCAGACTGCAAGTTCTTCGTGACTGGCAAATGCGTCGCAGCCGCAAGTTTGATGATGGATGGATCCGTAGTGACCAGCACCACGGTCTTCTCTGCCCCGGCTGCAGCCTTGGTAATCAACTTAATGTTTACGATGCTCCTTAGTACACTGGCCTTTTTGGGCGGCACAAGTGCTACGATTTTTTCTTTGGAGCCTTCGAGCTTAGTGATGATGTCGGTGATATCATCTTCCGGCTCAATATAAATGACGTCCTTATTCATAATCAAATTTTACCACATTTTATTCAGCTTGTGTTAAAATTGTTTTAAGATGAGTCTTTTTAAACGCGACAATCAAGTTAAAACATCCAGCAATTACCAACTTGCTGAAATGGCACTCATGAATATCCGAGATGGTGTTATCATCACGGACAAAGCCGGCGTGGTCAGGTTCATTAATCCCGCCGCTGTCAGCATGACAGATTGTGGTGCAGCCGAAAGCGCCATAGGGCTTGATTATGGTTTGCTTTTGAAATTACAGTCCAAGGAGCGTCGCGAGCTTTCCGAGGCGGAAAACCCTTTGTTTCAGGCTATGCGCACTTCTCAGCCGCTTGAACGTTACGAGGGATGTTTGGTTGCTGTTCGCTCTGGAAAATGCATCCCGATTGCCGTCTCAATGGTAATCGCCGCCAGCAACCAAAGCCGAATCATTACTTTTCATGATATCACAAAGGAGCTTGCGGAGGAGGGCGAGCAGGCCGAATTTATTTCCACGGCTTCGCATGAGATGCGTACTCCGGTAGCTTCAATTGAAGGTTATTTATCGCTTGCTCTCAATCCCCAGACTGCCACTATCGACGAACGCGCTCGCGGCTATCTCAACGCCGCCCATGCTGCCTCTCAACATCTCGGCCGCCTCTTTAAAGACCTTCTAGACGCCACTAATCTCGACGATGGTCGCATCCGTCCACAATTTGAGCCGGTCGAGATGGTAGGGTTAGTCAAGCAAATCGCGGACGGCTACATGATGGCCGCCAAAAATGCCAATCTCAATTTTCAATTTGGCTCCACTAGCACAATCGCCGACAATCGACGTGTTGAACAGGTCGTCTATGGCTATGTGGATATTAGCTTTTTACGCGAAATCATGGATAATCTCATCGACAATGCCATCAAATATACTCCAGCCGGCGGCTCTATCTACGTCAACGTGCTGGGTGACGGTAACCGCGTACTAATCAATGTTACCGATACTGGCATTGGCATTTCTTCGGATGACATCCACCATATTTTCCAAAAATTCTATCGTGCCGACAATTCCGATACTCGCACCATCGGCGGTACCGGCCTTGGTCTCTACCTCGTCAAACAGCGCGTCGAAGCGATGGGGGGCCGAGTTTGGGCCGAATCGGCTTTTGGCGAAGGCTCAACCTTTTATGTTTCTTTGCCGCGCCTTAGTGGCGAAGAATATGAAAAACGCATGATTGCAATTAATAATATGAAACAAGGAGGAATCAAATGACTAAAATCATGGTAGTAGAGGACGATGCGGCGCTCCGCGAAATTTACAGTATCCGAATTACCGCTGAAGGTTACGAAGTAGTTTCGGCTGGCGATGGTGAAGAGGCTCTTGCGATGGCCGTGCGCGAAAAACCCACGTTAATCTTATCTGACGTGATGATGCCAAAAATCTCTGGTTTTGATATGCTTGATATTCTTCGCGCTACGCCCGAAACCGCCGACATTAAAGTTATCATGATGACGGCACTTTCATCCGATGAACAACGCGGCCGTGGTGAACGTCTCGGCGCCGATCGTTACCTGGTCAAGTCACAAGTCGGTATCGAAGACGTAATTAATGCTATTCACGAAGTGCTCGGCGATAAACCGGTTTCGGCTCCAGCCCCACAACCAACCCCCGCTCAGGAGCCCGCCGCTACTCAAGCTCCCGTTTCCGCTCCCGCTCAGGAGCCCGCTGTCGCTCAAATGCCGAGCTCGGCCCCGGCATTTCCAGCCCCACAACCGCAACCCCAATTTACTGTTCCACCAGTAGCACCACAGCAGGTAAATTATGGACAACCCATCAATCCGGCTCAATAAATTCCTCGCCGAGCGCATTGGTGTCTCGCGGCGCGAAGCCGACGAGCTTATCTCTGGTGGCAGAATCACAATAGATGGCAAGCCGGCGACGCTGGGCGCCCGCATTGACAAAATAGCCAAAGTGTGCTATAATGGTAAGACAATCCCATTTGAAACGGATTTCTTATATCTTGCCATGAATAAACCAGTCGGTTACGTTTGCTCGCGCCGGGCTCAGGGCGAAGCTCCCACTATTTATACTTTGTTGCCAGAAAAATACCACAGCCTCAAGACCGTTGGTCGGCTCGACAAGGATAGCTCCGGTCTCATTTTGCTCACCAATGACGGTGATTTTGCCTTTCAGATGACTCATCCAAAATTTCATAAAGAAAAAATTTACGAAGTAGAGCTTGACCGCCCCTTAGAGCCACTCCACCAACAAATGATTTCTGATTACGGCGTGATGCTCGATGACGGTCCCTCGAGATTCACGGTGGTTTCCTCTGCGACCACCGCGTTGGGTCATATAGCTACCCCATCGACAGGTGACGACTCCAAGGGGGACCCCCACGGAGCCTATCGACGTGGGGGAAAGGAGTCGGCAGGACCCGTCGAGCAAATGGCTCGAACGCATCTGACGGTCATTTTGTCCGAAGGCCGCAACCGTCAAATCCGCCGTACTTTCGCAGCCCTCGGCTACCGCGTTACCTCTCTCCACCGTACCACTTTTGGTAAATACGAGTTGAGCGGTCTTGAACCTGGAAAGTATGTTATAATTAAACCATGAGTACTATTCTCGCCCTTGATATTGGTACGGAGTTTGTCAAAGCTATCCTTGCCGAGCCGGACAAAAAAGGTAGTCTCAAAATTTTGAGCGCCGCCAAAGCCAAGCAGGGCGACGGTAATATGCACGCTGGTGCCATTGCCGACATTCCGGCTGTCGTAGCAGTTTGTGAAGAAGCTGTTTCATCGGTTGAACGGGAATCTGGAGAGCGTGCTGAGACCACCGTGGTTGGCATCGCCGGTGAGCTAGTACAGGGTAACACCACTACCGTCAATTACACTCGCAAAAACCCTAATCGCCCCATCACCGAAGCCGAGATGAATGAAATCATCAAAAAAGTCCAAGAAAAATCTGGCGAGGTCGCCAAAAAGACCGTTGCCCTTGAGACCGGCAATGATAATATCGAAATGCGCCTCATCAATTCCGCCATTGTCTCCCTTACGATTGACGGCTATAAAATCATGAATCCGGTGGGCTTTAAAGGCTCCGACGTCGTCATCCAATTTTACACTGCTTTTGCGCCACTTATCCACGTTGCAGCCATTGAAAAAGTTTGCGCCGAACTTAATCTTGATCTTCTCACTGTAGCGGTCGAGCCTTTTGCGGTTTGTCGAGCCTGCCTCGGCAACGACGCAGATTCGGCTTTTTCTGGCATCGTCATGGATATTGGCGGTGGCACTACAGATGTAGCCGTGATTGACGACGGCGGCGTCGAAGGCACCAAAATGTTTTCTATCGGTGGCCGGAGCTTCACTCACCAAATCTCCGAATCGCTCGGTGTTGATTTTGATACCGCTGAAGGATACAAACTAGCTTTTGATACCGGGACCCTGGATGACCGTTTAAAATCCAAAGTCGAAGCCGCTGTCTCTCGCAGTATCAGCGTGTGGCTTACCGGCGTTGAGGTTGCGCTCGAAGAATTTGAAAATATCGGTAGTTTACCACGTAGCATTTTACTTTGTGGTGGTGGCGCTGGCCTTTCGCTCATACAAGAGACGTTGGCTCTCTCGGACTGGTATAAAAACCTCCCTTTTTCACGTCGCCCAGTCATTCATCTTATTGATACCGCCGAGTTGCCAGATTTTACTACGGGCGACCACGAATTAGACTATTCTTTTGCTACGGCGCTTGGCTTGCTCCGCGTCGGTACTGATACTATTGCCGGTGCTCCCGAAGAGAATAAGCTAAAATCTAAAATCGCCAAACTTCTCCAAAATTAGAGATTAGCCTCAGAGCACCATCTGTGTTATAATATAACAATGAACGCAAATGAAATTCGTCAAAAATTCTTAGATTTTCAAGTTAAGCGTGGGCACAAAGTCATCCAGCCGGCGCCTCTCGTGCTCGAAGGTGACCCCACTACACTGTTCACCGGCTCTGGTATGCAGCCACTGCTTCCGTATCTTCTTGGTGAGCCACACGAGGATGGCACACGCCTGACCGATTCGCAACCTTCGATGCGCCTTCAGGATATCGAAGATGTTGGCGATCCACGCCACACTACAGTTTTTGAGATGCTTGGCAACTGGTCGCTTGGTGACTATTTCAAAAAAGAGCAGATTGAGGGATTTTTCGAATTTCTGACCAAAGAAGTCGGCCTCGACCCGCACAAAATTTATGTCACTTGTTTTATTGGTAACGACAAATACGGCATACCAAAAGATACCGAAGCGGCCGCCATCTGGCAGGAAGTTTTTAAAAAAGCCGGCATTGATGCTAAAATCGCCGAAATCGGCTCAGCTGAGAATGGCGACAAGCGTGGCATCAAAGACGGCGAGCGTATTTTCTTTTATGACGACCACGAAAACTGGTGGAGTCGCGGTGGTGGCATCGAGACCACCCCGCTTGGCGATCCGTGTGGTCCAGATTCCGAAGTGTTTTATGATTTTGGCGAGGACAAACAAGATGTCGAGAAATACGGCAAAAGTCATCCAGCTTCAGACGGCGCCCGTTTTATGGAAATCGGCAATCAAGTTTTCATGCAATATCGTCGCAACGCGGACGGTACTTTCTCCGAACTGGAAAAGAAAAACGTCGATTTCGGTGGTGGGCTTGAGCGCATCGCCGCCGCGGCGATCGGCAGTTTTGATGTGTTTAAGATTTCTCTGATGAAACCGATTATTGACAAGCTTGAAGAAATCTCTGGCAAAAATTACGAGCAAAACACCGACGAAATGCGCGTGATTGCCGACCATATTCGTGGCGCCTATCTTCTTGCCGCCCAGGGTCTCACCCCATCCAACAAAACACAAGGCTACGCCATGCGCCGGCTGATTCGTCGCGCCATTCTTCGCGCTCTTGATCTTGGCATTTCGACCAATTTTCTTTCCGAAATTATTCCAATCATCGCCGAGAATTACTCAGAGCTTCCGGATAGTATCCTTACCCATCGTGCTCAGGCTCTCGATGTACTTCTGAAAGAAGAAAAAGCCTTCCGCCAAACTTTAAACAAAGGACTAAAGGAACTCAGCAAGTTGGCGATGCGTAATGCTGATTCTCGAGCATTCGCGACAACGGGAGCGAACGACGAAGCGTCGCCCGTGACGACGGGCCGACGCAAGGAGGCGAGAGAATCAGCTATTGCGCATCGCCTCACTGGTTACGACTTGTTCAAACTTCAAGATACCTATGGCTTCCCATTTGAACTTTCCGTCGAAGAATGTTACCGCCAAAATATCAACCTTAGCGAAAACTACAAAGCCGAGTTTGATGCCGCCCTGAAGGAGCAACGTGAACGTAGTCAGACCGCCAGCAAAGGTATGTTTAAGGGCGGTCTTGAGGATCATGGTGAGCAGACGGTCAAATATCATACCGCTTGCCATTTGCTTCTCGCGGCCCTGCAAAAACATATCAGCGAAAACACTGTTCAAAAAGGTTCCAATATCACTGCCGATCGCGTGCGTTTTGATTTCAACTGTGACCACAAACTCACCCCCGAAGAGCTAGCTCAGGTCGAACAGCAAGTGAATGAATGGATCGCGGCAGATTTGCCAGTCGTTTATGGCGAATATGACAAAACTTATGCTCGTGACACCCTTAAAGCCCACGGCGAATTCTGGGACAAATATCCCGAAAGGCTCAGAGTCTACACTATCGGCGATTTTGAAAATCCAGTTTCGCGCGAAGTTTGTGGCGGCCCCCATGTTGAACACACCGGTGTCCTCGGCCATTTCAAAATTAAAAAAGAAGAGTCCAGCTCTGCTGGTGTTCGTCGCATCAAAGCCATTCTTGAATAACCTAATTTTTGACATACTTTTACTAGACATTTTTTCTAATCCATGCTAAAATAAACATAAGTATAATAACAAAGGAATAAAAATGGCTCAAGCAAAAAAGAAACAAGCAACCAAGACTGCGAAAAAGACCCAGGCAAAGCGCACCACTGCTCAGAAGAAGCGTTTTTGCTATGAGAAATATGACAAGAATCAAAAGTCCAATATGGTTTTCGTCATCTGTATGAGCATCCTAGCAGCGACGTTGCTCTTCGCTAATCTACTATTCATAGTTTAATTAGTCGGAGTATAAAATCCGCCCGGCAAGGGCGGATTTTTGATTGACAGCGAAATTAACAAATGATGCCGCCACCGAGGCAGATTTCGCCGTCATAAAGTACGGCTGACTGCCCAGATGCCGGTCGCTTTACTGCATTTTCAAAATGCAGTGTTTCCCCATCAAAACTTGCCGGGATCAGTGGCGCCCGGTGCCTAAGACGCACTAAAATTTTCGACATCATCTGACCACCAGCACCCCCTCGCATCACTACATCGGTGAGTTTTAACTCGGTCGCCCAAATATGCGCATCATTCAAATTTTTTGACACGTATACGATATTTTTTTCTATGTCCTTCGCTACCACATAATATGGCATCCCATCGTTTATCTTGCCTTTTTCGCCAGATAGATACAGCCCATGTCTTTGCCCAATCGTATAAAACACCGCACCATCATGATAACCTAGTACTTTCTCGGTCTCCATTTCACGAATTTCCCCTGGCTGGACATCAATATATTCTTTCAAAAAATCTCTCATTCCTACTTCACCTACGAAACATACTCCCATCGATTCCTTTTTATAGGCATTGTGTAGGCCTTTTTCCGCCGCTAGTTTTTTAACTTCCGGCTTTAGCATTCCGCCAATCGGGAAAATTGTATGTTCAAGCGCTTCGTCGCTAATCCGATAAAGAAAATAAGTCTGATCCTTATTTTCATCCACGGCCCGAAGCAGCCCTCGTCCCGTTCTGGCGTAGTGCCCGGTGGCAATAAAATCCGCTCCTTTTGCCATCGCTTTTTCATAAAACAACTTAAATTTAATTTCCTGATTACACATAACGTCCGGGTTCGGCGTATTGCCTTTACGAAATTCCGCCAGCATATAATCCACTACTTTTTCGCGGTAAGCTTTCTCAAAATCCCACACCTCAAACGGTATGCCGAGCTTCACGGCCACCCGTTTGGCGTCTGCGAGGTCATCCGCCCAAGGGCATTTCATACCCGGGAGATCTTGAGACCAGTTTTTCATGTAGACGCCAACAACATTGTAGCCTTGTTCTACTAGCAACATCGCGGCCACGCTCGAATCTACTCCGCCGCTCATTCCGACAAAAACAGTAGCAGGCTGGCTCATCGTTCTATCCTCTCTTTTTCAATCAGGACGACCTCATTGATTGCCTCGGCTGCCTCATAAATCTGATCGTCGGTATTGGTCTCACCCAGAGTTATCCTTAGTGACCCCGCAATTTGTGCATCGTTTAGCCCAATGGCTTTTAGCACGTGCGAACGCACCCCTTTTGAGGCGGCGCAGGCTGCTCCAGTTGCCACGTATACTCCCCGCTCCTCTAATAAGAAAATTAACCTCTCTGCATCTATACCATTATAGCACAAAACTAAGAAATTGTCAAGAGAGTGCTTACGGTTAATTAGTTCGTATTCCTGTAAACCATCTAGCAAAATTTTCCGCCACTTAGCGTATTTTTTGCGATTGCCGTTCAGATGCTCCCTGGCCTCTGTAATGGCCGCGGCAAACCCTATTACTCCTGGCACGTTCTCAGTGCCAGAGCGCAGCCCCCGCTCTTGCCCACCACCTACGGTTAGCGGTGTCAATTTTACTTCGTGCGACACATACAAAGCGCCCACGCCCTTCGGGCCATAGACCTTTGCCGCATTTAGGGTCAACATATCCACGCCTAGCCTTGCCACGTTAACATCGAGTAAATTGAGCGCTTGCGAAGCATCTGAATGTAAATACAAAGGTCGCTTTACTCCCCTCTTAAGCCTATCCATCCGTACGCTACGAATTATTTCGGCGATTTCCGCCAGGGGTTGAATTGTTCCAAGTTCGTTATTGACCAGTGCTACCGAAATTATCATCGTGTCATCGGTAATCTTTGCGCGCAAATCATCAAGGTCTATCACGCCACTCGGCAATACATTGATGGCCTCTCCCCCCATCCGCTCTGCTGTCTTGCGCACCGAATCATGCTCGGTAGCCAGATACAAAATGGATCCGTCCAGGGCTACTATACCAAGCGCCAGATTATTCGCTTCGGTCGCCCCAGCGGTGATTACTAAATCATTCGCCTTCGCCCCAATTGCATGCGCGATGACGCCCTTCGCAGCTTCGTACTCCGCCGCTACCTTTTTCGCTGGTAGATACGCCGCACTAGGGTTAAAAAAATCCTCCAAAAAATACGGCCGCATCGCCTCTAAGACCTTTTCTGATACTGGCGTCGCCGCCGCGTGGTCAAGGTATATCATAACTATATTATAACATAATTTTGTGCTTTTCAAAAGCACGTGTATAATAGATATAAATAAGGAGGTTTCGTGGTAAAAAAATGTTTTGATGCTGACAAGTATCTGAAAATCCAGCAAAAGAAAATCAAAGCTCGCACAAAGATGTTTGACAAACTCTATCTTGAGTTTGGTGGTAAACTTATTGATGACCAGCACGCCGCGCGCACGCTCCCAGGTTTTCTACCTGATCTCAAAATTAGACTTCTCCAAGAATTCAAGGATGACGCTGAGGTAATTTTATGCATCAACGCCAATGCTATCGAAAAATCCAAAATCCGCGCCGACCACATGATTTCCTACGAAACGGAAGTGCTCCGCTTGATTGAATTTTTGCGAGCCAAAGGCATCTACGTTAGCTCCGTCGTCATCACACTTTACGACGGCCAGAAAAAGGCCAAAGATTTCGCCACTAAACTCGAAGACTACCACGTCAAAACTTATTTTCATACTTTTACCAAAGGCTATCCTACTGATGTCGATACTATCGTGTCTGACGAGGGTTACGGCGCAAACCCATATATCGAAACTAGCCGCAAGTTGGTCGTAGTGTCGGCGCCCGGCCCCTGCTCTGGCAAGCTCGCCACTAGCCTTTCGCAGCTCTACCATGAGTCCAAGCGTGGCGTCAATGCTGGTTATGCGAAGTTTGAGACTTTCCCAGTTTGGTCTTTGCCACTCAAACACCCAGTCAACATCGCCTACGAAGCCGCCACGGCCGACCTCGGCGACGTCAACATGATTGACCACTTCCACCTAGAAAAATATGGCGTTTCCGCCGTCAATTACAATCGCGACCTCGAAACTTTCCCAGTACTCAAGGAGATTTTGACTCGCATCACCGGCAAAGCCATCTATTATTCGCCGACCGATATGGGCGTCAATGTTATCGGCGAATGCATCACCGACGACAAAGCCGTGCAAAAAGCCGCAAAGGACGAAATTGTCCGTCGCTACTACCGCGCTCTTACCGATCTCAAAAAAGGCGCCGTGGCGCCAGAGGTGCCAGAGCGCATCAAGCTCCTCATGAACGAACTCGGCATTTCTGAAAATGATCGCACAGTGGCTCTTAAGGCCGCCGAGAAACGTGCTTCCACGCATGGCCTGCCAAGCGCCTGTCTTCAGATTGGTAAGAAATTCATCACCGGTCGCAAAACTGGTTATCTTTCGCCTATTTCCGCTACTTTCCTAAATGCTTTGAAGGAAGTCAATCGTATTCCAGACGAAGTTGACCTTATAGCACCCGCTGTACTCGAGCCGATTTTGGAAATCAAAAATAAAACTTCCAATTTCAAAGAGTCTTATTTAAAGCTCGGCGAGGTGCTGATTGCCTTATCGATTTGCTCCACCACGAACCCAGTTGTCAAGAAGCTTCTCGACAATCTCGATAAGCTCGAAGGCGCCGAGCTCCACGCCACTCACATGATTACTGACGACGAGCTAGTCGTCCTCAGCAATCTCGGCATCAACGCCACCTCTGGCACTGAGACTGATGTCAATTAATTCAAATAATGTGATATTTTACACATTTTCCGAACGAATCATTATTCTTCTGGGGTAGAATCAGTATCGTCTTCGCCATCGGTCAATGCTTCTGCTGGTACGAAAGTATAGGTTTTCTCACCGTTGGCCAGCGTCAAGGTTTTTGCACTCTGATCCAACTTGTAGGTGTATTCATCGTCCAAAGTGTACAGCCAATCGGTTTCAATCTTCAGCTGCTCGCCATCCATCGCCCAGATAAAATCGTATTCATCAAGGTAAAAGTTGGTCGTGAGCTTGCCTTTGCCAATCTCAGTAAAATTCCATACCACCGTTGGCTCGTCTTCGCGTTGCCAGGTGCTGATTTGTACTAGATATTCCGCATCTCGTATGTCCGGCGCCTTGAAGAGATTAAATAGCAAGAATGCTACCCAAGCCACCAGTGTCGTCGCACCAATAACGAACACCACAATCCCTGCGCGGCCTTTCTTTTGCTCGGGTCGTTTCAGTCTTTTATCGTCCTTTTGGCGACTCTCCTCGCCTATTTTTATTGCCTCTTCCATAAGCCTATTATAACAGCTAGGAAAATTGTTAGCAATATAGCCTATTTTTTACTAAATCAAAATAACTCCGAGCTGCCAAGCGAAAGTTCGCTAGTTCCCCGCCGACCAATTTTTCATACGGCACGCCGGGCACCTTTTTATAGACCCCATCTGGTCGCACTTCGTAACGAATCGTAATCCCCTGCTCTAGTCCGGCACTATCTAGCCAGCTTTCATGCCAAATCCACACATTTCCGCGGTGTTTAAAAAACTCCCTCTGGTGTCCAGTCGGTATGGGGCCAAACAAAGTTCGTCCCAGTTCGCTCTCAGCACTTAACAGGTCATCATAAAGCGAGCTCTTATAATGAATCGTACTGGGCTGGCCAACAATTCGATTTAAGAATTTGCCAACCGCCATTTCTCTATCTCCTCAGAAATCTCGTTTAATTCGCGGTAAGTCGCAAGGCTTTCAGTCGTCGCTTCAAAATTACGCGCCTCAGCTTTCGCGAATGACGGTATCTGAAAAACGGTATAATCTTTCTGCATTTTTTGTAGTCTCCCGCTCGATGGTTTCAAAATCTGTGCCAAGTTTATCACTTAGCCACTGGGCAATATTCAAAATATACCCTGGTTCATTAATTATACCACGAAACGGAGCTGGAGTCAAGAATGGCGCGTCTGTTTCGAGCAAAATCCTCTCTAGCGGCGGTGTCGGTAAGGTTGAATAAGTCGCTAGTCCATTAACGCCCACGTAAAAATCAGTCGTTTCCAAAATCCGCCGCAAAGTTTTCTTGCTATCCGTAAAAGAATGTACCACTCCGCGCACATTCGGGAAATTCGCCACTACCGGGAAGAAATCCTCAAACGCATTGCGTACATGAAATGACAAAGGCAAATCGTTATCTACCGCAAGTTGCAGCATTTCTTCAAACAGTCGTATCTGTGCTTCGCGGTTATATCTCTCGGAATGATAGTCCAGCCCCACTTCCCCGATAGCTACTAGCGAATCCAGATTTGTGGCATTCCGGAGCGCGGCAGCGCGAGGATTAGCGCCGGCCGCCCATGGCGATGGGCCGGACGTACGCGGCCACGAATCGGGTTCGCTA
>Ga0310786_10006768_pt1 | contig 15138 bp, 10 predicted proteins | sample AusTroGonzalo_MG_FD_203881 | JGI IMG/M metagenome (GOLD analysis project Ga0310786, IMG submission 203881) | Bovine rumen microbial communities from tropical cattle in Woodstock, Queensland, Australia - Gonzalo_03 (v2) (version 2) | ecosystem: Host-associated > Mammals > Digestive system >... | reverse complement strand
AAGTGCCTCGAGGATATTGCCCGCGACCGTGCCCTCACTGCTGAGGAGAAGCAGGAGCTGAAGAAGTATCAGCGTCTGGCTGATGCCTTCACACCGCTGGCCAAGGGTATGAACTCTGAGTATGCCAACCAGAATGCCTACGATGCCATCAGCATCCACGGTGGTTCAGGTTTCATCATGGAGTATAAGAGTCAGCGCCTGTTCCGCGACGCCCGTATCTTCTCTATCTACGAGGGTACGACCCAGTTGCAGGTGGTAGCTGCCATCCGCTACATCACCAACGGCACCATGCTCGCCAACATCAAGGATATGCTCGCTGCCCTGCCTGCAGAGGCCAACGCTACCCTGAAGGCCCGTGTGGAGAAGCTCATCCCTGTATACGAGGAGGCTCTTGCCAACGTGAAGGCTCTGGAGAATCAGGACGCACAGGACTTCCTGGCTCGTCGTCTGTACGATATGACTGCTGAGCTCGTGATGAGCCTGCTCATCATCCGTGACGCCGCTAAGTGCTCTGAGCTCTTCCAGAAGAGTGCCAACGTATATGTTCGCATGACCGAAGAAGACGTTTGTGGTAAGGCTGCTTACATCAAGAACTTCCAGGTGGAAGATCTCGACAACTTCAAAGCAGAATAAATGACCACGTTGAAATCATACGTTATCTCTTTACTGATGCTGGTAGCCCTGCTGCCAGCATCAGCTCAAAAAATACAGACCCTCGACAAGGATGGACAGCCTGTGCCCTACGTGTCGATCATGACGCCCGATGCCCGTTTCATCGGCATCACTGACCTCAACGGTATCATCGACGACGTGAACGGTGCCGACACCATCTCCGTGAGCCATATCGCCTACAAGCCGAAGCTCTATAAGGTGAACGGCAAGAGCGGACACATCACCCTTGAGGATGCCGACTTCGGACTGCCCGAGATCACCGTCAAGTCGAAGCCGTTCGTTTATGTGCAGACCTACTACCGTATGTACATGTACTCCGAAGAAAAAGGCATCATCTACTTCCGCTGCGGTATCACTGACAACTCTTACGATCGTAAGACGAAGAAACTCAAAGCCGACACCAATCACGGTTCAAAGGCCTTTATGGGCATTGTCAAGACCCTGCTCAACGCGATGGTTGGCGGCACGCTCGACAAGCATAGTCAGATCAGGATGGACAAGATTGAAAACATCTGGAAGAAACACCTACCCCATATCAACCTGAAGTTCACGCCAGACGGCCCCAACCGTCAGCTCATCAGTGATGATAAGGGCACACTCGGCTACGTCACAGACAACCAGTCGACAGGTCTTCGCCGCTACACCTTCGATACAAGCAAAGCCTATGAACATGAACTGGAGGCTGCAGGCAACACCAAGAAACTGGCGAAGCGTGAGAAGAGAAAGAGTAAAGCTAAAAACACGAACAAGACTGAGTCGAACTATAGAGTGTATCGCATCGATGAGAATGGCAACTACGCTCCAGAGGATTTCGTCTTATACCAATTGATGGAGAGCTATGATCATGAGGTCGAGGACGGCAAAACTGATCATCGCATCTTGGCCCTCGAGGTGTTCACCACCGATCGTGCCTACGTCACCAAGGACGAGTTGAAACAGCTTAAAAAAGAGAGCAAAATCAAGATTAATTACAAGAACGTGATGCAGTTCGAGCGTCAGCACAAGGTGCCGCCTATGTCTGATGCCGTACAGAAGCGTCTTAACGAACTGTGGAAGGCTGACAAAGATGACTAACCAGGAATTAGACGAGCGTGTTGCCCGTGCCGTTGACAACTTCATGCAAGGCTACGGCTGTTGTCAGAGTGTGGTGGCAGCTTTTGCCGACCTCTACAGCCTCGACGAGACGATGGCGAAGAAGATTGCCGCAGGCTTTGGTGGGGGCGTTGGTCGTCTGAGGATGATGTGCGGAGCCGTGTCGGGTATTGTGATGCTCGTAGGTCTCGACTGCGGTCAGACCGAGGGCAGCGATCGTGAGGGGAAGTCGGCCTGTTATAAGGTGGTGCAGGATCTGCTCGCCAGATCGAAGGCAGAGAACGGCAGTCTGATCTGTGCTGAGATTCTTGGTATTAAGGGCTATGAGAAGGCCAAGAACAGCTATGTAGCCTCAGAGCGCACGGCAGAGTACTACAAGACGCGCCCCTGCGCTGCCAAGGTAGAGAGTGCCGCCAGAATCTTCGCCGACTATCTCAAGAACAAATAATCCTGTTAGGTAGTTTTTTGAATCAGGGATAATAATTAATAATAATTTGTCCGTACCCTTGCAGGTACGGACTTTTTTGTGTATATTTGCAACCAAAAAGATAAAGAAAACAAAAACTATATGAAAAAACTAATCATAGACCTGATCGGCATTGGGCTGACGGCGCTGCTGCTGGCCTGCTGCAGCAGCGACAAGAGCAAGGCACCCGTTAGCAACATCTTCGATGAGACCAACCTCTCCGAGGGCGAGAAAATGATTCTGGCAGCCAGGAACGAATACAACCTCAGCCGCATGTCAGCACTCTGCGACAGCCTGGAGAAGACAGGCGACATCTCGCCTGTGGCCGCCAATTTCTACCACGGCGGAGCCCTCATTTACAGTGGAAAGATGGGGGAGGCACAACAATATCTCGAGAAAGCCATCGCCGACAGCATGCCCGATGCCACCGACCTACGGCTCTACCTGAGGGCGAAGAGCCTGCTGGCACGTATTCTGACAACGGAGGGGAAGTTTGAGCAGGCACTGAGCCAGGCCCTGCCCACACTGGCCATGATGGACTCCCTGGGCAACAAGGACTTTGGCGACATGACACAGTTGTTTATCGTCATCGGAGAATGTCAGCAGAACCTGCACATGACTAAAGAGGCTGCCGCCAGCTTTGCAAAGGCATATGCGCTGCTGCGCGACTGGATGGCGTCCGACTCCACGGGCACCAATATGCCCAGAGCCATCATCCGGCTCGACAACATCTCCGCCAGCTACATCAGCACCTCGGCCTACCGGGAGGCCAAGACGTGGCTCGAAAGGGAGGACTCGGCACTGGCCGTCTACACGACTAAGCCTGAGGTTGTCGAGAAGCAGGCCGACCTGCTCAGAGGATCCATCTCGCTCGACCTCTCTGAGGCCTGCGAGCAGTTAGGCCTGCGCGAAGAGGCAGCACGCCACTATGCCGAACATCGCAAGACCCACTTCTCTGCTACCAACCTGGCGCGTATCAACGCCTGCGACTACCTGATGGCGGCAGGCCGCTATGCTGAGGCTGCCGACAACTACAGCGCACTGAATCTGATGTTCGAGAAGCGCGACTACGAACTGTCGCTCGACAATATCGGCCAGTATCTGCTGCCGAAGATGAAGGCCAACGTGCTGGCCGGCCGCAAGGACTCGGCCCTCGCCACGGGCATGAAGATCATAGAATGCTTCGACTCCGCTCTCACCAGTCAGAGGAAGGACGCCGCCGCCGAACTGGCCACCATCTACGACACTCAGGGCAAGGAGCGCCAGATAGCCGAACAGCAGCTACGGATGTCCAGGGGGCGTGTGGCGGCACTTGTTGTGTCCATCATCGCTCTCACCGTCTTCTTCGTCATCTTCACCATCATACGCCAGCGTGCCGCCAAGCGCCTGGCCAGGGTCTCCGCAGCCAAGGAGCGCATGGAGGGCGAGCTGAGCATTGCCCGCAACATCCAGATGTCCATGCTGCCAAGCACATTCCCACAGCGTGAGGGCTTGGACATGTTCGCCTCGATGACGCCCGCCAAGGAGGTGGGCGGCGACCTCTACGGCTTCCTGATGGAGGGCGAGCGACTCTACTTCGCCCTGGGCGACGTCAGCGGTAAGGGTGTGCCCGCCTCGCTGTTCATGGCACAAGCCACGCGACTGCTCCTGACACTGGCCAAGCAGGGACTGATGCCCGCCGAGATATGCACGCGGATGAACGACGCCCTGAGCGGCGAGGACAACGAGAGCGGCATGTTCGTCACGCTCTTCCTCGGACTGGTGGACTTGCAGACGGGGCATCTCGACTTCTGCAATGCCGGCCACAACCCACCGGTCATCGGTGGCGGCGACCTTCAAGGTGAGTTCCTCGAGATGTTGCCCAATGCCCCCGTCGGCCTCTTCCCCGGCCTCGAATACGAGGGTGAGCAGATTGACAACATCAAGGGCCGTCTGCTGTTCCTCTACACCGACGGACTCAACGAGGCGGAGAACACGCAGCAGGAGCAGCTTGGCGACGACCGCCTGCTCAGCATCCTGCGCACCATACCCTTCCAGTCTGCCCAACAGGTCATCGAAACACTGAAGGCCGAGGTTGAAGCCCACCGCCAAGGCGCCGAGCCCAACGACGACCTCACGATGATGTGCCTACGAGTAAACTAAGACTAAGAAGTTTTTCTATCAATCGGGGCAGAGCATAGTGATCGATGTCACCCTCTGGAATCCAAATATATTCGGGGGGAAGTGATGGTTTCTCTTCGACTTCCCAAAGGTAGAAGTCCGCATAGAGAATGCGATGGGTGAGCACGTGCTTCACATGCTGACGAAGGAGCACGGCGCCTGCAGGCACCTCGTCGACGAGCCAAGGCTCCCAAAGACCTTGCCAGATATCCCCTGGGCCACGACGATGGATGGCCACATAGTCCTTACAGCGCACATATATATAAATAAGGTGGCGCTCACGCACCTTCAGCGTCTTCTGTTTGACGGGTAACTCCGCCACCCTACCCTCATGCAAGGCCTCACAACTCTCTGCCAGCGGACAGAGCAGGCAACGGGGGGATTGTGGTGTACACTGGATGGCCCCAAAGTCCATGATGGCTTGATTGTAGTCAGAAGCTTTGTCAATAGGCAACAGCTCTTGTGCCATCGCCGTAAAGACTTTCTTACCCTCGGTGGTATTGATGGGGGTGTCGATGCCAAAGTAACGGGCGAGGACACGATAGACATTGCCATCAACCACGGCAGCAGGCAAGTCGAAGGCGATGCTCCCGATGGCAGCAGCGGTATAGTCGCCAACGCCCTTAAGCTGTTTGATCTCGTCTAATGTATTAGGGAAATGGCCGAGAGCCACAATCTGTTTTGCTGCATAATGGAGGTTACGGGCACGACTGTAATAACCCAGTCCCTGCCACTCACGCAGCACCTCATCCTCTGTGGCTGCAGCGAGGGCCTCAACGGTGGGCCAACGGTGCATGAAACGCTCCCAGTAATCCCAGCCCTGCTTGACCTGCGTCTGCTGAAGGATGATTTCCGAGAGCCAGATGGCATAGGGATCCTTCGTCTGTCGCCAGGGCAGGTCACGGCCGTTCTCACGAAACCACTCTAAAAGACTTTGGGCGAAACTCACTGTCCAGGGAATTGCTGATAGATACGAAGGCTATAGTCGGAAGCCTTAGCGAAAATATACTCCATGATGTCGCTGGTGTCATGCTCGTAGTCAAGGGCGTTTTGTGCCTTGAGCCAGAACATGAACTCCACGCAGCAGCCTGCCTGGGTGGCCTCAGCCTGACGCACGAGGATAGGCTTTTCGGCGACTACCTTCGGATGCTGCATTAGCCACTGTTCGATATGCTGGCGATATTTCGTGACGTTAGCCACATCATCGTCATCAACTTTCAACGAACGGAAATCGAAATACACCTTTCTCACCTGCTTACGCCCCTCGTTCTCTATCATCCCCTGCCAGTTCTGGAACGAACCGTCGACAAGTGCCTGGGGCGACACGGTGACAATGGTATTGTCGAAGTTGCGCACCTTGACGGTGGTGAGCGTGATCTCCTCTACCTTACCATTAGCCCCTGCAGAGGGTACGGTAATCCAATCACCTACATGCAACATTTCATTCGATGTCAGACGGATGCCAGCCACCAGTCCCTTGATAGTGTCCTGGAAGGCGAGCATCAGGATGGCAGAAGCAGCACCGAGTCCGGCAAAGAGCGTCGACGGGTCTTTGTCGACCACGATGGCTATCACCACGATGACGGCCACGAAGATCATCAGAATCTTCAACACCCCACAGATGCTATAAAGATACTGTCTGCGCGAAGAACGGGTCCCACTATCGAGTTCCTTGAACGAGTCGATGAACACGATGACGGTGCGCAAGGTCATGATGGTAAAATAGATGGCCGTGAGACGTCCAACGATGTCAGCCACCTTCGGATATTCGAAGAACACGAGGGGCAGGAGTCCCCAGATGACAATAGCAGGCAGAATACGAGAAGCGGAGTTAAGCACCTTCCGACTGAAGATGACATCATCCCATGTGGCATCGGTCCTACCTGTAATCTTCTGCACCACAGGCACCACAAACTTCCGACAGAGCCAGCCCGTGAGCCATGCTAACAGGAAGGCCACTACCACCATAATGGCATAGCGCACCATCGGTATATAATCACCACTCAGGCCTGTCAGGCCAATCACACGCTCTAAGAATACCTTTATCTGCTCCATCATCTCTCAACTATTTACACAAAGCCCCACACACCTGGTCCTGGAATCCACGACCATCACTATTCTTCATCACACCCTGGTTGATGATACAGAAGGCCAGCATGTGGAAATTAGGCGTCATCGCATAACCAGCCAACGACGAGATACCTGACAGCGTACCCGTCTTGGCCCTCACCTTACCATTGACATACGGTTCCTTCATACGTTTCTTCAGCGTTCCGTCCTGACCGGCGATGGGCAGGGCTGTATAAAGGTCCATGAAGATCTTCTGATTACGATAGGCATAGATGAGCAGCTTCGTCATCAGCTCAGGGGTTACATAGTTATACAGAGAGAGACCGCTACCATCGGCAATCCGATACTGGATGTCGCTAATGCCTGCCTTGCCCAACGTCTTCTTAATCAGTTGACGGGCATGGGCGGCTGTAGCAGGACGCTTACCCATCGAGGCAGCAATCTGGAAGAACATCGACTCAGCATAGAGGTTGTCGCTCTCCTTGAGCATAGGCTCCAGGATCTCTTTCAGACTGTGACTGCAAGAGCTGAGGGTCAGGGCTTCCTTGGGTGTGGAACCCGTCATACAAGCACCATCCACCGCAATACCTTCATCACGCAAGCCTTGCATGAAGCGGCTCATAAACTCATCCTTACGATCGACGAGCAGGGGTGTCAGCTGGGGATTATCATCGTCCCAGCACCAGCCCTCGCCCAAGAGGTTCTCTTCCTTGAAGTTCGTTACGGCCACGAGATTGCCATGAATGGAATCGATACCCAAGGCCTTGACACTCTGCACGAAGGCTTTCAAATCCTTGGTCTCAAACATCGGGTCTAAGCCACCTACACAATAGAGGTCGCCCATGAGCACACTATCCTTGACCTCACCCGTATAGCGTAACGAGGTGTTATAACGATAACGGCCTCCGAGTTGATCGAGGGCCGTGACAGCCGTCAGCAGTTTCATGGTCGAGGCAGGGCGCAGGGTCTGCTTCGCCCCGTAGCTGTAGAGCACGGAGTCGGCCGTGAGGTCATAGACCATCAATCCCAGCTGCGTCCGCTCGAGCAAGGGGTCCTGCATCAGCGTGTCGAGCCGTGCCTGTACGTTCTGCGGCCAAGGCAATACCACAGCCGCTGTATCTACTGTTGTTGTATCCGCAACCATCCGATCCGTCTGCGCCTGCAGACTGATAAAAGAGGTTGCCACAAAGAGAGTTGTAATATATCTGAATCTTTTCACTTTTAAATTATTAATTTCGTCTGTAAGTGGACACCAGTTTCTTGATGGCCTTGTCCAACGACTCTGAGGGTTCTATGATATTATACTGGCTCCAGTATTCCGGATCCATGAAATATTCCACTTTGTCATAATAGGCATCACGCGAGTCGAACGAGTTACGGCTGGCAATGGGTTGTACATCCTTCGACTGGCTGTCGGTGACCACCATCTCACACGTTGCCGTGAACGAAGTGCTGAAAAGGCGCTTCTTCCAGTCGCAGTTGAAACGGAAGATGTTCTTCAGATAACTGATACGCGTCACACCGTCTTCGTAACGGTAATCGACCACACACGACAACTCACGGGGCTTGAACCTCACGCCAAAGGGTTTCTTGACGAGCATCGTCCTCGTGGCCTTATCCTTGTCGCTCATATCGAGTTCGAGTTCGATGCGTGTAAAGGCCAGTCGTTCGCAGTCGATATATAACGTACCATTATACAGGGCATATTCCTTCGACATGCGTGGTGTAATCTTGACTACATACTGCATACGGTCATTGATATACTCGGGCACACCCATCGCAAAGTCGTAGGCGTCGAGGTCTTCAGGATTCAGCAGCATTTCCTGGTTCTTCACCACATCCAACTGCACGGGCAGCACAGGACCGCCCAGCACCTTGATACCCAACGTGTCGCCCTGCTTCTGACTCAGCAGTCTGCGACCTTTGACAATTGACACGCGGTCTCTGCCAATGCTACGGGTGTAGGGGGTCTTATACATATCTTCCACACCCTCGGCCACATAGATATAGTGTTTGCGCTTCATGGCCGTCTCGCGATAGAAGGTCTGCAATAGCTCAGGCACACGGCTGTAGTTGTCGGGAATCTTCTTGATAGCTATGTCTACCAGTTCCCTGGGGTTGTTGGTTCTTACCACAATCTCACGCAACTGGATGGTGGTGGGTACCAGACGGATCTTCAGGTTCTCTGTCTTTCCCTCTGCCAGCGCCACCTTACGCGATTTATAACCGATATGCGATACGGTAATAGCCTCAGGCCTCTGGTCGAGTTTCAGCACGAAGACACCGTCCTCATTCGTCACTACCGACACACGGCCGGCAGAAACACTCACTTGCTTCAGAATATCGCCCGTCTTGTCATCCTTCACAATGCCGCTCACCACCACCTGTTGGGCGGAGACAGCCAGCGGAGCCAGCATCAGAATGATTAGCCATAGTCTCTTCATCATTGTCATTGTGTCTTGGTTTTGGTGCAAAGATACAAAAAAATTCCTCATGATGCAAATATTATCGAAAATTTAACTACCTTTGCACCAAATAATAAAAACAAGTCAAAATATGGTATACAAATACGACTTTCTAGTGATTGGTGCCGGCGTAGCCGGCATGAGCTATGCCTTGAAGGTGGCACGCGCCAATAAAGGTAGTGTATGTATGATCTGCAAGACCTCGCTCGACGAGGCAAACACCTCGTTTGCACAGGGCGGTGTAGCCTCAGTCACCAACCTCGAGCTTGACAACTTCGACAAGCACATCGAGGACACGATGATTGCGGGCGACTATATCTCCGACCGTGCTGCTGTAGAGCAGGTGGTGCGCAAGGCACCAGAGCAGATCCAGGAACTCGTGAACTGGGGCGTGAACTTCGACCGTAAGGCCGACGGCAGCTTTGATTTGCATCGCGAAGGCGGGCATTCTGAGTTCCGTATCCTTCACCATGCCGACGATACGGGTGCAGAGATTCAGCGCGGACTGATGGAGGCCGTGAGGAGTAATCCGAATATCACCATCAAGGAGAATCATTTTGCGGTTGAGATTATCACCCAGCACCACCTCGGTGCAAAGGTAACCCGTCGTTCACCATATATCAACTGCTACGGTGCCTACGTGCTCAATCCCGACACCCAGAAAGTTGATACCTATTTGTCGAAAGTCACCGTGATGTGTACAGGTGGATGCGGAGCCGTCTATCTGACTACTTCCAACCCCGTCATCGCCACTGGCGACGGCATCGCCATGGTCTATCGCGCCAAGGGAACGGTGGCTGACATGGAATTCGTGCAGTTCCACCCCACGGTGCTTCATAACCCTAAGGAAACCCACCCGGCATACCTCATTACCGAGGCCATGCGTGGCTATGGTGGTATCCTGAAGTTGCCCAATGGTGAGGAGTTCATGCAGAAATACGACGAACGTCTCTCATTGGCACCACGCGACATCGTGGCCCGTGCCATCGATAAGGAGATGAAGATCCATGGTCTCGACCACGTTTGTCTCGACGTCACCCACAAGGATCCTGCCGAGACGAAGAAGCACTTCCCCAACATCTACCAGAAGTGTCTCTCTATCGGCATCGACATCACCACCGACTATATTCCCGTACGCCCAGCAGCCCACTATATGTGTGGTGGCATCAAGGTCGACCTGAATGGTCAAACCTCCATCGAACGCCTCTACGCCTTAGGCGAGTGCTCCTGCACAGGTCTCCATGGTGGCAACCGTCTGGCATCCAACTCACTCATTGAGGCCGTGGTCTATGCTGATGCCGCTGCCAAGAACTCACTGGAGCATATCGACTACTATGACTTCAACGAAAAGGTACCCGAATGGAACGACGAGGGCACGATGACCAACGAGGAGAAGGTGCTCATTACACAAAGCGTGAAGGAGGTCAACCAGATTATGGCCAACTATGTGGGCATCGTCCGATCTGACCTCCGTCTGCATCGTGCCTGGGACCGTCTTGATATGCTCTACGAAGAGACCGAGCGCCTCTTCAAGCGCGTCAAGGCGTCAAAGGATATCTGTGAACTGCGTAACATGATCAATGTGGGCTACCTCATCACCCGCTGGGCCCTGGAGCGCAAGGAATGCCGAGGTCTGCACTTCACAACCGATTATCCAGTCCACGCTTACGATAAATAATCTTTTTGCCGTTCTGGATATAGATTCCTCTGGGCATCAGTGAACAATGATCCATCACACGTCCGCTCAGAGAGTAGATGGTGTCGTTAGGAAAATGACGATCCATAACGTGGTTAATATCTGACGGCTGCCCTGAAGAATTTTCTTCAGAGAAAGTGCCTTTAACGTACACCTGATAGCCCTTGGCTTCGAGTTCGAAGTTGTTCATCTCGTTCAGTCTGAACTGCTTACGGCTGACACCCTCGCTGATGGTCTGACTGTCGAGCCATCGGCTCCAGTCGCCTGCAGTGATACCGCTAACCGTTGCGTTGACAGCCGTTGTACTGAAGTTCAACACCACCAGTGCCTCACTGTCTCCATACTGGCAAGTATAAGCCAGCACATTCTGACTGTCAGAAGTGAGCCATGTCAGTGCATGATGGGTGCCAACGGTTGGTCCGTCCTGGAAGGCGGGCACGGCATGTTTAAGGGCAGACAACGTACGTAGCGTATGGTACATCTTAGCATCAGGGGCTGTCCAGTCAATCTTCGTATCATGGAAATAGTCCAAGGCCTGATTGCCACCCACCTCCTGACCATTATAGATTAAGGGCATTCCCCACGCCGTTCCGACAAGTACGGTCAGAGGATATCGGTTATCGCCATATTTCTCGGTCAGTGTCTTCTCTCTTTCATTGAAGTTCTGGTCGTGGTTGGTCACATAGACCATACGGCCAAAGTTGATGTCGCTCTGGGCAGTAATCAGTTTGTCGACATTGGTTTTCAGGGAGGCAGTATAAACGCCACTGGCACCAAATCTCACCAATGATGTCTGGAAACTCCAGGCATAGTCGTAGTCGAAACCAACCGTTTTCAGACGGGTCGCATCACCTACGATATTAGCCTCGCCCAGGAAGGTGATCGTCTTACCACGCTTGTAGTTCTTGATCTCCGGGATGGTTGTCTGCCAGTAAGAGGCAGGAATATAACTGCTGCTGATATAGTCACAACGATAGCCGTCGATATCTGTCTGGTCGATCCAGAACTTCAGGCAGTCGGTCATCGCCTTACACAGGTCGGCATTGCCATAATCCAACTGATACACATCGCCGTAGTTGTTTGGATGCATAAAGTCTGCTCCATTCTTCACATAATATTCCGGATGAGTCGTCACCCAAGTGGCATCGGTAGCGGTATGATTGGGAACCCAGTCAAGCCATACCTCCATATTCAGGTCGTGAGCTTGACTGACAAAGTCCTTCAGGTCGCTGATGGTGCCATAGGCAGGGTTTGTCAGCTGGAAATCGGTGGCTGCATAGGGACTGTTGATGCCACCGCCACGGGGATAAATGGGCATGAGCCAGACAATGTCAATGCCCAACTTCTTCAGTTCGCCGAGTTGCCGGCCTGCAGCAGAGAAAGTACCTTCGGACGTGAACGATCCGACATTCATTTCGTAGATCACGCGCCGGCCTGCCTCATGCTTCACCGAGGCTGTATTGATGACCTCTACGTAGTCTGCAGCCAAAAGGTGAATAGGCAGAAAAGCCAAAAGATAAAGAAAAATCCTTTTCATATACATATATTATTATTTGTAAAGGGCCGGCCGCTCTTCACAGAGCAGCCAACCCGCGATTCAATAATTAACTCTAATTAAGGTTGTATTTCCTCCACGCCCGATGTCGTGATATGCAGATACACATCATGGTCGATCGTATAGTTGAAATCACCCAACTGACTTGAACCGTTATTGCTAAAGATCAGGTTCTCGTTCAGACCTGTGTTGGCCTCACCCATATCGAAGTATTTATAGGTCTGACCGTTGATGGTCTGCTCGCCCGTTACCTGCATACCGGGCCAGTCACCATTCAGGTTGTTCGTGTCGCCCCACATATAGAGGGTCAGCACATCCCAGCCAGTATCGTCGAGAACGAACACGGCAAAGCCGTCATGTTTTACCTTGGGTTCGGCACCAACCTCCTCCACACCGTCGGCAGTGATGCGCAGATAGATGTTACGGTCGATGGTGAAGTTGAAGTCAGGCAACTGTACACCGTTTCCACCATTGTTGAAGATCAGGTTTTCGTTCAGGCCGCTATTGGCAGCACCCATGTCAAAGTACTTCCAACTGACACCGTCGTGATTCCAGGTGCCCGTAACCGACATGCCGGGCCAGCCACCATTCAGGTTGTTGACGTCGCCCCACATGTAGAGCGTCAGTGCATCCCAGCCAGTCTGGTCGTCAACATAGACACAGAAACCATCGTGAGCAGGTTCTGGAGCCTCACCACCCTGCCAGTAGTAGCTCTCCCAACGCTGTCCCCAGACATTGGTGAATGTGCCTACACCGGGATTATCGTTGTGTATAGCCGTCTCACCCTTGACGGTTAGCTCCATGCCCTGTGTCGCAGAGTAGAAACGGAATCCGTCGGCCAGGCTCTTGCCACCCACGAAACTATTAGGATCCAGATAGACACCCCACTTGATATCACTGTTGGGAGCCTTCGTCAGCAGATAGGATTGTTGTCCGATAGCGGTACTGTCGCCATTGAAGGCGCCAATGATGTAGATCTCCTCATCGGCAGTCGTGCCGAAGGGGGCAATAAACTCCAGCAAGATACGGTCTGCTCGTGTTTCAAACTGCTGACGCTCATGGTCGAATACGATGTCGTCTTGCTTAGAACAGCTGCTCATCAGTCCTGTCAGCGCGAGCAGTGTTAGCATCAGACTATATAATTTCTTAGTCATAATATTCTGAATTTATTGAATTGGTTTGTTTAATAGTTAGGATTCTGAACGAGTCCGGGGTTCACCGACAGGGCCGACTGTGGCAACGGATACCACTCGTACTTGCGGTCGCGTGTGGCGGGCAGACTGACGCCGTCCTCAGTAGCACGTCCCCAGAACCACCAGGTGCCCTGGGTGAACTTGTCGAATCGGCGCAGATCGGTACGACGGCGGTTGCCCTCGCCCAGGTATTCCTTACCCCACTCAGAGAGCATCCAGTCCATATCGAAGTTCGCAAAGCCAGGACCTGGCACACTCAAGGCTGCCGTACGGTTGCTGCTAGTGAAGTAGCGTTGACGCACCTGATCCACATAGCTCTTGGCCTCGCTGCTGTTACCCTTGCGCATTTCACACTCAGCCACGTTGTAATAAGCCTCAGCCAGTCGGAACTGTACATCGTCGATGCTCTTAAAGCCTCCCTGTTCATCGTTGGGATAGAGCGGATATTTCACCAGACGTACACCTGAGTTGGTCTCACCCCAACGGGGATTCATCACCGTTTCGAGGGTACGACCCTGATTCAGGAATGTACCCAACTGATCCACGTAGACCAGAGCCTGACCGTCGCGGTCGGCATCAGCCAACAGGACGTCGCCTTTACCGAAGTTTGCACGGATCTCTCCCTTCAGGAACATACCCGGTCCGTGGGTCTTCGTAGCGGCATCGTACACGTAGTTCTGCTTACGGATATCACGGTTGTCGAAACGCTCATAAGGAGCACCGAGCTTATCACCGTAAGGAGCATCGAGGAAGCAGACGGGATGGTCGGTACCACCTGTGGGCTGCACATTACCTGAGTTGTCGAACGAAGGCACGAGGCAGACGCAGTTCCAAGCACCAATACCATCATACGACTGTCCGAAATAGTCGGCATAACCATACCACATGCCCACCATTGTACGAACATTGGAGATGGCATTGGCAGCCCCCTGTCCGTCTTCAGCAGCCAGTGCAAAGATTACCTCAGGACTCTTCACGTTGTCGATACTGTAGAGATTGCGATAATTACTGTCCAGACCATACGAGCCATAAGTGCCATTGATAATCTCCTTCGACAGTGCTTCGCACTCATCATAGTGGCTCTCTCCGATAAACACCTCTGCATTCAGCAACAGACGGGCCTTCAGCATACGGTTCATACCCTGATTAGCACGGTTCACGGTAGCATGACTACCGTCTTCCTTGGCTAGTGCCTTCACGGTCTCGTCGAGCTCGGTAGCGATGAAGTCATAGATGATCTTACAAGAGGTATTCCAGTCGGCATCAGCTGTTCCGGGCACTTCACTGCTGGCCGAGGTGTTCAGCGGCAGTGCTCCGCCCCAAAGTTCGAAGATACAATAGTAGTTCCAGGCACGCAGTGTACGGACCTCGGCCACATACTGCTCAAGCCTTTCCTGAGAGATGCCCAGACTGGCGGCATCGAGACCCTCAAGGTCGTTAAGCAGCAGGTTGGCCAGTCCTACGGCCGTCCATGCTCCTTTCCAGGCATTGTTGATAATGGTTGATTCCGATGTCCAGTTATGCCACGAGAGCACAGTTTTCATGGCCTCGTCCCATCCCCACTGTCCACCATTCCATACGCGCCAGGTAATCTGGTCGGCAGGATATTCCGAAAGGTGGAAGAAGTTCTCACCAGCCAGGGTCGAAGATGTCTGATTGTAAATGGCAGCCACGGCACCCTTTACGCTGGCCTCGTTCTGATAGTACACACTGGCATCGATACGGTCGTACACCTTCTCGTCGAGGTCTGTACAAGCGGTGAGTCCTGC
>Ga0310786_10006767_pt1 | contig 15138 bp, 13 predicted proteins | sample AusTroGonzalo_MG_FD_203881 | JGI IMG/M metagenome (GOLD analysis project Ga0310786, IMG submission 203881) | Bovine rumen microbial communities from tropical cattle in Woodstock, Queensland, Australia - Gonzalo_03 (v2) (version 2) | ecosystem: Host-associated > Mammals > Digestive system >... | reverse complement strand
GTAAGGGTTATGTCCCCGGCGTTGTGGTAGCCGTTGGATATCTTCTGGAAGTCAGCGATTGAGAGACTCATGGCTTTCCCCTTTCATGTTGGTATTGCCTTATGGCTACACCGTATACACACAACTCGCCAAAAGGTTACACCATCATGAAGCCGGGAAGCCCTTTGTCGCCAGAGGCGTCGCCCAGAGGTTCGGCGGACGCCTCGCCCGCCGTCGCCGGCTCGGGAATTGACGCCCCTTCGCGGTATTCCTTTATGATGTCACGCCATTTTATCGCGGCGTCGCCAAGCGTTTTCACCTTCGAAATCGCGGTTTCGACGTCCATCAGGGCAAACGGCTCGCGCGACTGCAGCCAGATGTGTCCGTCGGCGGGGTTCCGCGCGAATACGCCGCCGCCGGCCCAGGCGAAGGCGTGGCCTGCGTCAAGCAGGGCCTCGTATAGCTTTTCCATACGCTCCGGCGGCGGCTCGCCGAGGTCCGCGGCAGCCACGAGATACTCGCTCTCGCCCTCATTTGCGGCCCGCATTATGAAAAACGGCATGCCGTCGGCATCAAACGCCGCCGACTCATCCACGATCTCCGGGGCCTCGATGCCGAATCTCTCGGCAAACCCCTGAATAACCTCGCTAAATTCCATGGACGGTATTATATCATTTCTTTTGCATTCCCTCAATTGAATGCACCGATTGCGGACAATGCTGACTCGTTGCAGGTTTGTCAACTCCGCAGGGCGCTCAAGCGTCTGCGCGGGAGTCCTTGGGCAAACAAGTCGAGGAGGCAAAATGCCACGGGTGTGGGTTGATCGCCCACACCCGCCGTATCACTCTTCTGGGCCGTACTCTATGGGGAACCAGGTGCGGTAGTAGTTGGACGGCTGCCACAGGTTGCCGGCGGAGGCATAGTCGCAGAACATGACCGCAAGGCCGTTCGCGCCCTCGGGATTCTCATGGTGCGAACCAATGGGAAGCGTTGCTGAAAACGCCATCCAAATATCGTCCGACGGCGTGCGAACGGCGGAGAAACCGTCCATGCGCTTCCCGTCTGCGACCACGCCGCGCCTAAACGGCTCTGTCATGTCGCCGTCGGCAAAACGGCTGTCGCGAGCGAGCAGCACCGGGCCGCGCGTAAACGCGACGGAGTGGTCGATGACATGCGCGACGACCGGCATGTCGAAGCTGATCTCGACTATGTCGCCAAGCTTCCAGTCGCGGGACACGGAGAAATAGGAACCCGGCTTCACGCCCTCCTGCGCCGCGCCGTTCACCTTCACGACGGTCTTCGCGCTCCAGGCCGGGATCCTCAGGCGCATCACGAGAGGACCTTCCGTGTGGCTCACGATCCTGGCGTAGTTGGCGCGCGGATAGAGCGAGTACATGTCGAAGCCCTTCACGAGCGCAGACGCGTAGAAGTTGAACGTCGCCGTCTTGCCGTCGTTACGGCAAAGCTCCTTGAGGAAGCAGAGGAAGCCGCGCGGCCCGTTCGCCGTGCAGCAGTCGGTGTGCATGAAGCAGTGGTGCTGGCCGTGCCAGCGGTTGCCGGAGAGCGGCGTATATCCCGCGAACTCGGTGCCGTCCATCTTCATGGCGGCGAGATACGCGTTGTAGAACGTCTTTTCGAGCTCGTCCGCCCACTTCGGGGCGTCCGTCACCTCGAGAAGCTTCTCGCAGAAACGCATCCACGTCGTCGTGACGCACGTCTCGTGGAGACGGAGGTAGGGGAGATGCTGCTTTCTTGCGCCATGGTACCACGCCTCGGAACACGCGCAGCCGCCGGCAAGGTTGATCTCTTCTTTTACTATGTCCTCCGCCGTCGTTATCGCGGCCTTGCGGAGATCACGCAGCTCTCCATTTTCACCTTTCAACTCTGCACTCTTAGCTTCGACATAGTCGAGTATCCCCTGGTAGCAGCTCATCATCTCGTAGGACTTCCAGCGGTTGTGCTTCATCACATATCCGCCGTGAGCGTCCGGCTTGTTGCCATAGCCGTTGCGATCGGCGACGGAAACGCCCTTGAGTGCAAGATCGACAAGTCGCGGTCCCGACTCAGGTTCAGACATGCCCTTGACGATGTATGTCGCGAAGTCAAGGTACTTCTTGTCGTTCGTACGCCTGTAGAGCCACACGACGGGCTCGAGGATCGACGAGCTCGCGTAGCCAGACCAGTTGCCTGTCTGCCATAGTTCGCGCCCGCGGCGACCGTTCGGTCCGATCTCGGCAATCACGTAGTCGCAGAGCTTCTTACAGGCTTCAAGCGCCCTTTCCCCCCGTTCCCCCGCCTTCGCCAAGGCTTCGGCGGGCAAGCCGTTCCCCGTTACCCTTTTCCCGTTACCCGTTTCCAAATCATAGTAGTGCAAAAGCCCCATCATGGTGTACTTCATGCCCCACACGTCCCAGCCCTCGCCGCAGCGGAGCGCATCGGGGTAGTTTCCGATGTAGCCGCCCTTCTCCTGCGAGGCGAGCATCCTGTCGATGCCGTGGTCAATCGACGCGCCAAGCGCGGCGTTTCCGGTGTAGACCGAGTAGGGAACGGCAGAGTGCATCCACTTGCCCCAGAACTCCGTCTGCCACCAGCCCTTAGTCTCGGTCTTTTCGAGGAAAGGTGCAGTGATGTAGTCGACGTCAGTTCCGATGACATGGCCGGCAACCATGCGGTCGAGCTTCTCGCCAAGCGGGCCCTTGAGCCGCGTCTCGCCAATGTTGTCGATTGAATCGCGCGACGCCGCAAGCGCGAAAGTCGCTGCGCCCGCCGCAAGCACAAAAACAGGAATCGCTCTGCATTTCATGGGGAAAACCCTCTTCCTATTTAAAACTTAGGACGGGTGGTTGTGGGAAGTGGATTCGAACCACTGAAGGCGTTAGCCAGCAGATTTACAGTCTGCCCTCGTTGACCGCTTGAGTATCCCACAATCGGAAAACGGCGCATAGTATATCATTCCACGCGCCGCGAAGTCAAGGGGACTTCTCAGCCCTCCGCCTCAAGGGCGGCATCGACCTCGTCGGTCGTCTCCATGTTCGTGTAGACGTCCTGGACGTCCTCGAGATCCTCAAGCATTTCGACGAACTTGTTGATCGCCTTGGCGACGTTCACGTCGGAGACGGGATTCGTCATGTTGGGGACGAGCCCGATGCTCGAGCTTTCCTCGTCGACGTTGATTCCGCCTGCCTTGATCGCCTCGATGACGGTCGTGAAATCGTTCGGCTGGCACTTGACGGTGAAGCCGCCGTCCTCGGAAAGGACGTCTTCGGCGCCCGCCTCGAGCGCGACTTCCATCACCTTGTCCTCGGTAACGCCGTCGGCCGCGGGAATCATGATCTGGCCCATGCGGTCGAAGAGGCGCGAGGCGCTCCCGGGCTTCGCGAGCTCGAGGCCGTTCTTCTTGAAGACGTTCGAGACTTCAGCCGCGGCGCGGTTCTTGTTGTCGGTAAGGACGCGCACGACGACGGCGGTGCCGCCCTTGATGCCCTCGTACTGGGCGTCGACCATTTCGGCCGACTCGAGTTCGCCTGTGCCCTTCTTGATCGCGCGTTCGATGTTGTCGTTCGGCATCTGCGCCGCCTTCGCCTTGGCGATGAGCGTGCGGAGCGTCGGGTTGTTGTCGGGGTTGCCGCCCTTCGCCTTCACGACGATCGTGATTTCCTTGCCGAGTTTCGAGAAGATTTTGCCCTTCTTCGCGTCTGCCGCGCCTTTCGCGCGCTTGATTGTCGCCCAGTGGCTGTGACCTGACATGGTTTGTCCTTATTTTTGAGTGTTAGTTTGAAACGGCGCAACGCAAAGGCGTCATGCCTTGTGGCGATAGGTGATGCGACCTTTCCCGAGGTCGTAGGGAGAGATCTCGACGGTGACCTTGTCGCCAATCGCGATCTTGATGAAAAACTTGCGCATCTTCCCCGAGATGTGCGCGAGCACTTCGTGCCCGTTTTCGAGCTTCACCTTGTACATTGTTGCAGGCAGAACCTTGGTCACCGTCCCGGTGACTTCAATCGCCTGGTCTTCTTCTTTCGCCATTCAGCAGTTCCTTGTTTGCCTTTAAGTTTGGGTATTTTACCAAAAAACCGCCGGAATGGCAATCGCAACTGGACGGTTGAAAAATTTTCGAGGAAACGGCTATCGACAGGCGCGGGAGGCGGACATGTAGAGAATTGCCGCGGAAACGGCATTATGCGGATCGATCGTTTCTCCGCCGAGCGGCGGCTTCGTCCAGTCGGGGCCGTTGAGACCATCGGAAAGACGGCGCGAAGTCCACGCGGAGCGGGCATTGGCGAGAATGTAGTCGCGGTACTTCTCGCATCCAGGGCGCCTGGCGAGTTCCGAGAGATACCGCATCGCAACGCCGTTTGAAAGCCCTTCTGCACTGCTCCCAGCGCAACGCACGGAACTCGACGATCCTATCAGGCGGTCGGCGGCCTTCTTCGCGTTCACGAGATAGATCGTGCTTCCCGTCGCCCTGTAGAGCCGCATCGACGCACCGACAAAGAAGCCGATATTCTCCGCAGATTCTGCGTCCGAACGGATGCCGTCCGCGGACAACCCTTCGCAAACCGCGCCAGTCGCAGGGTCAAACATGCGTTCGACCGTCCACTTGTAGAGCTTGCGGCCCTGCAGCAGATACTTGACGTCCTGCGTCGCATAATAGAGATTGAGCGCCACTACTACGGCGTTGAGATTGACCGAGGCGCTCTTCGAAGTCTTCTCGTCGCTCCTGTGCCACATGCCGCCGCCAAGGGCGTTGTCGACCTGGTTGAGCCAAAGCGAGTCGTAGAGGTCCCGCGCCTCGTCGAGATACCTCTGGTCGCCGGTCGTGCGCGAGGCGCGCACACAGACGATTGCCCATTTCAGAACCTCGTCGTTGCGGCCATTTGCCGAGCGGTCGGGATACACAGACGAGAAATCGCCGAAATAGGCGGCAACGGCCTCTGCCGCAAGGTCCTTGCGCCAAAACGTGGACACGTTGTCAAGAAGAAGCGAGAAGACTTGAGTCGAGAAGCCGAACGACGGAGCGTCGCCGCCTTTGCCGTCTGCAAGAAGCGCGACATCATCGGAGAGCCGGTACTTGTCCCATATCGCCCTAGTGGCGTCTACCCCGCGCTGGTACCAGTAGAGCTCTCTGTCCTCGACGCCCTTGACCTGTTCGACGATATCTGAGGGTGTCTCTTCCTTGGTACACTCAGATGACTTGCACCCCGCAAGCACCGCAAGCACAAAAAACACCGATAGAAGCCGCGACATCATTTCCCCCTCTGTCTAAGGATTTCGTACATGGCGACAGATGCAGCTGTCGCGGCATTTAGCGACTCGAAGCCGCCGGGCATCGGAAGGACTGCTATGAAGTCGCACTTCTCTCGCACGAGACGCGAGATGCCGTTACCCTCCGCACCGACGACGAGGCCGACGCGCCCCTTGAAGTCGATGTCCGTGTAGTTCTTCGCGTCCTCGCCCCAGTCAAGCCCGGTAAACCAGAGCCCGGCTTCCTTTAGCTCTTCAATCGCGCGCGGCAGATTGACGACATGGGCCACCTTTATGTACTCCGTGCCACCGGCCGAGGCGCGGACGGCCGCGGGCGTAATGCCGCAGGCGCGGTCCTCGGGAATCACGACGCCAGTTGCGCCGACTGCCGCAGCCGTGCGGAGGATCGCGCCGACGTTCTGCGGGTCTTCAAGATGGTCAAGGACAAGGACTAGCGCGTTTTCATCTTCTTCGACATCGCGGACTATGTCCTCGATGCCGACATACGGATAGCCCGTCGTCTTTAGCGCGACGCCCTGATGGTGGCCGAAGCGCGTCAGGCGGTCGAGCTGGTCGCGGTCCATCGTGCGGATCATCAACCGCCGCGACTGCGCCTCGGCGCGTATGCGGGCGATCTGGTCGTCCTCGTCGGGGAACGCGGGCGGCAGGACGATTTCGGACGCGGTGCGGCGAGCGGCGGCGAGAGCTTCTTCCACGGGATTCCTCCCGTAGATCCACTCGCCGCCGGTCACCAGCTCGCGCGGGCCCTTGTGGTGCCTTGTATTCTGGTAGTTTCCCAAATTCGTCTCCAGCAGTTACCGCTTGAGCAGAACGTCCTTCTCGTACTTCTCGACCGCCTTGAACCAGGACTCGTCGGCAACGACTCCGTTGCGCTTGCAAAACTCGGCCCAGACTTCGTCGACGGGATAGTTCTTGTACTCCTCCTGGAGGACGAGCTGCGCTGTGAGGGCGCCAGTGTCCTGGAGCTTCGTCAAGTCCTTCCACGGAACGAGCATCGCCTTGAGGAGCTCCTTCTGCATGTTGCGCATGCCAAGCACCCACGCCGCGACGCGGTTGATCGACGCATCGAAGTAGTCGAGCGCGACGATGAAGTTTTCCGGGCCCATCTTGACGATTTCCTGCGCGCACGCGCGGAGGTCGTCGTTCTGGCGGATCACGTGGTCGGAATCCCACCTGACCGGGCGCGAGATGTGGAACGCAACCTTGCCGAACGTCATCAGGAACGAGCTGATCTTGTCGGCGACCGACTCGGTGAGGTGGAAGTGCCCCATGTCGAGAAGCGCGAGGATCTTCGCCTTCATCGCGTAGCCCATCACGAACTCGTGCGAGTTCACGGTATAGCTCTCGACGCCGATGCCGAAGAGCTTCGACTCGAGGAACGGGATGACTGCCTTCTTGTTGTACTTGTACTTGAAGATCTTGTCGAGCGAGTCGGCCATGCGCTTGCGCGGTCCGAGGCGGTCGCTCGGCTCATCCTTGTAGCCGTCGGGGCACCAGAAGTTGATGCCGCAGGGCGACTTAAGCTCCTTCGCGAAGTACTCGCCGATCTTGAGGCACTGGATGCCGTGCTTGATCCAGAAGTTGCGGATCTTCGGATCTGGGTTCGAGAGCGTGAGCCCGTCGGCTGCCTTGGGGTGGGAGAAGAACGTCGGGTTGAAGTCGAGCTTGACGCCCGTCTTCTTCGCCCACTTCACCCACGGCGCGAAGTTCTTCTCGCTGAGCTTGTCGCGGTCGATCACCTTGCCCTCGTGGATTCCGTAGCAGGCATGGAGGTTGACGCGGTGACGCCCGGGGATCAGCGCAAGTGCGAACTCGAGGTCCTTCATAAGTTCCTGAGGAGTCCTCGCCTTGCCGGGATAGTTGCCGGTCGTCTGGATGCCGCCCGACGCTCCGCCAGTCGTTTCGAAACCGCCGACGTCGTCGCCCTGCCAACAGTGCAGCGAGATAGCGATCTTGCCGAGGTCCTTGATCGCCTTCTCGGTGTCGATGCCGATCTTGGCGTACTTCTTCTGCGCTTCCTTGTAGCTCATTGTTCTCCTTTTTGTATGTTATTTTAAACCACGAAATTTTTAAACCACGAAATACACGAAAAAACACCTTGTCACTCTTCTTCGGGCTTGGGCAGCTCGAACGAACAGCCGGTCACGCGGACGTCCGTCGGCGCAAAGTCACCGTTGTGGTTTTCTGCCTTGAACCAGATCCATTCCTGGCCCGTGACCTTCACGCGGTCGAACCAGACGTTCTCCATCTCCCACGCGTAACGCGAGACGAATCGGCGCTCGGGGCCGATCGTGTCGAGCGTGATGTTCGAGAAGACGGAGTCGCGCAGCTTGAGGCCTATGAAGCCGTTGCACGCGCACCCGGTCGCCGTGATGTTGGCGAGGATCACGTCATGAACCCATGCGCCATACAACCCCTGAGACCGGTGGAAAGCCGGCTCATCCACCACGCCGGAGTCCTCGACGTCAATCAGCTTGCAGTTGATTGCGAGGCAGTCGTCGGCGGAGAAGGCATCGGCGGAGATGGACTTGATGAGGTGGTTGCGGACGATCTTGCAGCACGGCCCGTTCGCCATCTCGGTCGTCGCACCCCCGGTCACGTAGCCCGTAAGCCTGTTGCCGAATACGAACGTGCGCGCGACGGCGCGGCCGCCCTTGTTGCGGACGATGCAGTCCTCGAGCCAGCAGCTCGACTTATCGTCCACGCCGGCAAGTGCATAGCCCTGGCCGCCTTCGATGTCGCAGAAGATCTGCACGTCCTTGAACTTGAGCTTGTCGCAACCGGTACGACCGCCCTTTATGCGGATGTCCTTGCGCGTGAGCCCTGGAGCCGGCATGATCGTCGTCCAGTACTTGCGGTCATTGCCGCCGCCGATGCGCTCGGCCGTGTACACGCCCGGCTTGGAGAGAAAGACCGTCCCGCCGTCGCCGGCACGCTTCACCGCCTGCTTCATCGTCTTTACAGGCGACTCCTTTGTGCCTTCGTTGTAGTCGATTCCGTCCGCCTGGTCAAGCCATATCGTCTTTTTGGAACCGAGATTGCCGTCCTTGTCGCAGTAGAGCAAGAGGTCGGGGAGCTTGTGGCTCGTGCCGTCCTCGGCAACCGCCTTCGCGCCGACGACCAATTTGTTTTCCTTTAGCTTCGCTATGTCAAACGACGCGGGGTCGATCGTGAACCAGTGCTCGACGACCTTTGTCCTGTCGTTCATGGTGGGCTCATTTACTTTCGCGGCCTTCTTGCCGTTTATGGTGAACTCGACGTAGAACGGCTTGTCGTAGAACGCGACTACGCCCGCCTTAAACGGCTCCTTCAGCCGCTGGTGCGGAACGACGTCCCACTGCGCTACTGGGCGCGCGGCGGAAATGGCCGGTGCCGCGAACAGTGCGGCAAAGGCAAAGGACAGAATACTTCTCATTGTCTCATTCTCCTTTCTGCTCATCGAACTTCTCCCTGTTGATCCAAAGTCCGAGCGCGGGGTTCGGGATGAAGTAGATCTCCTCCCCGTCCACTACGTTGTAGCCGTACTTCAGCTTCGCCGGATCGTACTTAGCGGACATCTCGTCGTATGAGGCGGCCTTGAAGCCAACACCTTCCACTTCCTCGCGGGAGATTTCCCTCACACAGTAGGTGATCGAGAAGCGGCCATCGGACGAGCCGTGGATAAGGTGCGCGGCCGCGCCCATGTTCGCACGGAGGTCATCCGCATCCGGGCGTTTGAACACCTCGAGCGTGTGGAGGCGCCCACGGTAGCCGTACTTTCTGATAAGCCCATCGACCGTCTTGTCTTCGCCGAACTGGTGGACGCCCGGCGCAAGGATTATCAGCTCTCCGCCATCGGCCATCGCCATGCGCGTGCGGTAGATCGCCTTGTTCCCAAGCCAGGTAGACGAGAACTCGGACGGGTCGAGGTAGACGACGCACTTCCGCAGGCCGTGCTCCACGTAGTCGATGTTGCGCTGCTGGGCGAGCTTCACCGCCTCGGTGAGGCAGTTGCGCCCCTCGCCGATGAAGAGGCCGTGGCTCGCGATCCTGCCGCCAGGGGCGGTGTTCACGGTCAAAACCCAGAGGATCGGGCGGTGTGCGACGTAGTGGTCGAACGCATAGTCGAATAGCTGCCTGACCGGAGTGTGGTCGCGTCCCATCGCCTTCTCCATCCCGCATACGGCGCCTATCATGTGCGACTTGTTGATCATGTCGCTGCCGCCTATGCCGACGAAGATGTTCTTCGCATGGTTTGCCATTCCGATCACCTCGTGCGGGACGACCTGCCCTGGCGAGACGATCAGGTCGTACTTGTCGTCCATCAGCCTGCGATTGACCTCGACGGACACCGGATCCTTCCACAGACCCCCGGAAATGCGCTCGACCTCCGCCGCAGGCACTTCGCCGAGGCGGACTACGTCGGTGCGCCAGTTGTGAACGAGCATCTTCCCGTACGGGATGTCGCCGAACATCGTCTTCCACTGCGACTCCGACACCGGCACGTGCGTGCCGAGCGCCGGCAGGATGTCGACGTTCGCACCCTTCGCCGTCAGAAGCCGGTAGAACACCTGCGTTATGAAACCGGCGTTGGAGTGGAAGCGCGTGAAGTCCGGCGGAATGACGAGCGCGTTCCTCACCGCGCCCCTGCGCGACTCCCAGTCCATGAGTGCCTGCTCCAGAAGCTTCGCAATCTCCTCGTCGGAAATGACGCTTCCCTCTTCGGCTATCTTGAAAATATCCATTTTTCAATTCCTTTCGCCACGCCGCAGTCGTCGTTCGACGGCGCAACGTACTTGGCGACGCGCTTCACCTCGGGATCGGCGTTCTCCATCGCCACTCCAAGGCCCGCCGCCTCCACCATCGTAAAGTCGTTCATACCGTCGCCGAACGCCATGCAGTTCTCGAGACCAAGCCCAAGATGCTGCGCAAAACGCCTGAGCGCGTTGCCCTTGTGGGCAGAGGCAATGTTCAGCTCGATGTTGTTCCATGTCGAAGACGTGGCCCGCATGTCAGGGAAGCGCTCGGACACGGCCCGCCTCACGGCATCAAGCGTCGCCGCAGCCGCTTCCGGGTCGTCCTTCCTTGCGAACAGCATGATCTTCTGGACGTCTCCGTCCGCAGCAGTGCTGCGAAGGTACGTCTTAAGGTCCGGGACGGGATTGCGGAACTCGCGCACCATCTTGAGGTAGTGGACGTTCGTGGCGTACGCCTCGGCCCTGTCCTGATGCGACGCCGTCATCCACCCCCAGTTGCCGCGGTAGCAGTCGTACACCACGTCGCATCCGTCGAGAAACTCCATTACCTCAAGCGCCGTCGCCAGGGGTATCTCGTCGCGCACGATCGCCGAGTCTGTCTCGCGGTCGTACACCTGCGCCCCGTTTATGGTTATCGCGTAGCGGACGAACGGAAGGTCGCGTACGGCCTGCGGCATCATGCCGAAGAACCTCCCCGTCGTAGGGACGATATGGATACCAGCCTCCGCCGCGCGTTCAAGCGCGGCGCGGTTGGCGGCAGGGAGATTCTTGTCGGAATCGAGCAACGTGCCGTCAAGGTCGAGCGCGATGATGCGTATCTCGCCCATGCCGTCAGGACCTTTCCTCGTTGCGTCCGCCCCGCTCATGCATTGTAGGTTGCGGCAGAAGTGCTGCCGCCATGGCCCGTCCAGTTTGTGTGGAAGAACTCGCCGCGCGGCCTGTCGAGGCGCTCGTACGTGTGCGCGCCGAAGTAGTCGCGCTGCGCCTGCAGGAGGTTCGCCGGAAGGCGCTCGGTCGTGTAGCCGTCGAAGTAGCTGAGCGCCGAAGTCATGGTCGGCGCCGGAATGCCGTACTGGAGCGCCGCAGACGCGACCTTGCGCCACGCCGGGACGAGCTTCTCCACCGTCCCCTTGAAATACGGGTCCAGAAGCAGGTTCGAAAGCTGCGGGTTCTTGTCGTACGCCTCCTTGATCTTGCCGAGGAAGACGGAGCGTATGATGCAGCCGCCGCGCCACATGAGCGCGATGCCGCCGTAGTTGAGGTTCCATCCGTACGTCTTCGCCGCAGTGCGCATCAGCGTGTATCCCTGCGCGTAGGACACGATCTTCGAGGCGTAGAGTGCCTGGCGTATGGCCTCGACGAACTCCACCTTGTCGCCGGTGAACGCAGGAATCTTGCGGCCGTACGCCTTGGCGGCCTCCACGCGGTCTGCCTTCATCGCCGACAGGCACCGCGCGAACACGGCCTCGCCGATGAGCGTGAGCGGCACGCCCTCGTCAAGCGCAGCGATGCCAGTCCACTTGCCGGTGCCCTTCTGCCCAGCCGTATCGAGGATCTTCTCGACGATGGGCGAGCCGTCCTCGTCCTTGAACGCGAGGATGTCGCGGGTGATCTCGATGAGATACGAGTCGAGCTCGGTTGTGTTCCACTTCTTGAAGACCTCGTGCATCTCGTCGTCGGACATCCCAAGGAGATCGCGCATGAGCTGGTAGCTCTCGCAGATGAGCTGCATGTCGCCGTACTCGATGCCGTTGTGAACCATCTTGACGAAGTGTCCGGCTCCGTTCTCCCCGACCCAGTCGCAGCACGGCGAGCCGTCCTCGACCTTTGCGCAGATCCCCTGGAAGATCGGCTTGACGAACGGCCAGGCCGCCGGCGAGCCGCCCGGCATCAACGACGGCCCCTTAAGCGCACCCTCCTCGCCGCCGGAAACCCCCGTGCCGACATAGAGAAGCCCCTTCGACTCGACGTACTTAGTGCGCCTAATCGTGTCTGGGAAGTGGCTGTTGCCGCCGTCAATGATGATATCGCCGGGCTCGAGGACCTTCAAAAGCTCCTCGATCATCGCGTCGACCGCCGAACCAGCCTTGACCATGCAGAAGACCTTGCGGGGCTTCTCCAGATTGTCGGCGAGTTCCTGGATCGAATGGCAGCCAATGATGTTCTTGCCCTTGGCGCGACCCTCGACGAATGCGTCGACCTTCGAGGTCGTGCGGTTGAAACACGCTACGGTGAAGCCCTTCGACTCCATGTTCATGATCAGGTTCTCGCCCATCACGGCGAGCCCGATCAAACCAATGTCAGCTTTTTTCATGTTTCTCCTTGTCTCATATTGTCAGCGCTGAACGCGCGCGTTCCCCGCGTACACGTCCCACACCTGCTTCTCGTCTGCGGGCTCCGCATAGTCGTTCAGCGAGCTCGCCGCCATCACGCCGGACGCCCAGCCGAACTGGAGGCACTTCTCGGCGCTCCAGCCGTTGACGACGCCGTAGAGAAGCCCGCCCGTGAAGCCGTCGCCACCGCCGATGCGGTCCAGCACCTGAATCGTGCGCGGCTCCTCGACGTAGAACTTGCCGCCGGCGTATACAATCGCGCCCCAGAGATGCTCGTCCGCCGCAACGACCTGGCGGAGCGTCGTGCCGTACATCTTCGCGTTCGGATACTTCTTCGTCACCTGGAGTATCATCTCCTTGAAGCGGTCGATCTTGCCCTTGAGGTCCTTGCCGCCGGCTTCCGGTCCCTTGAATCCCAGGCACAGCTGGAAATCCTCCTCGTTTCCGACGAGGATGTCGGCGACCGAGGCGATCTTGTGGAACGCCTTGGAAAGTTCCGCCTCGCGGCCCTTCCAGAAAGTCGCGCGGTAGTTGAGGTCGAAGCTAACCAGCACGCCGTACTTCTTCGCGTCGGCGGCGAGCTTGAGGCAGCACTTCGTCGTCTCGGGCGACATCGCGGCGATGAGGCCGGAGAGGTGCAGCACCTGGACCCCGTCCTTGCCGAAGAGCTTCTTCGTGTCGTAGTCCTTCGCATCGAGCGTGCGGCCGACTTCGCCGGCGCGGTCGTTCCAGACGCGGGGTGCGCGCAGGCCAAAGCCGGAGTCAGCGATGTTGAACTGGTGGCGGAAGCCCCACGGCCCGCCCTGCGGCACGTCGGGCCCGACGTACGCGATGTTGCGCGCCCGCAGCTGCGCCTTGATGAACGCCGCCATCGGCGACCCCTCGACGAAACGCGTCAGCACAAGGCATTCGCGTCCGAGGGAGCTTGTCACGTTGAGGACATTCGTCTCGGCACTCGTCGCCTGAAGGTAGAAACGATTCGAGTTGTGGACCGCCATGCGGTTTTCGGGGGTTATGCGAAGCCCCATCGAAGACACGCACGCCACGGCGTATTTCGCATTCTTCTTAACTTTCATGTTTTTCCTTTACAGTTCAACCTTCTTGTAATGCGGCACGAGGCCCTTCATAAAGCACCAGCCGACGATGTACGCGACGGCGCAGTAGCTAAAGAGAATCATGTAGCCGGCGGGCTTGCCGGTGTAGCCGCAGAAAGCGAACGCGTCGCCCTGCTCCGCCGCATACGTAAAGAGCTTGCCCGCGCACTTGTTCACCATGAAGCTACCGCAGCCGGCGGCGAACTGCGCGATGCCGGTCAAGGTGCCGATCGTCGACTTCGGGAACATATCGCCGACGACGGAATAGACGTTCGCCGACCACGCCTGGTGTCCGGCGCACGCGAGGCCGATCAGGATTGCCGGCCACCACGCGGAGAACGAGCCGAGGGGCTGCGCGCCGAGCGCGAGGAGCGGGAAGCACGCGAAGATGAACATTGCAACCATACGACCCTCGTAGGCGTTCATGCCGCGCTTGTCGACCATGTACGTCGGAATCTTGCAGAGATAGATCGAGACGAACGTGACGATCGCGTAAAGAGTGAAGATGAGCGCCATGCCCATTCCCGAATCGCTCTTGTACCCGAACTGGTCGGAGAGGTAGCCGGGAGTCCAGAAGAGGAAGAACCACCACACGCCATCGGTGAGGAAGCGGCCAAAGACGAGCGCCCACGTCTGGCGAAGCGAAAACGCCTTGGCGTAGGAAATCTTCGGTCCCTCTGACTCCTTCGCCGGCTCTGCGACAACGGGTTCAGCGCCTTCGTCCTGGTTGATGTACTTCAGTTCCTCTGGCGAGACGCGCGGGTTCTCGGCAGGCTTCTTGTAGAGCCAAATCCAGAAGCCCATCCACACGAAGCCAAGGGCGCCGATGACGATAAACGCCATTTCCCAGCCCCAGAACTTCGCGATGATCGGAATCGTGAGCGGCGCGGCAAGTGCGCCGACGGAAGAGCCGGAGTTGAAGATCGAGGTCGCGAACGCGCGGTCTTTCTTCGGGAAGTATTCCGCAGTCACCTTGATCGCCGCAGGGAAGTTGCCCGCCTCGCCGAGCGCGAGAACTGCGCGGCACGCGAGGAAGAGCCACACGGACGCCGTGATGCCCATCATGGCGACGAAGCCGGCGGCCTTGAGCGCGGAAGTGCCGACGCCGCACGCCGCGTGGAGGCACGCGCCGAGCGACCAGATGAAGATCGCCCACAGATACCCCTTCTTCGTCCCGAGCTTGTCGATGAACTTGCCGGCAAAGAGATTGCACAAGGCGTAGATGATCGAAAACGTCGCGGTAATCGTGCCGTAGTCGTTGTCGGTCCAGTTGAACTCCGGCGAGATAAAGTCCTTCCACGTGAGCGAGAGGACCTGTCGGTCGAGGTAGTTTACGGTAGTTGCAAAAAACAGCAACGCACAGATGACCCAGCGAAAGTTGGACATCTTAGAAGTTTGATTTTCGTTCATGTGGTAATTATACCAAATATAAGCCACCCACCGCCACATCGAATTCGCCAAAGTTCTTGACAAAAACGAGGCCTGCGCCCAACCTCGCTCGTTGACGGCGTCCGAAGGCTCCTCCTTGTCTAGTTCGTTTTTGATAGACTACCTTCCTGTTCCTGCGCAACAGGTGTTGCGATAGCCATTCCAATCGGGAAGGTGAAAAGAATGCTCGAAGGCCGATGGCCGTCGGCCTTCGAGCAATGGCGACTAGCCCGCATCCTCCTGGGCACGGCAATCCGACCCCGAGTTAGGGCGTCGCCATTTTGAGTGGTCAACAAACTGAAT
>Ga0310786_10006766_pt1 | contig 15139 bp, 17 predicted proteins | sample AusTroGonzalo_MG_FD_203881 | JGI IMG/M metagenome (GOLD analysis project Ga0310786, IMG submission 203881) | Bovine rumen microbial communities from tropical cattle in Woodstock, Queensland, Australia - Gonzalo_03 (v2) (version 2) | ecosystem: Host-associated > Mammals > Digestive system >... | reverse complement strand
CAGCGGTCGGCCCCATCGTTACAACTGCAACACCCGCGCCTACGCCAGCGTATCCTGGTGGAAAAAAGTAGTTGAACTCGGAGAAGAGATTTACAAAACACCTGAGAAATTTGCTCATGTATGTGATGGTAAAATAATGGCAACATTATTTTATGAGCCATCAACAAGGACGCAGATGTCTTTCCAGACTGCAATGATAAGACTTGGCGGACAGATAATAGGTTTTGATAATCCCGCCAATTCATCTGTTGCAAAGGGCGAGACCATAAAGGATACCACTAAGATCGTCAGCAACTATGCAGATGTTCTTGTTATTCGTCACCCAATAGCAGGTGCTGCAAAAGCAGCTTCACTTACTGCTGATTGTTCAGTAATCAATGCCGGTGACGGCGGACACCTCCACCCTACTCAGACACTTACTGATCTTCTTACTCTGAAAATTGAAAAGAAAACCCTTTCAGGACTTACTATAGGAATGTGCGGTGATCTTCTCAATGGAAGAACTGTTCACTCTCTCTGTAAAGCTCTTAGTATGTTCCCGAATAATAAATTCGTTTTCATATCCACCAAAGAACTTGGTATGCCTGCTTATATCAAGGACATTATCAAAGCTAACGGAAGCACATATGAGGAAATAAAAACTCTTGAAGATGCTATCGGAAAGCTTGATGTACTTTACATGACTCGTATACAACAAGAGCGTTTTTCAAGCCAGGAAGAGTACCTCGCACAGAAGAATACCTATATACTTGACAGAAAAAAAATGCTGCTTGCAAAAAATGATATGATTGTTATGCATCCGCTTCCGAGAGTTGATGAAATAACAGTCGATGTTGACGATGATACCCGTGCAATGTACTTTAAGCAGGCTAAATATGGTATGTATGTAAGAATGGCTCTTATAATGACTATTTTAAAAGAGAAAAAGCAGTCTGAAACTCTTAAAGGAAAAGTATTTGGCGGCGTTAAATGCTCAAATCCAAAATGTATCACCAATCATGAGGAGTATCTTCCTAAAAGCTTCCGTGCAAGCAGAGACGAAACTCTCCTTGAATGTGAATACTGTGATGAAAGAAAGCTTATATAATAAAAATCCGTACAGTTATACTGTACGGATTTTTATTCCAAACTATTTTTTGTGTTCTATTTTATCGAGCGTTTCATCAAGTATAGCTTTTCTTAGCTCTGTCAGCCAATCAGAAAACGCCACAGTGTCAAAAGCATAGGTTTTATTAAGCTCAAATTCATTTTCTGACCATGTATCTATTGGGGCTTCGTTATGCTGTATCAGAGCTTCAAGCTTATCAAGTGCTTTGAAAATCTTTGCTTCTTTTGTTGACTGCTCGTTAATTTCATCAAAAATTTCGGTTAGATCAACTGAAATATCTGAAGGAAGTACTTGCATCCAGTTATTTAAAAGTGCATCTTCATTTTTTCTGTCACTGTTTGTTTTGACAAATGTCGGAATATCACCTGTAAAACATTCTCCTAAATCATGTACAATACACATTTTTATGACCTTATCAATGTCAATATCAGTAAATTCGTTCTTTAGCAGTAAAGCCATTAGTGATATTCTCCAGCTATGCTCTGCAACACTTTCTGTTCTTCTGTTTGATGTAGTACAATGACGTAGCGTGTCCTTTAGCCGTTCAGCAACATGAAGTATTTCCAAATACACTTTTACATTCATATTTTACTCCTTTTATTAACTAATAAAGCGATAGGCACATTGGTCTATCGCTTTTCGATCATACTGTTGCATAAAGATTTGTTTCCCATGCAGGGATATAGAGTTGATGTCTTATATACAGCTTATAAGATGGATTAAGCTTCTTGATAAGCAATGGGAGCTCAAATATATCTTCATTTCTGTGATAAAGAGACACCATCATCTTTGGAGAATAGTGTGATATAGTGAGTGCGGCTCCCCATATAGCCTCACGCTCGAACCCCTCAACGTCCATTTTTATAATGGTTGCGGGCTTTTTAGCGAGTATACTGTCAACAGAAAGTGCACCGACCATATTCTCGGAACCTGCTGTAATGGCAGACTGCCTTCCAGCTTTTGAAGCAAACGGAAGCTCGGTATCTACGCACCATGCAGCTGAATTGAATGCATAAACATGAGGCATATCATCTACAAATTTTGCAAGCTTCTTGAAATTCTTCTTATCTGGCTCAAGAGCATATATGGAAACATATTTACCATGCGTAAACTCAAGAAGTTCTTTTATAGTATCTCCGTTATATGCACCAAGATCAACATAGACTTCATTAAGATTGGGCTTGATTATTTTCTTGTATATATCAGCCTTTGATGAAGTAACCGCGGACAGGTATTCGATCTTGCCACTTATTTTAAAATTTATAATATTAGCATAGACCTTTCTTGAATAATCATCTGCAAGACAGTCATATACCTGTTGTATCTTATCGGCATTTTCAAGGCAATATTCGTAAGTAAATAGTCCCCTGCCGACTACAGGCACATCAGGAACATAAAGAGTGTGCTTTGAAGCAATCATATGGATCTTATCAACGATTTCCTGATAACCTGCCGCAAAAGCAAGTACAACAACAAAATCGTCTACAGCTTCTTCAATTTCTGAAAGCTTATGAACTCTGTAACCTTCGAAAGAATGTCCGCGTACAAAATCATCACTTGCAAAGATTCCTGCTACAGTTATATTTTTTTCACGGAAAACGGACATTATTTTTAATGCTCCATCTCCCATTCCGTAGATAAAAATAGGACGTTTTTCAGCTCTTAGCCTGTCCCAGCTGGATTGTTTTTCTGTTATAAACGAGAGCATTCTCCCAATCACCTCTGAATTTAATAATCTCCGTCTTGATCATGTGCATCATCATAATCGTCACAATGATCATGACCATGCATACTCATCATATCTCTTCCTCTAATGCCATATTTATCACGCATTATATTGAGATACTTATCAATAAGCTCAGAAACCTTTCTGACATTTTTTATACAATGTACCTCCTTGGAAGGAGTATCTGCATCACGACTGTATATAATAATAGTGCCGCAGTTGACAAGACGCTGAAAAAAAGGATATTTAACTTTTTTATCAGTTATCTTATAAAGATCTATCTCATCTTCGTCAATATTTAAAAAGCCTGTACGTGTAATAAATTTTGTTTCAGTAAGAAAATAACGTGTAAATGTTAGGGGCAGACCAAAAATAGAACGTTTTTTGTCTGTCCATACATATTCAAAATCATTTTTTTTCATACATTTATCCTCCAATTCATAAACAGGCAGACTTTTATACAACTATTTTATCACAAATTCGACCAATAGTCAACCATATTTTGTACGAAAACGGTATACTGTATTGATACAAAGTGCCGAAAAAGAAAAGCTCCCATACGGGAGCTTTATTAAGATCACTTCTTTTTCTTCTTCTGAGCGGGCTTTGCCGAAACGTGCTTAACAGGAGCAGCAGTCTTTTCAGGAACCTTATCCGGAACATTTTTATTTGATGATTCAAGGAATTTGTATATACAAGCAGCAAGTGCAGCTCCAACAAACGGTCCTACGATAAATACCCAAAGATCACTGAGAGCGTCACCACCTGCTAAAAGAGCAGGACCAAGGCTTCTTGCAGGATTTACAGATGTACCTGTAAGACCAATTCCGAAAATATGTACCAGTGTAAGTGTAAGACCGATAATAAGTCCGCCGAAAGAACCGTGTTTAGCCTTCTTTGAAGTTACGCCAAGGATAGTCATTACAAAAATAAATGTGAGAAGTATTTCAACAAGAATTCCTGCACCGGCACTTCCGTTTACACCGCCGAGCCCGTTTGAACCGTAACCTCCTGTCTTATCAACAACGTCTCCAAGGTCGAAAATAGCTTTTAAAACGCCTGCACCCGCAATTGCTCCGATGCACTGCGAAACAACATAACCAATGAATTCAGTAAATGTCATTCCGCCGCTGAGAAGAACGCCTAAGGAAACAGCAGGATTAATATGACAGCCCGAAATATTTCCGATACAATATGCCATACCAACAATAACAAGACCGAATGCAAGTGCAGTAAGGATATAGCCGCCTCCGTTAACAGCATCACATCCAACAAGCATCGCTGTTCCACAACCGAGAAGAACGAGCACGAACGTTCCTATAACTTCTGCGATATACTTTTTGATTGATTCCATTATTCTTCCTCCTTAATAAATCGTTATCGGTTATCCGATAAGTAGATTATATCACCTTATATACATTTTTGTCAATGTTTTCAGCGAAAAAATCATTAAAACATAAAGAAAACAGCCATAATATAGCTGTTTTCTTTTCATATTTCCGTTGGCTTTGTGCCAGGGTATGTCTTTTTATCATGGATAATTCCATATATTACGATCAAAGTAATACCAATAACTGCTAAAGCAATGTGTACAGCCATAAATGCTTCTGTATATCTGTACATCATACTTGTAAAGGCAGTAAATACAGCAGCCTGCTTTATGGAAAAGGAATCATAAAATCTTGTTGTCAGCAAATATATGCTTGGGCAGCTTCCGAGAACACCTGCAATAAGTGAACATATGCCGCACCAGTACATCGTTACTATCTTCTTTTTTCTGTTTACAAAAATAAGAAGCAAAATAAGAATAACATTTGCAGACAAAACAGCAGCCGTCATCAATATTCTATATGAATAAATTTTTGAAAGCTTTGAAAGCACTCCGTGATTATCCATTGCTGCAAACTTGTAAACATCACAGTATGACCCGATAGATGCATAAGCACTTTCTTTGCTTTTTCTGAGTTTTAACTCAAATTTATCATCTTTTTCATATCCGTTTTTTTCGGCAAAATCATTGAAAAAAACTTCGATATTATTTTCCAGTTGTTTATTCTTCGGAAGCGACATATTAATTTTACTGCGGCTTTCAAGTGCATCAAACGCTGCATTTATATACGCTTCCTCACATGATCTGATATATGAGTTATTAATTGCACTCATATATACATCAGCAGGGATGCCTGTTGTATTATATTTATCTTTATAATACTTTTCTATCTCGGTATATATCTTCTGATCAAGCTTTTGCCTTGAAGCAAGGTCGTTAAGTTTCTTACCCGTTGCATTTATATCAATAAGAAGAATAGCCGAACTTCCGATAAGTGTAAACACCAGAATGACAGAAAAGACAAGCGATAAGAGATATGTGACCGGTTTTCTCAATTTGTCAACGCCTCCCCTGCTTTTTTATAGAATTTCTTCTCTGTAGGCTCGCATACAACACCGATACGTTCATCTGCACTTCCAAGAACATTGCGTTTACAGGTATAAAGCGTAAGCTTTGACTCGTACGATGGTGCAACGTATTTACCGTCTTTTTTATTAAAGGATATTTTTTCTGTAACTTCGTATCTGAATTCACCGAAAGTAGTATTCAAAGTAACGGTATCACCTTTTTCCAGCTTGTAAAGCTCAGAGAAAAAAGTATCCTCGTGAGCACTTATAACAGTATTTCCTGTCTCGCCTATCACTACAGAGCCTGATGACTGACAAGCGCCGTGCTCAAAAAGCTCAGAGCTGCTTCCCCAGTAAACAGGGATAGATATATCAAAAGCCGAGCATTTCATTACAGCATACATCTCACCGAATTTAGGACGTATAACTTCACCATTATCAAAGGTTTCACCGTTGTACTCTTCAATAATATCGTTATCCCGTAATACAAGACCTGAACCCGCTGCTTCGGGAGTGGTTTTCAGCTCGTCCATAAACGCAAGATTAAGATATACTTTAAGTTTATCATATGGCTTTATAATCACTATGAGCAATATTCCGATGCAAAGAAATAACAGAATGAATGGTGTGATTATATGAACAAAGGAATTTCCTTTTTTTGTATTTTTATCCATTATTGCTCCGTTCCCTCAGATCTCATATGACGTATCAATAAATAAACGGCTGTGAGAGCGGTTCCTATCAGTAAACCTGCCGCAGCAAGAATTCCTCTGCGATCATATCCAGTATCTTCTACAGCTGCGCCTGCTGTCGAAATATTTACAAGCTCTCCTTTGTCATTGCGCATTGCAAGGGTAAGAGAATCGTCAGTCAACTCGTCTACTGTTATATTAAGTCCCATTTCCTCTGCTGCCTGAGAGAGTTTATCAACGATCTGGATCTTTTTGTCTGCAGGGCTCTGCTTCATAAGACTGCGATATTCTTCCGGACTTAAATCATCAATAAAAGCTTGTTGCTGTACAGGTGGAAAGGATTGTAAATAAGCCATTTTCTCATCATATGACATCTGTATAAATGCTTCACGGCTAATTCTTGTAAAAGTTGAGCCGTCACTTGCAGTAAGTGTAATAAGAGTAGGATCTGTAACAGGATCATCTTTCTTATCATTGCTTATAACAGCTGTTGTTGTAACTACAGGTTCAACCAACTGAGGTCCTGTTGTTATTATCTGACTTCCAGCTTCATTAAGCTTTTCGATAGCCATATCAAGACGTTCTGACGGATAATCACCAGGATGAGAATAATACTCATTATATCCTGCTTGAATATCTTCTTCAGAATATCCATAGGATCTTGCAACCGCCGCAACATCATCTACAGTTGTTGCATATGCAGAAAAACCACATGAAAACATTACGCCAACAACAAATGCTGAAGCTATAAATGGAACATAAGCTTTTTTCATGTTAATCCCTCCTGTATTAATATACCTATTTATTATAACTGTTTATCGGCATTTTGTCAAGGCAAGTAACAATATAAACAAAAAACCTCACGAATAAACGTGAGGTTTGTCGTATGGCGTGCCTGGAGGGATTCGAACCCCCGACCTACTGGTTCGTAGCCAGTCACTCTATCCAGCTGAGCTACAAGCACATCACTTGACGACTTAAATATTATATCATGTTCATGATAAAAAGTCAAGCTCCAAAAATAAAAACAGCGTTTTATACTAAATTATCATTTCAAAGTTTGATATATTAGCTCTAACATAAAAATAATAAAAACAGCTTGACATCTTGCTTAGAATTTGATATAATTAATTTTGTTGTGAGACATTAGCTCAGTCGGTAGAGCATACGCCTTTTAAGCGTAGGGTCGAGGGTTCAAATCCCTCATGTCTCACCAGCGCAAATTGCGCTCTAAAAATCGCGTTTCAAAAGAGAAACGCGATTTTTTATAACCAAAGCGAATATAAACTGTTTTAAACGTTACATAATACTTTCTTTTTATAAGCAAAAAACTGACGAAGCATAGCAACGTCAGTTTTTTATGTTATTAGCCAAAATATCTCTTGAGAAGTCCTTCAAAAGCTTTACCATGACGAGCTTCATCTTTTGCCATTTCATGTACTGTATCATGAATAGCATCAAGATTAAGCTCCTTAGCTCTTTTTGCAAGCTTGAGCTTACCTTCTGTAGCACCATGCTCAGCAGCAACTCTCTTTTCAAGGTTTTCCTTTGTTGAAGAAGAAAGAACTTCGCCAAGAAGCTCTGCAAACTTAGCAGCATGCTCTGCTTCTTCATAAGCAGCTTTTTCCCAATAAGCACCGATCTCAGGATATCCTTCTCTGTATGCTACTCTTGCCATAGCAAGATACATACCTACTTCTGTACATTCACCGTTAAAGTTTGAACGGAGTCCTTCGATTATTTCAGTATCTGTTACAGCCTTTGCAACTCCAAGCTCGTGCTCACAAGCAAAAACAAGCTTTTCTCCAGCTTCCTTTTCAATGAATTTTGAGCCTGGCACACCGCACTGTGGACATTTTTCAGGTGGTGCATCTCCTTCGTGAACGTAACCGCAAATAGGACATACGTATGTTTTCATGTTTATTACCTCCGTTTAATTATTATTAAAAAGTCTGAAAACGGTGTTGTACCGCTGTTACAGACGATTATACTGAATGCTTTACTCTGTCATGTTCTTCAGCACGTTTTCCGTCATTGAAACGGTCAAGAGTACCTACAAGATATCCTGTTATCCTTCTTATTCTATCAAACGGAATATCTTTTGCAAAATCATACTGGAGATCGACGTAATCACCGTCTGTCTTTACAGTCATTCCGAGTATTTCTCTGTCACTGTATTTCTTTTTTCCGTAATCAATATATGCGTTGATCTCGTCCTGTGAAAGCTGTTCACCTATAACATTTACCTTCATTGTAATGACCTCCGTTAGAATAGTGTTGACTTTTGTCTGAATATATTGTATCATAAAGAAAAAGAAAAATCTGTTGCATATGCAACACAAAGGAGTTTTTTATGTCACCCGAAAATAACATATTATTTAAAGGCATAGAACCTAAAGATTGTCACAGAATGATAGACTGCTTCAATGCAGAGATAAAGTCTTTCAAGCCGGGAGGAAGAATAATGGATTATTCCGACAATCCCGATAAGCTCGGCATTGTCCTTAACGGCACGGCTGTAATGGTAAGATATGATATAAACGGCGTGCGCTCTATAATGGAATCGCTTGAGGAGCAAAGCGTATTCGGAGTGTACTTCACTTTTACAGCCTCTCAGCGAAGCAGCATTGAAATAATTGCAGAAACAGACTGCGAAATTATGTTTGTAAAAAGATCTGAAATTACAAAAAGATGTGAAAATGCCTGTCATTGTCATTCAAAGGTCGTTGAAAACCTTCTGGAGCTTATGTCTGAAAAAGCAATATCTCTCAATGAACGAATAGAAGTGCTTAGTCAGCGAAGCATTGAGGAAAAGCTTATCAGCTGTCTAAGTATAATAGAAGAAAAAACACCTAAAGGAAAAGCTCCTCAGATACCATTCTCCACTACAGCTTTATCTGATTATCTATGTGTAAACCGCAGTGCGCTGCAACGTGAGATATCACGTTTAAAAAAATCAGGTGTACTGACTATAACAAAAAGAAAATTCAAGCTTGTAAGAAGTAATGATTCTGATATTTGACACTAATCTTTAAATATGATATAATATCATCTGTTGTATTTTATATGAAAGGAAACATACATAATGATTTGGGAAATAATAAAAACGATTATACTCGGCATAGTTGAGGGTATTACTGAATGGCTACCCATAAGCAGTACCGGTCATCTGATTCTTGTCGGAGAATTTCTTAACCTTGATAAATCAGACGAAATCAAGGAAATGGTCGATGTTGTTATACAATTAGGTGCCATTATGGCTGTTGTTGTTATATTCTGGAAAAAGCTATGGCCATTCGGAAAAAAGGATAATCTGCATCCGCTGAATAAATCGCCTTTTGGTCAGATGATAAAGACAGATATTTTCATGATGTGGTTCAAGGTTCTTGTAGCTTGTATTCCTGCTGCTGTAATAGGCTATTTGACCGAAGATTGGGTCGATAAGCACTTCTATAATCCTTGGACAGTTGCAATAGCACTTATAGTATTTGGTATAGCGTTTATTATAGTTGAAAACTGGAATAAAGGTAAAAAAGCCAAGATAAACACCATTACAGAACTTACATTCAACGCTGCATTCATTATAGGTTTTTTTCAGCTAATAGCTGCAATTTTCCCAGGAACATCTCGTTCTGGTGCTACAATAGTAGGTGCGCTCCTTATTGGCGTTTCACGTACCGTAGCTGCTGAATTTACTTTTTATCTTGCTGTACCAGTAATGTTCGGTGCAAGTCTCCTCAAGCTTGTAAAATTTGGCTTTGACTTTACCGGAAGTGAACTTGCTGTACTTCTTATAGGTATGGTAGTTGCATTTGTTGTATCTGTATTTGTTATAAAATTTCTTATGGATTATATTAAGAAACACGATTTCAAGGTATTCGGCTGGTATCGAATAGTACTCGGAATACTTGTTCTTATGTACTTCGGAGGAAAAGCAATAATGAAATGAAAAAAGCAGCTCGTTGAGCTGCTTTTTTATTCTTATTCAAAAGAATCAAGATCAATTCCTGCAAGAAGCTCCTTAAGTTCTGCAAGCTCATCTGCTGTAAGAGTTACGCCCTTACCCATTCTTGAATGATCCGGTGCCCATTCGCGTATATCATATTTGGGCTCATGCTCATTCCAGCTCACCATGTTAAGCTCTTTGGTCCAACCTTTGGCGTTCTCCGAAAGAACACCTAATTTTTCTGTGATCTCATATTTAAGTTCAGCCATTGTGATCTCTCCTTTCCAGATATGGCATTTTACCATTCAATTTGATATTATATCATAAAAAAAATGATTTGTCCATACCTAAAAAGCAAATTTTTTATATGGAAACTCTAAGATAATCAAGTGCTTTGCTGTAAAGCTGACAAGGATGCGTTTTCTGACTTATAAGTAATTCTGCAAACGCCACTGCATCTTCAATATTTCTCGAAAAATCAGCAATAAGTTCTTTCTGACCGTTTCTGTGATCTATTACCTCTACACCGTATGTAATTACTTCATCCTCGTATAATCTTATACGACCGCTCAATACTCTGTAGGCGACCTTATTATCACTGAATATCTCCATATATATGGTTTTGTCTTTCACCTCATGTTTAATTCTTTTTACTATCCCGAACATTTTTTTGCTCCTTTCTTTGTTTATAATGTCTGCTGACATTTATATTATAGCATCACCAGAAGCAGATGTGAACGGGTATTTTTTTGTAAAAAGCATTTTTTAAAGTAAGGTTTTGCCGAAAAAGCTCATCAATAACGATGAGCTTTAACTTTATTATTCCATATCCTTTATCTGCATATATATATTCTGCATCTGTAAATCGGTCTGAGCGATCCTTTCGGCGCATTCTTTAAGCTCGGCTGATATCTCAGGCGGTATATCAGCGGTAGTTTTATATTTGAGCTGATGCTCAAGACTTGCCCAAAAATCCATTGCAATAGTACGTATCTGTATCTCTACAGGGGCATATTCTTTATGAGTAGATAAATAAACAGGAACATTTAATATCATATGATAGCTTCTGTATCCGCTTGGTTTCGGATTTTTTATATAATCCTTACGTTTTATCACAATAAAATCATCACGTCTTGAAAGCATTTCGACAATAGCGTAAATATCAGTGATATAGTAGCAAGTCACTCTTATTCCCGCAAGATCGAGAAGGTTTTTTCTGGCAGCTTCTGTTGATATAGGAAGATCTTTTTTCTGAAGTTTACCTATTATTGACTGAGGTGATTTCAGACGACTTTCTATATTATGTATAGGATTTCGCTGGAATTTGACACTAAACTCGTTGTCAAGTATCCCAAGATATGTTTTTACAACTTCAATTGCAGAATCATAAAGATGTGAAAGCTGTAAAAAATCGTAGAAAACGTGTGCAAATTTCTCCTTTACAGACTCACTGTCATCTGCGAGTGCAGGCAGATTGTCAAAAGCTTCAATATAAAAATCCTTCTCGCTCATTATATATCCATCCTTTCTTTCCCAAAATGAAGATCAATCCTCACCTTCTGTATATTCAAATCGTTCTGTACCTTTATCTGCTTTACTGAACTGCGTTTTATAAAGCTCTGTGTACACTCCTCCGAGGTCAACAAGCTCACTGTGCGTTCCTCTTTCAGAGATAATACCATCCTTGATGACAAGTATTTCATCGGCAGCAAGTATAGTTGATAACCTGTGTGCGATAAGTATACTTGTTCTTGATGAGATAAGCGGCTCTATAGCATCCTGTATCTTTTGCTCGGAAATTGAGTCAAGAGCAGATGTAGCTTCATCAAATATCATAAGAGCAGGATCCTTTAGCAGAACACGTGCAATAGAAATGCGCTGTTTTTCACCGCCTGAAAGCTTTAAGCCGCGGTTTCCTACTACAGTATCAAGTCCATTCTCCTGCTTTTCGATAAATTCATATATATTAGCCTGTTTGCAAGCGTTTATAAGCTCTTCTTCCGTTGCATCAGGCTTTGCATACAGAAGATTTTCACGGATAGTGCCGTTAAAAAGGTATGTTTCCTGACTTACTATACCTATATGACTGCGTAGATAAGCAAGATCAAGCTTTCTTACGTCAGTACCGTCAAAAAGTACAGTTCCTGCCGTAACATCATAAAGACGAGGTATAAGATTTACAAGTGTACTTTTTCCTGATCCCGAAGGTCCTACAACAGCAATACACTTTCCACTTTCAAGAGAAAAATTGATATCGTTGAGTATCTGACGTTCTTTATCATAGTAAAAGCCAACATTTCTGAACTCTACTCTCCCCTCCGGAGTTTCCGAAGGAATAACAGCATCAGGAGCATTCTCAATCTCAACAGGCATATCGTAATACTCGAAAATACGTGTAAACATAGCCATTGAGCGAATCCAATCCACCTGTATATTGAGAAGCTGATTTACAGGACCGTACATTTTTCCAAGAAGTGCAACAAGCACAGTTATATCACCAACTGTAAGATCAGAGTCAAACTTCATCATAAGTATGCCTCCTGCAAGATATATCAGCATTGGTCCAATACTCGAAAAAGTTGTAAGAGCTACTCTGAACCAGCGTCCGGCCATTCCTTCGCGTATATTAAGATTTATCATTCTACGGTTGACATTTTCATATTTTTCGTATTCTGTCTTTTCCATACCGAAAAGCTTTACAAGCAGCTGACCGCTTACAGACATAGTTTCGTTGAGAATACCGTTTATATCATCGCTGCAAGCCTGTGACTCCTTTGTTATAGACCATCTTGTTTTTCCTGCGCTTCTTGTTGGTATGGCAAAAAGGGGCACTACAAGCATACCTACAATAGCAAGCACCCAGTTTTGCCTGAACATTACGATCAATGCAACGATAAGAGTGATTGAATTTGAAAGTATACTTGTTAAAGTATTGGTTATTATCTGCTGTACACCTGAGATATCACTGGTCATACGGGTTATAATGTCACCCTGATTATTTGAAGTAAAGAATCTTTGCGACATTTTTTGCAGATGAAGATACATTTTATTTCGCATATCATAGGTTATATGCTGAGCAATCCATGTATTCATGTAGCTTTCAAGCACACCTATCAAATTTGCACCAAGAGTAACCGCAAGAGATAAAACAATAAAAAATATTAATTTCTTCAGACTGCGCCCTATCAATCCTTCATCAATTATCTTTCCTGTAAGAACAGACGGCAACAACCCGAGAGTTGATGATATAACGATCGCAATAAGTACGATCAGCATTTGTTTCCAGTACGGCTTTAAATATGAAAAAATCCTTTTCAGCAGTTTCTTAGTGACTTTAGGTCGGTTTTTCTTTTCCTCATCTGTAAGATATCCCATTCCACGCGGTCCACCAACAGGCGGCATAATGATCAACTCCTAAATAAAAATTTTTTCTATTTCTTTATTGCATTTTTTTCGTGTCATTTGTTTTTTTATTTTAGTGCTTCAAGAATTTTGTTGACAGCTCCGTAATTATCGCCTTTTGACGATAAATTATTTGCATCTTTAAGAGCTTTTTCTATATCAGAAGAAAGCTTTTCTTCCGATTTTACAATAATTTTACTCGAAATCGTATCAAGCATGAACATTATTCCATTTTTATCTTTATATTTACGATCATAATACTGTTGAAGTATCTGTTCATTAGTTGTATCAGAGCCATTATGCGAAGCGATAAGAGTAACATCTTCTTTAAGTGAAGCAAGTGTTTTTTCTATTTTACTTGTCTGTCCAGCATCAAAAACCTGAGCATTATCTACAATATGCATAGAACAAAGCTCTCCAAGCTGCAAAAGGCGCATGATGGCTGAACGGTAATCGCCATTAAAAATATCCTTTGTTTCCCAATAAACAGCGTTATATTCGTCTTTATCAGATATATTGTACAAGCATGATCCCGATCTATATATGGAATCATAATTTGTATCATTATTTATAAGAACAATAAGCCCGCTTCCCTTTCCTTCGTATAGCCTGTTGAATTCTTCGGCAGCAAAGTCATAAGGTAATTTACCTTCAAGATCATTAACAGTAATAACTGCTACATTTATAAGCATTTCCTTATAAAGCCAGCCTGCATAGTCGTTACACGCCTTTAAGGTCTCCGCATCAAGAATACCGGCTTTGTCAAAAATATATGTTCCCTCAGCTGTATCTACATCACGTTCGGTAAATGGCTGGCTTGTTGCTACCGTATGCTTTTCATAACTGTTATCACTGCTTTTGGAGGAGCAGCTACTGAAAACAAGCCCTAAAGAAGCCGCAAAAATCATTGCAGATAAAATTTTTTTCAAAAAAATCAGTCCTCACTATTGTATTCTCTCTTATATTTTAGTATAATTTAATTGAAAAATCAAGTACGACGCATTAGTTTATATATATAACTTTAAAGGAGGATATTATGGATTATAGAGTACAGGGAAATGATATTATCGTATACGAGCCCGATCTTGATCTTGATGAAACTCTTGACTGTGGACAGGCATTCCGCTGGAAGAAAATACCTTCCGATTATTTGTGTACATATGAAGGTGCTTTTGTTAATGATAAGCTAACAGTTTCACAAACCGATAAAGGAAGTTTTATATTCCATAATACTGACGAAAATGATTTTATCTCCAGATGGATTAGCTACTTTGACTTTGAAACTGATTACTCAGAGCTAAAGAAAAAATTTTCAGAGGATCAAACTCTCTCAAAGGCTTGCGAATTTGCAGGAGGAATTCGTCTGTTAAGACAGGATAGCTGGGAATGTCTTATTTCCTTCATTATTTCCCAGAACAACAATATTCCGAGAATAAAAGGTATAATTGACAGACTTTGTGAGAAATATCATGGTAAGTTTCCTGATAATGGCAAGCTTTCGATTGAAACTCCCGAAAGTCTCGCATATCTACGAAGTGGATTCAGAGCAAAATACATTGCAGATGCTGCGTCTAAGGTAGCAGATGGATCAATTGACCTATCAGCTATCTCAAAAATGCCCATTGACGAAGCAAGAAATGCATTAAAAACCATAAAAGGTGTAGGGCCAAAGGTTGCAGAATGTGTGCTTCTTTTCGGAATGTACAGAACAGAAGCATTTCCTGTTGATGTATGGATAAAAAGAGTGCTTGCGGAGTATTATCCTGATGGATTTCCCGATTTTGCAAAAAAAGAGGCAGGGATCGCTCAGCAGTATCTCTTTCATTATATACGAAGCATTTCAAAACAAAGTTAATAAACACTTTGTT
>Ga0310786_10006765_pt1 | contig 15140 bp, 11 predicted proteins | sample AusTroGonzalo_MG_FD_203881 | JGI IMG/M metagenome (GOLD analysis project Ga0310786, IMG submission 203881) | Bovine rumen microbial communities from tropical cattle in Woodstock, Queensland, Australia - Gonzalo_03 (v2) (version 2) | ecosystem: Host-associated > Mammals > Digestive system >... | reverse complement strand
GATTATACGAACGAGGAAGGTCCTTATGAGATCAATAATACTAATACTCCGGGCGTAAGGACTCCGAACGTTCCCGTAGGTCTGACCGAAAATCTGGGCGGCAACATAGTTGGAAAACCCAGAGGAAGTAACGTGGCCACCGCTATGAATACCGGAAATCAGGTCAGAAACGGATCCGATGAGATAAAGATCAATACAAGAGAAGAGCATGAAGGGTTTAGTGAGACAGAAGGCCGTAAGCTCAAGATGCAGGGCGTATCTTCAAATGACTCGTCACCTGATATCCCTCAAAAGCCTTTACGCGGAAAGGTCGATATCTCAAATATGATCGCACCCTCCAAGATCCTTGATCACGAACCTAAGATGATCAATCCGAATAACGATACTGTCTTGAAGGAAAAGGCCCATAAGCTTGAGCAGACTCTTAAGAGCTTCGGAATTGAGGCAAAGGTAGTTCATATCACTCACGGTCCTACGATTACCAGATTCGAGGTCACTATCGCAACGGGAACAAAAGTTGCCAAAGTCTTAAACCTCGAAAACGATATCCAGCTTTCTATGGCGGCATTATCCGTCCGTATTGAAGCTCCGATCCCGGGAAAAAGTGCTATCGGTATCGAGATCCCTAATGACAAGCCTTTGGGAGTTAAGTTAAGACCTCTTCTCGAGACGGCGGAATTTAAAAACAGCGCTCCTCTTAATGTTGCTCTGGGACGTGATATTCCGGGAGATCCGATGTACTGCAACCTTTCAAAGATGCCTCACCTTCTTATCGCGGGTGCAACCGGTTCCGGTAAATCAGTATGTCTTAATACCATACTTGTAAGTATCCTTTGTAAGGCATCTCCAAACGACGTCCGTCTGATTATGGTCGATCCCAAGGTTGTCGAGCTTCAGGTCTATAACGACATACCTCATCTCATCATGCCTGTCGTTACTGATTCCAAAAAGGCTGCAAATACCCTGAAATGGGCTGTTATCGAGATGGAAAGAAGATATTCTCTTTTTGCTGATGCCAATGTAAGGGATCTTGAGGGATTTAACGAATATTCGAAACTGAATTCGGATCCGACTCTTCCTTTGATCCTTATCGTTATAGATGAGTTTGCTGATCTGATGCTCGTTGCGGCAAAAGAAGTCGAAGAGCAGGTCTTAAGGCTTGCAGCCAAGGCAAGAGCTGCGGGAATCCATCTGATCCTTGCTACCCAGAGACCTTCTGTCGATGTTATAACGGGAGTTCTGAAAAGTAACCTTCCTTCAAGGATCGCTCTTCAGGTTGCTTCAGGTGTCGATAGTAAAACCATCCTTGATCAGCCGGGTGCGCAAAACCTTCTCGGTAAAGGTGATATGCTCTATCTTCCTTCTTCCGCTCCAAAGCCTATCAGAGGCCAGTGCGCTTACGTATCTGATGTGGAAGTTGCCAAGATAACCAATTATCTTAAGACAAAATTCGGTCCTTTATATGATGATGATATCATCAGGGCTATAGACTGTCAGGTTGAGGGATCTTCTGCAAATACGGAGACTTCAAACGGTTCTTCAGGCGGTAATAGTGAAGATGATCTTCTTGAAGCAGCAGTTGAGGTCGTTTTAGAGCAGAAAGTAGCGAGCGTATCCATCCTTCAGAGAAGATTAGGTGTCGGTTATCCGCGTGCGGCGCGTTTGATCGATGTTATGGAGCAAAAGCACTATATAGGTCCTTTCGAGGGTTCCAAGCCCAGAAAGGTGTTGATAGATCCTGCCCAGTGGTTGGAGATAAAGGCTAGGAACGGTAATTAAATGAACACTTTCTTTGATGACATCGATCTTGATAACGGTCGGGACCTCGCTTTTGAACTGGTCGAACTTCTTAAGAAAAAGAATCTTAAGATAGGATTCGCTGAAAGCTGTACCGGCGGGCTTATATCGGCAGGTATCGTTGATATTCCGGGTGCTTCCGATGTTTTTTACGGAAGTATAGTATCTTATGATAACAGTATCAAGGAGAAGTGTCTCGGAGTATCAAAAGAGGTTCTGGAGACAAAGGGTGCAGTTTCCTATGAATGTGCCATGATGATGGCCGAAGGTGCCAGAAAAGCACTGGATACTGATATTGCGGTCTCTGTCACGGGCATTGCAGGTCCGGGCGGAGGAACATCCGAAAAGCCTGTGGGAACGGTCTTTATCGGTTATTCGGACAAAGACGGTTCCGAGAGTATAGTTACCTTTTCGGAAGGTGACAGAAATGAGATCAGAAAGGTTACGTGCTTTAAGGCATATAAATATGCTTTAAGTAAGCTTACGATATGAGTGAAGTAAAAGACAGGGGCAACAAAAGTACAAAGAGCATGGCGATAGCCACTGCCATTGTGATAGTCGGTCTGATCCTTTCAAAAGGAACCGGTTTTTTGCGCGAGCAGCTGGTTGGTATCAAATACCATAATGATCTATACCGTGATGCATATACTTTGGCTTTTACTTTCCCTGATTTCTTCTTCAATCTTCTTATAGGCGGATCTATCCAGTCTGCGATAACCCCTTCATTGGCTGCAAAGATCAATGAAAATAAGGAAAAAGAGGGAATAAGGACCGTAAGTATCTTTATCTCCGTCTTCTCCGTATTGATGGCAATTGTCTGCACGGTCGGATTCATCTTTTCCAAGCAGCTCTTCAGTATCTATGCTCCCGAAAAGGCTACGCCCGAGATGATATCACTTGCATCTCAGGCAGCAAGGCCTCTTTATATCCAGATCTTCTTTATGATGCTGGCAGCATTATCCATAGGTATCCTCAATGCCTATAAGAGATTCGGTTCGACTTCATTCGGCCCGACTATCTACAATATCTGCGTTGTTCTGTCGATAATCATATTTGCAGGCGATTCCCTTAAGAGCCTGGTTCTTTGCATGGTCGGTATAATGGCGGCTGCTCTTATCTATTTTGTTTTCCAGTACTGCGTCGGGTTCGATAAGCTGAAGAAGATAAGATTCAATTTTAAGCCTAATGACCGGGAATTTCTGGTGCTCCTTAAGAGAGCCATTCCGATCCTCATATCTGCTTCCATAGTTCAGATCAACACTCTTACACTTAACCGCTTTGCAATGCAGATGGAACAGGGAACAAACTATGCTCTCCGTAATGCCATTACCGTATGGCAGCTTCCTTACGGTATATTTGCCGTTGCCGTAGGTAATGTAATGCTCCCGTCATTGGCTTCGCTCTATTCATCCAAGAAATATAAGGAAGTATCGGAACTGCTTTCATCCAGACTTAAGACTGCTCTTTTCATGACGATACCTTCGGCAGCCTTCTTATTTGTGATGAGCAATGACACCATAAGAGCCTTTTTCAAATGGAGTTCTGCATATACCGAATATAATGTTCAGAGAGGCGGCATAATCCTGATGGGTTTCTCTTTTGCGATAATCGCCCAGACAGGCGTTCTCATGTTCAATCAGGCGTTCTATGCGATAGGAAAGACGAGAGCTCCGTTGTTTGCAGGCCTTATCAGTATGGTAACAAATCCGCTCTTCTGTTTTATTCTGGTAAAGATCGGTGCAGGGCCTATTTCTATGAGTATTGCTTATTCATTATCGAGCATTATCCAGCTTCTTATCCTCATATGGCTTTACTGTTCTGACAGAAGGATCGCTCCGGGAAATATCCTTTGGTTCCTTGTTAAGAGCTTGGTATGTGTCGCTTTGATGGTCATTGTCCTTGTTCTTCTTAATCAGTTTATACCGACAGGAGACGGGAAGATAATCCAGCTCGTATTTATTGCGATCAAAGGTGTCTTGGCCATTGCCGTATACTTTGCTTGTGCTTGCCTCATCAAGATGGAAGAAGCTCTTTATTGGATCAGAAAGGTCCTTTCGAGGTTTGGTAAGTCAGTATCATAAGTGTTACAATCAATAAAAAAGGATGTGACGCTTATGGATAAATATGATGAATTAAATAAGATAATCTCAGAGTCAGATCATATTGTCTTTTTCGGCGGTGCCGGTGTCTCGACTGAAAGCGGTATCCCCGATTTCAGATCAAAGGACGGTCTATATAATAAGCGTGACGTTCAGTTTGACGCTTATTCTCCCGAATATCTCTTAAGTTCCTACTGCCTTGATGATGAGCCCAAGGTCTTCTTTGAATTCTACAGACAGAAGATGAATGTAGAAGGCATAGAACCTAATGCAGCGCATAAGACTCTTGCACTTATGGAGCAGAAGGGAAAGCTCGACGGAGTCATAACGCAGAACATAGACGGACTTCATCAGAAAGCCGGAAGCAAAAATGTTCAGGAAGTACATGGTTCAACTTTAAGAAATTACTGCAGCAGATGTCATAAGAAATACCCTGCGGATTATATATTCAAATCCGATGAAGAGATCCCGAGATGTAAGATCTGCGGCGGAGTTATAAGGCCGGATGTTACATTATACGGCGAGGGGCTTCCGTCAGATGCCTGGAGGAATTCGATCAAGCTCGTGGATAAGGCCGATTGCCTTATCGTAGGAGGGACATCTCTCGTTGTTAATCCTGCCGCATCCCTTGCTATGGGATTCAGAGGTAAAAATCTCATAGTCATCAATAAGCAGCAAACTCCTGCTGACCGCCTTGCCACTCTTGTCTTCCATGAGAGTATTTCAGAAGTGTTAGGGAAGATAAAACTCTGATCTGTCCCGATATCTCCCGAAAAAGAACGTAAAAATCTGCCAACTGTCCCATTAATGAACGGATAGAGGTATATAATGATAAAAAAACGTATCATGTTTGCTTTTTTGAGTTGACAAGATGCATTATAACTAATAGAATTATTTACATAAGTAAAACAAACGTTCTTAATAACGGAGGACATTATGGCTAAGAAAAGTACCGGAAAATCAAGTGTAAGTCAGGTCTCATCAGATAATCATGAGCAGAGGAAGAAGGCTCTTGAAGCTGCTATGGCGCAGATCGAGAAGCAGTTTGGCCAGGGAGCCGTAATGCGCCTGGGTGACAGGGGAGTCCAGGAGATCGCGACTATTCCTACAGGAGCTCTTACTTTGGATGTTGCTTTGGGTGTCGGCGGTGTTCCGCGCGGTCGTATCATAGAGATCTTCGGACCTGAGTCTTCCGGTAAGACGACCGTTGCCCTTCATATAATCGCTGAAGCACAGAAGAACGGCGGTACTTGTGCATTTATTGATGCTGAGCATGCCCTTGATCCTGTATATGCCGGTAAGATAGGCGTTGACGTAGATAATCTTCTCTTATCCCAGCCTGATACAGGTGAACAGGCACTTGAGATTACCGAGACACTCGTCAGGAGCGGCTGCCTTGATGTAATCGTAATCGACTCTGTTGCTGCATTGGTCCCTAAGGCTGAGATCGAAGGCGAGATGGGCGATTCTCATGTCGGACTTCAGGCAAGACTTATGAGCCAGGCTCTTCGTAAGCTTGCTCCTGTCGTTTCCAAGTCCAGCACAGTCTGTATCTTTATCAACCAGCTCCGTGAGAAGGTCGGTGTCATGTTTGGTAATCCTGAGACTACTCCGGGCGGTCGTGCACTTAAGTTCTTCTCTTCTGTACGTCTCGATGTCCGTAAGACCGAGACATTGAGAAGCGGAACAGATGTAATCGGAAGCCATACAAGGGTCAAGGTTGTTAAGAACAAGGTTGCTCCTCCGTTCAAGGAAGCCGAGTTTGATATCCTCTATGGTGAAGGCATTTCCAATGAATCCTGCATAATCGATCTTGCAGTCGAGAATAATATCATCGAGAAGAGCGGATCCTGGTTTGCTTATAAGGGACAGAAGATCGCTCAGGGCAAGGATAATGCGAGACTTTATCTTAAGGAACATACTGAACTTCGTGACGAGATCGTTAAACTTATCAGAGAGTCCTATGAGCCTTGCGAACAGTTTATTGTCGAGGATGAAGCCGAGGAATATGATGACTCCATGGATAATGATGATGATATCCTTGGTATTGATCTCTGAGGCATATAGATATGTCAGATGAAATGCAGTTTTCTGTTATTGTATCTGAGACTATCTCACATATAGGTATTTCCAATTATTCCTCCGGGAAGATTTTTAACTATCTGACAAACAAAGGATACGACAGCGGATTATCGTCTGATGTCGTATCCGAGCTTGTCTCAAGGGGTTATATTGATGACAGGAAAGCATCTAGAAGTGTGCTTCTCCTTAGAACCGGCAAGAAGAGGGAGAGCAGGCTTCTGTCTCTTCAAAGGCTGATAAATGCCGGGATTTCCGAAGATATTGCGGAGTCTGTTGTCTCAGAACTTCCCGAAGACAGTGAACTTATAAAGGAATTATTTGATTCATCATTGCCTGCTGATTTTGATAATTCTGATGAGACTATGCATATAAAAGCATTGAAGCTCGCCAAACAGCGCGGCTTTACTCTTGAAGTTGCCCAAAAAGAACTCAAAAACAGATGATTATATAGTTAGATTGTCAAAGGATATTAATACGTAAGATCAATTCATTTTGGTATAATTCAAAAATGTGAGGTACCTTAATGAATAACGACACAAAAAAGATCAATATCTCTTTGATATCTCTCGGATGCCCCAAGAATCTGGTAGATTCCGAATGTATGATATCTCTGCTCGGAAGCAGGGATTTTGATGTTATTGAAGATATTTCCAAGGCTGATGTTGCCGTTATCAATACCTGCGGATTTATAGAGAGCGCCAAGAAAGAGGCGATCGATACTATCTTAAGTGTTGCTGATCTTAAAAAGCCTAATGGAAATCTTGATTATATTGTCGTTACCGGCTGCCTTCCGCAAAGATACGGTAAAGATATCCTCTTGTCCATGCCTGAGGTTGATGCTGTTTTAGGTACTTCTCATTATAAAGATGTAGCTGATACCATACTTTCATTATATAAAGACAAGGAAGCAAACAAGGAACTGGTTGATGAACCGGGCGGTATAGATCATCTTCTTACAGACAGATATGTTTCAACGGGAAGCTATGCTTATCTTAAGATCGGTGAAGGATGCCGTAACAGATGTTCTTTCTGCGCGATCCCTCTTATAAGAGGTAATTATATATCGAGGCCTGTCGAAGATATCGTGAAAGAGGCTGAAAATCTCGTATCCAGAGGTTTTAGTGAGTTGATCCTTGCTGCTCAGGATACTACTAATTACGGGATCGACTTCGACGGCAAGAGACATCTTGTCGGATTATTGAGGGAGATTACCAAGACAGAAGGTCTGTCTCTTGTTCGTATCATGTACGGATATATGGACGGTATAGACGATGAATTGATCAGTGAGATCAAGAATAACCCTAAGATAGCACATTATCTGGATATTCCCATCCAGCATGGCGATGATGAGATCCTTAAGATGATGAGGAGAAGAGATACTTCAGATAAGATCACATCGGTCCTTACAAAACTTAGAAAAGAGATCCCTGATATTATTATCAGGACTACGGTTCTTGTCGGTTTCCCGGGTGAAACCGAAGAGATGTTTAATAACCTTTTAGAGAAACTTAAGGTTTGGAGATTTGACAGATTGGGCTGTTTTTCCTATTCGCCTGAAGAAGGGACTCCTGCTTATGATATGCCCGGTCAGATCGACGAAAAGACTAAGGAGTTACGATGCTCCAAGGTCTATGAGACTCAGAAAGCTATTTCCGAAGAACTCAATAGAGCGAGGCTTGGTACTACTGTCAAAGTGACTATTGATTCGATTTCGGATGATGGTATATTTTATAAAGGTCGAAGCTACGGTGAGGCGCCTGATGTGGACCCTGAGATCTTCGTTGCCGCTACAGACAGCGAACTTACGGTCGGAAAGTCCTACATGGTGCGTCTTGTTGACAGTTCAGACTATGAATTAACGGGAGTGACTGTATGAATCTGCCTAATAAACTTTCGTTTTTGAGAATCATATTGATTCCTATCACGCTTTTGTTCATGCTTCCTATCTCTATATACGGGTTTGAACCGGGCGGATGGAATAATTTTATAAATAACTACGGTCTGTTCTTTGCAGGCATCGTATTTATAATTGCTTCTCTGACGGATATGTTCGATGGAAAGATAGCGCGTAAGTATAATCTGATCACCAATCTCGGTAAGTTTCTGGATTCTCTTGCCGACAAGATGCTCGTTATCGGTGTTCTTCTTGCTTTTGTTGAACTCGGAAGGATATCTGCATGGTTTGTAATGATAATCTGCCTTCGTGAGTTCATGGTTACCGGCATAAGGATGCTCGCTGCTCAGAAGGGTGAGGTAATGGCTGCCAAGATGATCGGCAAGGTCAAGACCACGTTCCAGATGATAGCCATAATCTTCCTTATGTTTGAGCCGACTCTTAACCTGATCTTCTGTTTCTTCGATCTTGATTTCAGCTTCCCGATCAGGGTAACAGGAGACGTATTATTCCTGCTCTGCGTTGTAATGACAATCATTTCGGGCCTTGATTATCTGGTTAAAAATATCAATTATCTCAAGGAGTCTGACTGATATTTTGATAGTAGAAATATTTTCCGTTTTTACTATTGACAATTTCGATATGTTACATTAAAAATGATTTGTAGGTTGTGAAACAATCTCGCTAACGGAGGTAAATTATGTCTAACGAAGAATTATTTCAGAATATTAAGCAAATGATCGTAAATCAGCTTGGTGTTGATGAGAGCATCATTACAATGGAGTCTTCCTTTGTAGATGACCTCAACGCTGACTCTCTTGATATGGTTGAGCTTGTAATGGCTATGGAGCAGGAATTTGACATTTCCATTCCTGACGAAGTTGCTGAGAGAGTATCTACTGTCGGAGATGCAGTTGAGTACATCAAGGGTTTGACAGAGTAATTTGTAGCTTTTTGATAATTCAACAGGCTGAATGTGCATTACGGCGCATTCAGCTTTTTTATTACGGAGGGGATAATGAATACTTTCGCCGAATTTGAGAAAGATCTGGGATATGAATTTCATGACAAAGAGCTTTTAAAGCTGGCTTTTACGCACACAACTTATGTTTTCGAGCATAAGGGTCATCATTATGAATCCAATCAGAGACTGGAGTTCATAGGCGATGCCGTTTTGGACCTGGTCATAGGCCGTAAGCTCTACGAGCTTGCCCCGAAGGCGGATGAAGGTTACCTCTCAAAGACCAGAAGCCTTATAGTCTGTGAGAGATCCCTGGCTTCTGTTGCACGGAAACTCAAGATCGGCGATCTTCTTTTGCTCGGCAGGGGCGAGACGATGTACGGCGGATCGGATAAGGATTCCACGTTGGCTGACGTAGTCGAATCCGTTGTCGCAGCTATCTTCTTTGATTCGGGATTTGAGGAAGCCGAGAGGGTCATCCTGTCGATTCTTGGCGAGACAATTGAAGATGCGGTCAAGGGGAACATCTTTCTTGATTATAAGAGCAAACTTCTGGAACTTGCGCAGAACAAGGGTGAGCAGCATAATGTCGTTTTCGAGATAATAGGTGAGGAGGGACCTGCTCATGACAAGGTCTTTGAGGCGCAGGTCATGGCTGACGGCATAGTGCTTTCCAGAGCGTCCGGCAAGAGCAAGAAGGATGCGGAGCAAAACTGCGCAAAGATTGCCATTGAAGAGTACAAAAAGCTTTTCGGAAACAAAAAATAAGTATGGTATAATCATATAGTTATTTTTTATTAAAGGATGAGCGGATGTTTTTAAAGAAACTGGAGTTACAGGGCTTTAAGTCCTTTCCCGAATATACATTGATCGAGTTTGACAGGGGCATGACTGCTGTTGTCGGTCCTAACGGCAGCGGTAAGAGTAATGTTACCGATGCGGTCAGATGGGTTTTGGGAGAGCAGAGCGTAAAGTCGCTCCGCGGCGGCAAGATGGAGGACGTTATCTTTAACGGAACCCAGTCCCGTAAGGCGATGAACTATGCCGAAGTCTCCATGACACTCGATAATTCCGATCATTATCTTAATTATGAATATGACGAGATCCAGATCACCAGAAGGCTCTACAGGTCCGGTGACAGTGAATATCAGATAAATCACGTTAATTGCAGGCTTAAGGATATTGTAGGCCTTTTCCTTGATACGGGTCTTGGTAAGGACGGTTATTCCATCGTCGGACAGGGCCGTGTCGACGAGATCTTGTCTCCTAAGTCAGAGGACAGGAGAAGAGTTCTTGAAGAGGCCTCCGGGATCGTTAAGTACAAGGTCCGTAAGGAGGAAGCCGAGCGTAAACTTGCTTCCACTGAGCAAAATCTCATAAGGATAGACGATATTCTGGCTGAACTGGGAGAGAGGATCGAACCTCTCAAGGAACAGTCCGAGAAGGCTATTGCTTATCATAAGGCGTATGAGAGCCTTAAGACCCTTGATATCGCACTTCTTGTACATAAGATCAAGACGGCAGATGAGGCCATGGGCGGTCAGGGTGATTACAGATTTAAGCTTGAAGACGATCTTCGTATTAACGAGGACCGCTATATGGCGATGCGTAATTCCAATACGGAGCTCATGAACAAGAAGGAGAAGCTCGAAGATCTCATTGAAGAGAAGCGTCAGGAACTCTCCGATATCGATGAGGAGAAGTATAATATCGTCTCCGACAATAAAGTTGCCAACGTTCAGATGGAGCAGCTCAAGATCAAGTTCGATAATTATGAGAGCGAAGAGAAGTCTCTGAGCGATGATATCCAAAGGCTCACCGAGGAATATGAATCCAAGATCGACAGAGCGCAGAAGCTTCTGGATGAAGCCAATTCCGAGAAAAAGAGGTCAGAGGAACTCACTAAGCGAAGGGATGAGCTCAATGAAGAGTTCAAGAAGTCAGCGAGCGCTCAGGATGATACCAGATCCAAGATCAGCGAGAGGACACAGGAACTCATCAACTATAAAGAGCAGATAAATACCTACGAGACAAAGATCTCGTCAATAGAGGAGAAGCTGTCGGAGCTTACTTCAAACAGGTTCTCTTATATCGCTCTCGAAAAGGAGCTTAACGGCCAGCTCGAATCTTCCGACAAGTTCTTCAAGGAGATGATCGAGCAGGAAGGCAATGTCACTTCCGACATGAACGAGAGAGAGGTGAAGCTCGCTGACCTCAAGAAAAAGGAATCCGAGCTTTTGGCCAAATATGAGAAGGACAATCAGAGATCGCTTCAGATAATGAGCCGTATCAAGGCTCTGACCGATCTCGAGAACCGTAAGGAAGGTTATCAGGAATCGGTTAAAAAGCTTCTCGAGTATTCCTCGTCTGATCCTTCGGCAAAAAGAAAGATCGTCGGGGTCTTAGGTGACCTCATTTCCGTCGATAAGGAATATGAGACGGCTATCGAGATCGCGCTCGGAAACAGCATCCACAATATCGTTACCAAGACAGAAGAGGATGCATCCGATCTCATTAAGGTCCTTAAGGAAAACAGGCTCGGCAGAGTCACTTTCCTCCCGATCGAAAACATCCGTTCTAGGGATCTCGAACATCATCAGATCGAGACGGCATCCGGCATGATCGGATATATCGGTATCGCATCTGAATTGACCGAACACGACAAAAAGCTCGATTATATCATATCCAATCTCCTTGGAAGGATCATCATATGTGATGAGATGGATAATGCCAGAAAGATAGCATCGAGGCTTAAGCATCAGGTCAGGATCATAACCTTGCAGGGTGATTCCATTAATCCCGGCGGATCTCTTACGGGCGGCTCTGTTCATAAGAATGCGACTGGTATCCTCGGAAGAGGCCGTGAGATCGAGGAACTCCGTAAGGAATATGACGAACTCGATAAAAAGCTGGCCGTCTCTGAAGCTGAGCGCCAGCAGCTCGATGAAGAGATATTCGGCATCAAAAGAGAGATGGAGCAGCTCGATGCACAGCTCAAGTATTTCAGCGTTGAGCGTGCCAAAGCTGAGACGCAGTATACAAATCTCAAGGAGCGCCTTGATGAGCTCTCCAAGCAGATCAAGCTCACTGAGGAAAACATAGGACTTATCTCCAAGGATAAGCTCAAGATGGCAGATGACCTCGAGGAAGCGAAGCTTGTTTTCGATGAGACGGAACAGGATCTTTCAGAACTTCGAGAAAACATCCTGCAAAGCGACTCCGAGTCCAAGTCTTATACCGAGAAGCTCGATAAGCTCCGTGACGATATCGCGGAGTCCGTATCAAAGACCGAGAGGCTTATTGCCGAGCGTAACGGTGAACTTCAGCTCGCTGATATCCTGAAGCGTGAGAAGAGTTCTTATGAGGAGAACCTGAACAGGAAAAAGCAGGATAAGGAAGAAGATCATAAGCTCGTTGAAGAACTTAAAGAAAAGATCGCAGGATTCGGCGGATTGCTCTCAAAGCTCGATGCTGATTCCGATTCCAAGCAGGCTGAGATCAAGGAACTCTATGACAGAAGGAGTGAACTTGAGAAGGATTCTGCATCATTTATCGATAAGCTGACTGACTGTCAGGATACGATCAACAGTATAAAGAACGAATTGACGCTCCTTACGGCCAAATATGAGCGTTATATCGAGGATATCGATATTTCCAAGAACAGGCTCTGGGAGGATTACGAGACAACTTATGACAATGTCAGGGAGTCTTGCCAGGAGATCAAGAACGTGACCGAAGCAAATCACGAGATCTCCAAGCTCAAGAATAGGATCAAGAATCTCGGACCTGTCAACCTTAATTCGATCGACGAATATAAGGAAGTATCTGAGAGATTCGAGTTCATGACAAATCAGAGAAATGATATCTTTGAAGCAAAGACCAATCTCGAGAAGGTTATAGCTGACCTTCTTCAGGAAATGCAGTCTCAGTTCATCGAGCATTTCAATACGATCAATGAGAATTTCAAGACGGTATTTGAAGATCTCTTTAACGGCGGTACGGCAGAGATCTCGCTTGACAGCGAGGATGTCCTTAACTGTAACATCGAGATCAAGGCTCAGCCTCCCGGAAAGAAGCTTCAGAGCCTTACGCTCCTGTCGGGCGGTGAGAAGTGCCTCACGGCCATTGCGTTGCTGTTTGCAATTCTTCAGCTCAGGCCTTCGCCATTTGTCATTCTCGATGAGGTCGAGGCGGCTCTCGATGATGTCAATGTAAGCAGATTTACGGACTTTGTCCGCCGTTATTGTGCAAGATCGCAGTTTATCATCGTCACTCACCGTAAAGGTACGATGGAAGCTTGTGACCGTATGTACGGCGTTACCATGCAGGAGAGAGGAATATCTAAGATCCTTTCCATGCGCATGGGAGATAATTAGAGGAGATAATCTATGGGAATTCTTGAGACATTTAAAAGAGGTCTGGAAAAGACCAGGAACTTTGTATCGAGCGGCTTTACTAAGATCGCTGCAGGTACCGGACATTTTGACGAGGATCAGCTTGACGAGCTTGAAGAGATCATGGTCAGAGCTGACTGCGGCGTCGGCGCCAGTACCGATATAATTGAATATGTAAAAGAGAATATAAAGAAGACAGGTGATGACAGCAAAGAAGCCGTCATGTCTTCCGTAAAAGAAAAGATGCTCGAGATCTTAGGACCCAAGTCTCCTTTGGAACTTGAGGACGGTAAGCTCAATATCATCCTTATGATAGGCGTTAACGGTACTGGTAAGACAACAACTGCGGGAAAGCTTTGCGAGAAGTACAAAAAGCAGGGTAAAAAGGTGATACTCGGAGCTGCGGATACTTTTCGAGCAGCAGCGATAGAACAGCTGAAAGTATGGGGCGAGAGGACTTCGACTACTGTCATAGCGCATGAGGCAGGATCTGATCCCGCTTCCGTCTGCTATGATGCGATACATGCAGCCATAGCCCGTAAGGCTGATCTTCTTATCATCGATACGGCGGGAAGACTTCATAACAAGAAAAATCTCATGGATGAGCTGTCCAAGATAACCAGGATCATCGACCGCGAGGCAAAAGACGCCAATATCAGGTCAATGCTCATAATAGATGCCACGACCGGTCAAAATGCCGTCATTCAGGCCGAAGTATTCGGTGAGGCAGCCAATCTTGATTATATCGGTATCACTAAGCTCGACGGAACAGCGAAGGGCGGAGTTGCAGTATCCGTTGCCTATTCCTCTCATAAGCCGATCGTGTTGGCGGGACTTGGTGAAGGAGTGGATGATCTGGTCGATTTTGACCCTGAGATATTCGTCGATTCCCTTATAGGTTGATATTTCTGATTTCCCGGACGATTTAACGCAATTGTCATATCCTTATAGGCCTTTTGTATTCTTCTAAATAAAAATAATTGATATAATCTATACATATTATGGAATAAGGAGGTCTCATGTTAGATTCGGTCAATCTGTCGATCATATTCGGTTCCGATTTTGTCGGGATCCTTTTGTTGGTGACCATTCTATTCACCAGAGGCTGGAGCTTACCTGCTCGTCATAAGGAGAGCAATATTCTTTTTTTTATCCTCATAGTATCTCTTATAAACTGCACCGGAGATATTATCGCCACTTTGTGTGATGGCAGACCGGGCTTTTTATGCTACTGGATCGCCTTTTTCATAAATACATATCTGTACCTTTATTATCTGTTCATCGGTATATGTATCATCTATCTTGTCGTACGGCATATCGAGAGAGAAGCTCCGAGATTTCAAGGGCTGTTATTTATCGTTATCACAGTTATTGAAGTATCGCTTCTTTTGATCAACTTCTTTGAGCCTGTCGTTTTCTATATCGACGAGAATAATGTATATCACAGAGCAGAGTTTTACAGGGTCTTTGTTATAGCCGGACTGCTTTTGATATTCTACGGCTTTGTATTCTACTTTGTATCCAAGGTAAAAAATCCTGCGCTCAGGTATTTCCCGGTCTGGCAGTTCCTTGTACCGTTATTGCTTGGCGTTTTCCTTCAGTCTTTGTTATACGGAGCAACGATCCTTCCTGCATGCTTTACGATAGCATTTGCTGCTCTCGTCATCTGTCTTCAGAATGAATGCATATACATCGATAAGCTTACCGGCGTATATAACCGCTATGAACTCGAGAAGATAATGATGGTCCTCAACAGAAGAAGCGAGAGGATCGCCGCATTGATGCTCGATCTCAACGACTTCAAGTTCATTAATGACAATTATTCACATACAGAAGGCGATAATGCGCTTGTTGCCTTTGCGGACATCATGGTCGATGTTGTAAAGTCAGACGGTATCGTTATCCGTTTTGCG